>ERZ1047472.2396-NODE-2396-length-13312-cov-10.091122_pt1 | contig 13312 bp, 7 predicted proteins | sample MGYA00383095_ERZ1047472 | MGnify/ENA primary metagenome ERZ1047472 (study PRJEB29581, sample SAMEA5548365) | metagenome | biome: marine; feature: coastal; material: water | depth 1 m | study: Short-term variability in the microbial, nano- and picoplankton...
ATATAACTACTGGATTTGGTGTATCAACAACAGCCACTGCTACTCATTCAAATAACTATACCGTTCCTACTGTTAGCGGAGCGTATGTTTTAGTAGCTAGGTTGAAAGGATTTAATCCGTCTAATGCTCAAAAAGCAGAAGGAGTATATCCTGGTCAAAAAAGTGGGCCAAATTCAAACGAATCTTATGACTGGCAAGAATGTGCTATAGTAAATGCTGAGTTTAAGGTAACTTCAAGTCTTGATGATCTTACTGGGAATAGCTACGCACTTGCTAACCTAGGATATACAACTAGTAGTACACCTCCTTCAACATTCTTTGATGTATTACCTTTTGAAGCAACAAATGTAACACCTCCTTTTTATCCAATAAATGGATCTTCTGTAACTTGGACTACTACTGTACCTTCTGGAGGATTTATAGGTTTAGATATTCCTTAGGATATTTAAGAACATAGAGAAAAATTAAAAAAAACAAGTAATAATAAAAGTATGGCAGCCACCGTAAAAGTTAAATACTACAATACATACGTTTTAAAAAAAATAAACAGAGACGTAAGTGCGAATATATCATCGTACGATTGGTATATAGAGGAGTCTAGAATACGCGGAGGTTATAATAACGTTCAAACAGGTTTGGCTCCCCGTGCTTTTATAGTATCAGAGGAAAATAATCAACAGGTTTTAAGTAACTCCGTTATATACTCAGGTGTTATAAATTCAAGAACAGGTATTAATCAAACAAATGTTTTCCCATCGGGAGAAGACATTACTAGATCATTAGATCCTTCTAAAGGCAGTATTCAAAAGCTACATGCAGAAGATAACAACTTGGTTATATTTCAAGAAAGAAAAGTAAATAGAGCTTTAATAGATAAAGACGCTATATATACTCAAGAAGGTATGCCTATACAAACTACCTCTAATGTGGTTATTGGGCAGATACAGCCTTATGCGGGAGACTTTGGAATATCTAGGAATCCTGAAAGTTTTGCTGTTTATGGTTATCAAAAGTATTTTACAGATGCCAACAAGGGAGCGGTTCTTAGGTTATCTATGGACGGTTTAACAGAAATATCTAACTATGGCATGTATGATTTCTTTAGAGATAAATTATCTTCTCTAAACGGAGGGCTTGCTATTGGTGGATATGACGTTTACAATAAATGCTATACATTATCTATACAGCCAAGCGCAGCTTCAAGTGATTACTATACTTTGAGTTTTGACGAGCAAGTTAAAGGTTGGACTAGCTTTTATGATTATAGACCAATGCAGATGTTTAGTATACGTAATAATTTCTTTACGACTTCAAATGTAGTAGATCCAAAATCAACAGCAATAAACGAAAATGGTAGTTTATATAAACACTATCAAGCTAAAACAGATTTAGGTATAATACCTAGAGCTCGTTTTTATGGGGTAGATAACATTTCATCTATAGAGACTATATTTAATGATAATCCTTCACTTGTTAAATCATTTAAAACAATAAACTACGAAGGTAGCGGTAATTGGGAAATGGCAGTGTTTGATACAGATCAAGATTCAGCTTCTAGTATATCTAAATTTACTATGCCTACTACATTGCAAGAAATGCAAAATAGATTATTAAAACAAGAGTTTAAAGAAAAGGATGGTAAATATTTTGCTAACATAATAAATGCTAGCTTACCAGAACAAGGCGAGATATTATACGGTCAATCAATGTCTGGAGTTAAAGGTTTCTACGGAACTATTAAAATGACCGCAACCAACACAGTAAACACAGGAATAAATGAATTATTTGCAGTATCAACTAATTATTCAAATGCTTCCTATTAAGTATAAAAACAAATAACATGATAGAATTTTTAGAAATATTTCTCTTTGGACAAGGCGATGTTCAAATGGCTATAGGTCCAATAGCGGGAGGTGCTCTTATATCAGGAGGAATACAGTTGCTGAGTGGTATATTCGGTGCTGGACAAGCTAAGAAAAGAGAAAAAGCAGCTGCTAGAGAAAAAGCTAGACTTCAGAGTAAATTAACTGAATTAGAAAATAACAGGCAACCTATAACTGATCCTTTTTCAGGTGTAACAAATTTATCAGATCTAGCGACAGACTTGAGCGGTCAATTAACTAATAACATGGCTAACTTAAGTGTAGCAACTCAAGCAGCTGAAATGCAAATAGAGCAGGCTGATATATCACTTGCTAATACTTTAGACACCATAAGAGCAACAGGGGCAAGTGCCGGTGGTGCAACTGCATTAGCTCAAGCAGCTTTAGCTAGCAAGCAAGGTGTTTCTTCTAGCATAGAACAACAAGAAGTTCAAAACGAAAAGTTAAGAGCTCAAGGAGAGCAAGAGTTGCAACAGCAAAGAATGGCTGAACAACAAAGACTACAAGGTATTAAAATAAGTGAAGGACAAAGAGTTCAAGGTTTAGAAGCTGCAGGAAAGCAATTTATGTTTGGAGCTCAAGAAGAAAGAGAGATGCAGCAATTAGATAGAGTGTCTTCACAGTTATCAGGAGCTCAAGCTAGAGAAATGCAAGCATCGTCAGATCGAATGGGTGCTTTAACAGGTATGGTTAGCGGTTTAGCTTCAACAGCTGGAAGTTACATGGGAGCTGCAGCAAACGTGAGGGCAGCAGAGATAACGAAGGGAACTTAATAAAAAATAAAACATGAGTTATAGAAATCCAGAACAGATTGTAGACACGCAATCAGGTCAACACATCAGAGAAATGCAGAAATCAGTTGCAGCTTCTTATGGTAAAATGGCTAAAGAGATATCAGCTAAATACGAACAAGCTAGAAAAGAAAACTTAGCAAGAGAGATTGATGCAAACAAGAGAGTTTCTAAACTTTCCAATGATATATTCGCAAAATCTGTTAATAACTATAGTATAGATTATACTAAATCTTCTAACCAAATGCTTGAAGAGTATAATGTTTATGCTAAGAAAGATCCAACAAGACTTACTTCAGAGGAAAGATTATTTATGAGAAATGTAGATAATTTAGGCACAACTATAAAAGCTCAGTTAGAAAACACCTCTATGGCTCAGCAAGAGTACTTAGAGGCTGCTGAGATTGGTGTTGGTAATTATGGTGGTTTAGATGCTTACAATAATCCAAAGGTTTTAAAAAGAAACGACATAATGTATAACTGGAAATCAACTCCAGGTAGTAAGCAGTCTGTAATGGATTGTAGTGGTTTAGATGGGTGTAAAATAGATATATATGCTTTAGATGACGAGGGTAACACAATAGGTAGTGTAATTAATCAAGGTCAAAATATCTCTGAAGCTAGAATAATACCAAACCCTACTAAAGATATAGAAAATATAAATAAAGATATTTTAGCTATAGATTTTAAGAACTCAGCTAGTGATGTTTTTAAAGGATCTGATTTTATAGTAACTCCAGATGGGGTTGGTGGTTACAAGAAAAGTAAAATACCAGATAGAGAGTTTATTAAAAAAAGAATAAAGCAAAACGCAGACACTTACATAAAATCTACGCTAGACACACAAGAGGCTATATCTCTTTATAATAATAAATATAGAGGCAGTGCAGACATTATAGACCCAGATAAATCTTCTTGGGATAAAGATAAAGACGGTAATGTAAACGATGAGGATTTAAAAAAAATCCAAGAAGCTTTTATAGAGCATATAGTATCAACAACACCTGAGTATAACAAGATACAAGATTTTGGTGTAGCTAGTGCTAAAGACTACAAACCAACTTCTTATGATAAAAAAGAAGCTAGCAATACACAATCAGCTAAGTTAATTGTAGATGATTTACGAAGATATGCTAGAGAAAGAAAACTACCTAATGCGGCTGTTAACTTTGGTCAAGGTATAGAAGAGATCACTAGCACTATATTTCAAGATCCAGCTGAAGAAAACGGTATGGGTAAAGTCAAAATATTCACTACAACAAAGTCAGGTCAAAAGGCTGGTGAGTATGAAGACCTAGAAAGAACTATAGATTTAGATACTAAAGATGGTATGATGCGATATGTTAAAGCTGTGATAAAAGCTGGTGAAGGGAGTTCATCTGAGAAAAACGCTAAGCTAGAAGCTATTAGAAAAATACTTAGCAAAAAGAGTGGTGGTAAGTACGATAACTTATAAAATAAATAGTATTAAATAGAATTACATGGAAGAATTATATAATAGTTTATTCGAGGCTGGTGATTACACTGGGTCTTTTGAAGATTTTAAAGAGCAGTTTGGTGACGAAGAGAAGTCAAAAGTACTTTACAAAGCTTTAAACGATAATGGAGAGTACACTAAATCTATAGATGAATTTAATACACAGTTCGGTTTTTCTTCTGCAGAAGATTTTCAGACAGACGATGCAGTGAGTGCAAATGCAGAGTCGCAGGAAGGAGTTATAGCACTAAAAGATACGGAATTAGCGCCGGTAGATACTTCTTTGGAATCACAATCAATGGATCCATTTGTAATAAACGGGGAAAAAGTAAGTGAGCAAGAATTTAAAGAATATCAAAAAGACTTAGCTAAAAGAGATGTTTTAGAAGAAAATGAAAGCTTTTTTTCAGCCACTGGTTTTGTTGATTTTTTCAGCGATATAGCAACAGCTGCTGAAGAAGGTTGGAGGCAAGGTGAATTAGTAGATCCATCATATGAGTTATATAAACTAGGTGGTGATTCTACTGATGAAGATGTTTTAAACTTTATAAATAAAAATAAAGAAATAGCTAGAAAAAATTTAGGATCTGCAGAGATGCAAGACTTTAATAGAATATATGAAGAAGAAGGTGGTGGTTTCTGGGGATTTATAAAAGGTGTTGTAAATAACCCTTCAACATTATCTACTATGTTAGTTAGTTCTATTTCTAATCAAATAAGTTCATTACGTTCTGATGAAGTAAGAGCTGCTGGTGCTGCTGCTGCTGCAACAGGTGCCGTTGCTGGTTCTGCAATACCTTTACCAGGAGTATCTACACTAGGTGGAGCTATAGCTGGTGGTATGGGTGGTACTATGGGTGCTATGGAAACTGGTTTAACATTTGCTGAATTACTCCAAGAAGAAGCAGGAGGTTTAGATCCTGATAAAATAAAGAAAATACTTAAAGATCCAGAAAAGCTAGCTGATTTAAAAAATAGAGCTTTAAATAGAGGTTTAGCTATCGCAGCGGTTGAAATGGCTACATTAGGAATAGCTAAAGGTGTTGGTGGTAAACTAGCAACTGCTGGTTTTAAAAGAGCTCCTATGGTTGCTGCTGGTGTAACTGGTGGTATTGAAATAGCCGGTGGTGGTTTAGGTGAAGTAGCGGGTAGATATGTTGCAGATCAAGAAATGGATGTTGCTGAAATAGGTTTTGAAGCATTCGCTGGATTAGGTAGTGCTCCTGTGACTCTAGGACAGCAAGCTTTAAATATTCAAACAAATTTAGACAGAGTTAAGGTAAATAAAGAAATCAATAGAACCGAGTATGGAAACATAGTAGATGTTTTTAAACCAGAAACTAAGACTGATAATGCTGAAATTAAGATATCAAAGATAAAAAACTCTAGAAAAATACTGAATGAAAAAGTCGATGCTCAGGTAAAAAGAGCTGAGATAACAAAAGAGGAAGGTGATGCTATAAAAAAGAACTTTATAAAAACTCAAGGAACTGTAAACCAAGTAAATTCATTAAACCTAAGTGAAGATACGGAGGTTAAAGTTGTTGAATTACAGAAAGAAAAATCAAGTCTAGAAGCACAAATAAAAAAAGTTAACGACAAAGCTCTCACAGGTACTCAATCGGAGAGAGTAGACGCTATAAATAAAGAGCAACAGTCTATAATAAAAGAAGATATATTTACTAGTAGAACTAAAGCGGCTACAGAGTTAGCGACTGGTTTAGAGTTTAAAGAAGAACCTAAAGTATTCAATACTACTGAAGAATACATAAAGGCAATAGCTAAAGAGGAAGGTATGTCTGATAAGCAAGCTAGTGAAGCTGCTAAAGGTTCTAATGGGGCTTTTATAGGGAAAGGTAGAATATTTATTGACAAGAAAATAGCTTTAGAACAAGGAGCTGTTAGTGTTGCTAATCATGAAGTTTTGCACCCTATTTTAAACGCTGTTATAGGTGATATTAACAAGCAGAAAGCTATTTTAGATGACTTTAAATCAAAGCTAAATAAAAAGCAAATTGATTGGGTGCAAGGTCAATTAGACGCTAATGTTAATTTAGCTGATCATGATTCTGAGTTTTTAACTTACTTTTCAGAAGGTATATTAAACCAACAAATAAAGTATGATGAAAATGTTTTTACTAAACTAAAAGATGTAGTTTCAAAAGTTTTTAGAAAACTAGGTTATAATAATATAAAATTTGAGTCAGGTAAGGATGTTTATAATTTTCTCAAGGAATACAATAACAGTATACTGAAAAACGACAAAATACAAACTTCTCAAGTTCTTAAAGCTATAAAGAGTAGAGAAGCTGAAAAAGGAGTAAAAGCCTCAGAGGTAGATGTTGTTAAAAGAATGCAGTTGTCTAAAACTAATCAAGAAAAAATACAGTCTTTAGAACAAGAGCTAGACACATTAGAGGAAAACGAGTTTGATTACGATCCAGGAGATTTTGAAAATAAAAGATCTAACTTGCAATATAAAATAAACCAAGCTAAAAAACCACCTGTAAAAAAACCTACTGTTAAAAAGGAAAAAACAGAAAAAGAGGAAACTACTAAAAAGACTTACAATAACGAAGCTCTAGTTGAGACTATAAAATCAAAAGAAACTACTAGAAAAGATAAAGTAGCTGCAGAGTCTGAATTAGTAGAGTCTTTTGACACTATGGCTTTAAAAGCTATAAAGTACGACACTAGAAAAGGAGATTTAGATAGAACTGAAGTAAGAGATTATCTTAGACAGTTTTTACCTAAGATAATTGAGTCTTATAAACCAGGTGAATCTAAATTTTCTACATGGGTATATAATAATATAGCTCCAAAAGCTCAACAAACTTATGAAAGGTTTAAGAAAATAGCAGATAAAAGTTTAGATGTTGAAGCAGGTGGAGTAGGATCAGTAGCTGAAGTTGCATCGACAAATGACACAAAGTCTGTAGAGACTACTAAAAAGCCTTCTAGAAAACTAAAACCTATTGACCTAATAAGAGATCCAGAACTAAAACAAAAATACAGAGACGCTATTGAAAAAGTAGTTAAATCAGGTGAGGTTGATATTGAAGATGCTACTTTTGGTAACTTGAAAGATTTAGCACCAGAAGTAACAGCTGAGATATTTGATATACCTTTACTTAAAGTAACGGATCCTGCTGATAATTTAGCTTTTGCAGATATTATAGTTAGTGATAAGAACTTAGAGGAAGTTAAAAAATACTATCCTGATGCTAAAGTAGGTATGATTATAAAGTCAGAGTCAAGTAAGATACAAGATGTAATAAAGTCTATGGGTCCTGATTTATTTAAGTTAATGCCGCCTAGTAATGCAGCTCCTGAGCTGGCTAGTGTGGATGCTCAAGCATACAGAGGAGTAAAAGGTACTGGTTTGAAGATACCTACAAGCTTAATGAAAACTTTTTACGAAGCTACTGGTAAAAGAAGTAAAGGTATTACATCTCAAGTTGTTATTAAAGAACTTAAGAAAGATATTACTTACGAACAGTTTTTACAGGACTTAGGTATTAAAAAAGGTGAAGCTAATAAGTATGATAGAAAAATAGGTCAAAGACTTAAAGCTATGACAATGCTTTTTGGTAAACTAGCAACCAATACTGAGGTGAGACAATTAGAAGGTGTTACTGATGTTCAAAAGCAAAATATAGGTTCAGGTAAATCTGATATTCAATTTAGTTTAACTAAAGAAGGTTTAAATCTTTTAAAAAAGCATGGTATCAAAGACAGGTACAACGCATTTAATAAAAATACTGATATTGATAAATATATAAATGATATAGTAAAATTAACAAAAGTATTTAATACCGATGAGTTTAAAATATTTAATGCAACTGTACTTCAGTTTACTAAAAAAGCAATTAAAGATAAATCAAAACGAAACTACTTAAGAGATAAATTAGCTGAATTAAAAAAAGATAAAACGCTAGAAGCTAGACTTGAAGTAGGTAGAACTCCTTTTGCTAAATTTCTAGGAAACAGTGTTGATGCTATAAAGACAAAAACTTTAAGCAAGCCTGGTAGACTAAAGAAGTATAACGAAAAACACAGGAAAGTGTTTGATCAAATGTGGAATAAAATAAACACAATTTTATCAAACAAAGAAAATAGAGACTTAGCTCTACCTATAATGTATTTCCTTGAAAATGCTATAAACGAAAGAAGTAACCCAATGAGTATGGGTGCTCTAGCTATTGCTGCTCCAACAAAAGGTAGTAAAGTTATTTGGGATCATGCTTTTCCTCAAACACAAGCCTTTAGGTTTTTATTAGATTCTATATTAGATAAAAATAATAGCTTTAAAGAAGCATTTGCAAGAGTTAAAGAAAACTACTATGCTATTGCTTTAACTAAAGCTGATCAGAAAAAAGTTGATGACGCTAGATCTTCTAAAAGCTTAGAAGAAGATGAGCAATGGTACGATAGGCTAGTTAATGCCGGCGTTGACTTAAGTAAATATACTTACTTTGGTCCTGATGGTACTTTAAGTAAAGGTTTAGATGAATATATAAGTTCAAGCTTTTCTAAAACGTTTAAAAACGAAAATAAAGTATATGATCTTGGTTTAGAACCTTCAAGTAATCACGAGTCACTATTAGAGATACAATTTTCTAAAAATAAAAGAAAAGACTACGAAGATGTTTTAAGTAAAAAAAGACCGGAGTTAAAAGATATACCTAAGCAGGTTGATGAGCTATTTAAGTGGGCTGATGGGCTAAAAATTCCAGACAATAAAAAGTCTAAATACAAGAAATTAGCTTTATATTATACTGCTAATGGTTATACTATATTTCCAGAAGACGGTTATAAAATTGAAGAAGCTATTAGATTATCTGAGATAAATAAAATAGATCCTTATGCTTATGGAAATCCAGATGAATTAATAACTAAATTTACTAAGGAAGAAAAAGCAAGAAGAATAAACCCAGATACCGTAAAAGAGTTTACTAATAAAAGATCTTTACCTGAAGGCGTGACTATATATGATGTAGATGATTCTAAAGCTGGGCAAAGAGCTGTTAGAAAAGTAGCTGACAGTAATTGGGGTGAAGAATTCAATGGCTGGTGTTTAATAGCTAGAGACAAACGTGCTGACCAAAGGTATATGAATTTTGAAACTGAGCGAGAAGCTGAAGAGTATGCTGATGAAATGGAAGATTTAGGCTGGACAACAGAAATACATAAATTAAACTCATGGGAATATGAAGTCTATGCTGATTTAATGAATGATGATGCTTCACTAGATAATGCTTGGAAGATGTGGAAGCATTATAATGAAGATGGTTATGGTTATGAATTAGCTTTTCAAAATGGCAAGTTAATATCTTTTAAAGACGGAAGTGCCGACGGAAATTATTGGGATAGGTTTGATAAAGCAACAGATACTTTACAGATAAATTTAGGTAAAAAAGATGGATTAACTACAAGAGGTGAAATATACTATGATGAATTCACAAACAAACCTGAAGTTGAATTAGTTGGTTACGGTGAAGGTGATTTTATGGGCAGAAAAGGTGACTATAAGCTATATAACGACAGTAAAGAAGTTATTGAAGCAAAAGTTTATAAAGACGGTAAAATTTCTGAGTCAGTAAAAAATACACCAACTAGAATAAATGATGGTGGACGAGCTAGGGAGACTACAACTACAAAATACGAGAACGGTGAGGTTATATCTACGGAGAAAATTATCAAAGATTTAAGAACAGGTGAAGTTGTTACAAGATCCACCGTTTTAAATGAAAGAATAAACGAAAGTAGTTATATAGAGAATTCTATAATAGTTGGTGTAAATGGTAAATCACCAAAAGCTCCAAAAGTAACTGAAAAAAATATAAGACTAATAGATAAGAGACAAGAAGGTCTAGATAGAACAGTTGAGTATTATGCAGAAAGAATAACGGATGGAGTTAGCGATGTTGTTATAGACAGGATGTCTGAGTTGAATAAAATTCAAGAGTCTACTATTCAATTTAGTAAGTCAGTAGAAAAAGCAAAAAAATCTAATAATAACATGTTACCTAAATCTAAAAGATTAGAGGGTGATTTTACTATGGATCAAGTTTTAGATGAAATGAGAAGCTTAGATGATCAGCAAACAGAAGCTGGCATACAGTTTAGTAATGGTCTGAATTTAGATAGAGATTTTAATGATATATTAGAGAAAAAGTCTGGTATAGCTTCTGATAAAGAATTTCAACGAGTAAAAGCAGAGACTGTTGGCGCTAGTAAAGGTAGATTTAAATTCTTTGTACCACCTTCAGCTGAGGATTTTGTAGGTTTATTATATGCTACATTAGGTAAAGGTAAGACAGGAGATACTCAAATGGCTTGGTATAAGAAGGTTTTACTAAATCCTTATGCTAGAGCTATGGAGAATATATCTAGAGATAGAAACGCTCTAGGTAGAGACTTTAAAGAATTAAAGAAAAAACTTAAAATAGTTCCAAAAGATCTAAAGAAAAAAGTACCTGGAGATGTTTTTACTAAGGAACAAGCTGTTCGTGTTTGGATATGGAATCAAATAGGTAAAGATGTTCCTGGTTTAGATAAAAGTGATATAGATAGTTTAGTTAAATATGTCGATTCAAACCCAGATCTAAAAATATTTGGTACAGAGATAATGAAGCTTAACAAAGGTGCTGGTTATATATCACCTACTGATTCTTGGAATACAGGTACTATAACAACAGATTTATTAGAGACTTTAAATACAAATAAAAGAAAAAAGTACTTAGAGCTTTGGCAACAAAATGTTGATATTATATTTTCAGAGAAGAATTTAAATAAACTAGAGGCTATATATGGTAAGCAATACCGTATGGCTATGGAAAACATGTTAAAAAGGATGAAGACTGGTAGAAATAGATCTACAGGTGTAGACTCTTTAACTACTAGAGTAACTGACTGGTTGACGGGTAGTATTGGTGCTATAATGTTCTTTAATACTAGATCAGCTTTTCTACAAACACTGTCCGCTGTAAACTTTATAAACTTTGGAGATAACAATATATTGGCAGCAGGTAAAGCTTTTGCTAATCAAAAACAATACTGGACTGACTTCAAAAAACTATTTAACTCTGAGTTCTTAGTAGAAAGACGCGATGGTTTAAAAATGAATGTTAATGAAGCTGATATTGCTGATATAGCTAAAGAAAGAGGTGTTAGAGGTGTTATAAATAGATTACTAAAAATAGGTTTTACACCAACTCAAATTGCGGATAGTTTTGCTATTGCATCTGGTGGCGCGACTTTTTATAGAAATAGAGTTAAATCACTAATGAAGCAAGGTAAAAGTAGTATGGCTGCTGAAAGAGAAGCTTTAAGAGATTTTAGAGAGATAGCAGAAGAGTCTCAACAGTCAAGTAGACCTGATAGAATAAGCCAACAGCAAGCGGGTCCACTAGGACGTATTATATTAGCTTTTGCTAATACACCAGCGCAATATGCTAGGTTGATTAAAAAAGCCGCTAGCGACCTTAAGAATGGCCGAGGCGACGCTAAAACAAATATATCTAAGATCATATACTATGGAGTAGCACAAAACTTAATATTTAATGCATTACAACAAGCTTTATTTGCTGTAGCATTTGGAGAAGACGAAGAAGAAGATGATAAGAAAGTAGTTGATGTTGCAAACGGTATGGTTGATAGTATACTTAGAGGTACAGGTATAGGTGGAGCGGTATTTTCTGTGATTAAAAACGCTGGTATGAAACTAGCTAAAGAAAATGCTAAGGATAACCCTAAATATGAAAATGCTACCGCAGAGTTATTAAAACTATCACCACCTATATCTTCAAAATACGGTAAAGTCAAAGCTGCTCTTAGATCGTATTCTTGGGATGAAAAAGAAATGAAAGAAAAAGGGTTTAGTTTAGATAATCCAGCGTATTTAGCAGGCGCTAACGTTGTATCAGCTACTACTAACGTGCCTTTAGATAGAGTTATAAAGAAAGTAAACAATATAACAGCATCTACTCAAGAGGATATATCTGTAGCGCAAAGAATAGCTTTATTAGCTGGATGGTCTGAGTGGCAATTAGGTATTAAAAAATCTAAAAAATCTAAAAGTAGAAAAAATGTAAGAGGGAAAACCAGTAAGAAAAGAGTACTAAATTAACATTTACATATATGAAATTAAAATACTTCACGTACGAAGAGTTTGACTCACCAGATGTTCAAGGTAGCGGTCAATTAATGAATGAAGAGTTACTTAACATGCTTGACGTTGTTAGAAAAAAATACGGTAAATCTATTGTTATTAACTCAGGTTACAGAACTGCAAAGCATAATGCTAAAGTAGGTGGAACCCCTGAATCATCTCATACAAAAGGTTTAGCAGTTGATATTGCATGTAATAATTCTACTGACAGATTTAAATTAGAAGGTATATTAAGAGAAGTTGGATTTAAAAGAATTGGTATTGCTAAAACTTTTATTCACGCTGATATAGATAAAGATAAAGCACAAAACGTATTATGGACTTATTAAAGATAAAATTATGAAACTAACAAAAGGATCACCATTTCAATTAAAAGATACTTGTTGGAAAGGTTACAAATCAGTAGGTAAAAAGAAATCACCTAGTGGTAAAAAAACTAAGAGCGGTAAAATAAAAATGGTAAATAACTGTGTAAAAAAATAATAATTATGAGAAATTTAGAATTAAGAAAACAATTAAAAGAATTTAGTGCTAAAAAAAAGAAACCAGATCCAAATAAGTTTACTAGAAACTATAATGCCGCGACAGGTATAACTCATGAATTTATTCAAGATGATGGAGGAAATTCTGTAACTCCAGGGTATAACTTTAAAAAAGCTAAACAATACGAGGAAAACGCTATAAATAAACATGGTAGCTTAGAGGCCTCTAGAGAACATTATAAAAAAACTAGTAGTAATAATTACAAAAGAAAATGAAAAAACTAATAGATAAATTACAGCATCAGTGGAATAGGTTAATGTATAAATTAATGTTTCACAAGTACAAAGAATAGGAATAAAGATTATCAGGCGTACCATACCTGCAATTCCTATAATGAAAAGGGCCCTCGTACTGAGAGCCCTTTTTCTATTTTATATGTATAGCATATTGAGTTTTTTATACACATTAGTTTTTATATGTATAAAAAAGTCATAACTTTTAGCCT
>ERZ1047472.2398-NODE-2398-length-13298-cov-7.687458_pt1 | contig 13298 bp, 14 predicted proteins | sample MGYA00383095_ERZ1047472 | MGnify/ENA primary metagenome ERZ1047472 (study PRJEB29581, sample SAMEA5548365) | metagenome | biome: marine; feature: coastal; material: water | depth 1 m | study: Short-term variability in the microbial, nano- and picoplankton...
CTTTTTCCCAAACTAAGTTAATCCCTAAATAAACTTTGTCAACTTGAGTGCCGCCAATCTTACAATCAGTTACATCGTTTGCTCCTAGTTTCATACTTATATAATAAAATAAATCGTTGCTGAATCAGGTGTTAAAGCATCGTATTCAGCTTGTGTTACAGATGCTAAAGCTCCAGTTGTGTAAGTAGTACCTACGTTCTTGCTTATTTTAGCTGCATCTAAGCTAGTTAAATCTAAATCTAATGTATTTAGTGCAGATGCGACTGCGGTGCTTATAGGCTTGTTTAAATCGCTTGTATTATCTACGGATCCAAGCCCGATGCTAGCCGCTGTTACTTGTTCGCCTTGAGAGTCCCACGATGTACCGTTAAAGATCCACGTTATTCCGTTCTCTGTGTGAGTGTCGTTTGTGCTTGGTGATGCTGGAAAGTTTATTGCCATGATATGTAGTGTTTTAAGGTGTGTCAGTTATTAAGTTAGAGGATGTGAAGTTGTAGCCAGTGAAGTTAGCGCTGCCGATCTTGTCTGTAATCGTCGTAACCGAACTCTCGACCTCATAGTAGTGAGCGGGTGAGGATGTTAATAAGCTAAGGTCGTGAGCCACTCCACTATTGTAGATAGCTGACAGGTTGGCTGTTTCATCACTATCCCAGATCGCCACTTGATTGATGATGCCATCGAAGTAGTTGTTGACGACATTATTACCCCTTCCAATCCTCAAGATGTTATCGCTTACATCGTCACCGTTCAGAACACCGTCATATCCATTGTTGATGTGAGAGCCAACTAAGGTCTGATCGACACCATCCACCGCGATGGAGAATCTGCTATAGTAGTCGCTGAGATCGGCTGAGGTTGTGCCCGTTGTGCCACCATCAAACGTCACCAAGATGTGATTCCAAGAGCCAACGGTCAGGCAACTTGTCGCCAGAACAACGATCTTGTCGGAAGTGTAGGTTCCATACGTGAGTGAGAGAGTGTTGGCGTTTAGTTGGTTCAAACTGATCGACCCTATGCTGGTTGCGCTAGCCGATCCATAATTAAACAACGTCTGGCTGGAGGTGGTTGTTGTAGGCTTGATCCACATACTGAGAGTCCAAGCGTTACCATCCCCATTAGATGCCCTGTCCATGGCGCTCATCAGCGTGGCATTAGCCTGAAGGAATGCGCTGGTTCCGTTTAATTGCAGGGATTTCGTGTTGGTGTAGCTAGTAGCATCCTCAGTGACCGACACTGTCACCGTGAAGTCAACACTGCCTCCGATAGCGTTACCCGCCTTACAGGTCACCACAATAGTATCTGCTGCAGTTCCTAAGAACGCAGGGGCAGTACCTGAAAGAACTCCACTATCTTGATTCATAGTCATCCAACTAGGTGCGTCTACTTCTACAAATTGATTCACAATATTATCGCTTGATACAACTTGAAAGTTTAATACTTGGCCTTCCTCAACAGACGCTGCTTGGTCTGCCACTACTGGAACGTAGTTAGAGTCTGGTTGATTGCTTTGAGTTAAAGATTGCTTAGATATGACTGGAATAGAATAGTAAGCTCTGTTACCCTTTACACCATAGTATAAATGTACTGAACTCCCTACCGCTGGGTCCATCTTAGCCGTTGCTACCTTTATTTCAGCGTCCTCATCAAATATAGTTAACTTACCATCATTGTTAAATCTTAAACTAAACATTCCCTGAACAGTTCCAGAACCACCACCTTCTCGATATTGGTCTAAACTTGCTGCAAAGAAATATCCGTTAGCATTTGTATTCATGTCCCAGTCATTTACTCCGCCTTGAGTAAATACTAAAGCCTCATTAGTTTGATAAACGAATTGATTGTCCAACTGTTCTTCTGCTGTTACAATTCCAGTAGCTGCGTTACTGTATCCAGTTCCAAAGTAATCACCAGAACCAGCTTCGTCTAACATAAACATTATCTTCTCCCCTTTCTCAATAGATATACCACTCTTTAAAACAGTATGGTCTAATATTCCATTAAGAATACCAGATTCTGTACCGTTATAATCATGTGCAATCTCCCAAATATTCTCAGTATCTTGTACTACAAATTGAGGGAATACAAAATTAGCCTCACAACCTAATTGTAACTGAAATGAAGTATCTACTAAAGGGTTAATAGTCTTAGCTATCTCAACCTCAGTAGCACCACTCAAGTCACTTAAAGTTATGTGACCATCACTCAAGAATCTAAGTGCTAAAGGCGCACCAAAACTAGGTGCGTATTTATTAGTAGCAGTAGTGTTAGTTAATGAAACATTACTACTTGCTTGAAACCCGTTAACGTGATAGTTAAACGCAGTACTCCAATTGCTTGGTACTCTAGAGTTATAAGTTCCTGCTTCAGCTTCAGTACCATCCCAAATACCCAATAGGTGAGATAAGTTCGCATTGTTATTCCATCTAAACTCTGTACCTCTTTCTAAAGCTGTACCAAAGTAGAAAGGAGCCCTTCCTCCGATAGATGGTGGAGTACGACTTGAATCTAAATGAGAAGTAGTGCTGTTAACATTCTCGTTAGCGTAAGCTCCATAGGATATATACCAATCAGCACCATTAGCAAAAGTAGAAGAGCCATTGATCATGTTGGAAGCATCAATCGTGATCTGTGTAGCGTCATCTAAAACTAATACTAAGTCAGTTCCTATTACTGAGCCACTTACTACAGGGTTTCCTGAAGAGCTTGAGCCTCCTAGAGTAGATGCATCAACCGTCACCGTTGAGGAGTCACTCATAGTAAGTACTATGTCTGTGCCACTTACGACACCACTAGAAACAGTAGTGTTCTCATCAAGAGATAAGCCAGTTACATCAACAGTGACTGTGCTAGCGTCATCCATAGTAAGAGTCAAGTCGGAGCCATTTAGTGAGCCTGAAGCTACGAAGTTATTTTCATCTACACCTAAGGTAGTGACATCTACAGTGTAAGACACTCCATCATTTAAGCCTAGCGTTAAGTTATTACCACTCAACGTGAATGAGTTAACGAAGGTATCAGGGGAGATGAACCCTGCCGTGTTGGTGAATAGAGCGTTAAGCTGCCCTACTGCGAGATTCAGCACAGAGTTCACAAAAGAACCATTAATTGAAACACCTGAGACCGGTAGGCTTTCCACTAGGATCTTAGCCCCGTCCTTGATCTTGATCTGTATCTCCGAGCCGTTTGCGACCGCCTCTAGCGTGTTCACAGCATGGGGCACAAGCACACTGTCAACGCCTAGGGACAGATCCCGTATGAGCACCGTTGAACCTGTGGAGTCTAGCTTGAAATCTAAAGCCTTGTATTTATAATAAGGGCTAATCAGTTCGAGATCCTTATCCTCAAAGAGTCTATTGTGAACGATTACCTGATATCTAGGCAGTCCCGTGGTGGGATCGTTGGTGTCACCTACGCGCACCTGAAACACGCCCATGTCAGAGTCATCAGCCCGGCTAACCTTGCGGATCTCCGCGAAGATGGTAGTGCCCGCATGAATCTCAACAGGGTGATCGAAATACCATTCAACCGTGCTGTCTGCTGTAAGAATACCAGTCTGAGGGAGCACCTGCTTGTAGACTGGGCGACCAGAGACAGAGAGGCGATACTCGAGCTTGACATTATCGAGGTTGACCTCCTCGGCTGCAACCGTAGTGATACCTAGACCCGCAATGGATACCCCGAAGTAGTTATCACCACTGTATCCAATAGATGACGCCGCAACAGGGGAACCTCCTAGCGTAGTGCTGAACATGTCAGTGTAAACTCGACCGCTAGGGGGGATGTAGCCATCCGATCCTTGGTTCTCTGTGAGGCTCTGATCCTTCAAGCCGCCCCACATTGGGTAGAAGTTCGTGTTGTTACCAAGGTTAGTGAAGAAGATATTCTCAGCACCCGATGACATCTTGTGCTGCTCACCCAAGAACAGGGAGTTCAGCGTGGTCTCGATGGCTCTGCTAGCGATGATCTTCTCGTTTACGGCATCATAGGACAGGTAAGAGAGGACCGTAGCCTGATCCGTTGTGAGTGTTGAGTTGAATGCACTGCTGTTAACACTGACCCACTGGCTAGAATCTACGTCGTTGTAGTATGCGTAAAGTTTGAGTTGTGTGCTGTCTAGCCATAGGTCGCCCGCATCTGGTGATACTGGCGCAGTGTCTGATACGGTTAAAATGCTTTGCTTGCCGTCTAGCCCTGCTTGAGTTGCTGTTGATACTGGCTTGTCTGCGTCGCTTGTATTATCCACATTATCTATTAATAACATTTGCTTAGTTTGCGGAACAGTTAAATCTTCTACATCTCCACTGCCTGATGTGGCTCTACCCTTTATTCTATTAGTAGGCATTGAAGCCAGCTTATCGTTACTAATCGCTCCTCTATTTACTACTGGAGCACTAACGGTTCCGCCAATATCTCCGCCTAATTCTATTTTGTCTTGAGAATTAACTAAGACCTGAGAATCCGTTAAATCTATTTTTGAATTTATACTAGTGCCTGTTGAGTATTCAATATCGTTCCCATCTATTACAACGTTTGGCCCTGTAATACCGTTCACGCTATCTAACTTATTGCTTTCTAAATCAGAAATAGCTTGATCAATTACAATTCCGCCACCTTTAATCAATTCTATGTTTGTGCCATCCAAATTATCAAGTTGTGTAGCATTTGAATTTACAACCGATTTAATTTCATTTGCGTCATCTGCTCTGAATTTTTCATTAGCAGGATTAGGAATGTCTACTGATTTTACCTTATCTGTGTATGTTATCTGTTGTGCCATATCTTAAAAATTTGTGTATCTAATATCAGGGCTTGTTGAAAGACCCATTGAAGTATCTGATTGAGTTGTGTTTGGTCTTAAATAATCTAAGGTAGTATCATCTAATTCAGTAATTAAAGATCTGTTATCCATTAAATATTTCTTTAGCCTATTTTCATACATTACACGACTTGCATCAGCTTGGCGGATAAGCATACCCATGTCGCTAGAATCTATCATGTTGACTTCGGTTGTGTCTCCGTAGCTTATACCTTCAGCACCAATTTTAATAAACATTCTCGGCAATGCTAGTTGATAAGTCTGCCAACAAACAACCTTCTTTAATGAACAGAAATTGCTATCCCAAATTGTAGAATAAACACCTTGAAGTCCATTTTCTGTATTGTAGTCTGTAGTAATTTTAATCAACAATGCGGTTCCGATTAAATTCTCAGTTGCTAAATCAATCGCTTGAACTATCATTGGTTCTAAATAGTTTGAATCATAGCTATCTGAAATTCCGCAAACTTCTCTTAAATCATCTATACTAATTGGTAATTGTGCCATGTTAGATTTTATTAATTAATTCTTTTAATTTACTCAAAGTATATGCGCCTCTATTCGGCATATCAATTGGCCTAGTTTCGCTTGTTCTTTGTTTTGTCTTTGCAGTTCCTGTTGGCGTCATGCCTCTTCTATCGGCCATGCTTTCACTTAAAGCCTTGTCTTGAGCTATTGGACTTTTTGCATCTATACCATCCCCTTTTTTATTCACGAATGTTATGCGCTCAAATTTATGGTGGCAGTATTTTCCGCCTTTCCAGCTAAAGATGTCGTAATTTGAAGCCCCTTTAGGCCCAAATCCTGCATTAACATTTGCGAAGCTCATGTTCACAATATCCTCATATCGATAAATTTTATTAGCCTTTAACATTTTATTGCAAAATTCTCTCTGCCCTGTTCGATCGCCTGAATATCTATATCTTATTTTGTACTCAACATTTCCTTTGTTACCATCTTGGTTACTTTCTGAGTTTGGCCTAGCAGTTCCTGTTTTGGCAAGTTTTACATTTTGCTCTAAAAAAATACTTTCTTCATCTTGTGTTCCTGCTGCATCTTCAATGCTTTCAATTTCCCAGCCTTCAAAATCTTCAATAGAATTTGCTTGCTCAATTATTTGATCTAAAGTAATGTGTTTGCTTAACTGAGTAAATTCTTCTTGTAACCATGTTTCAGCTTCTTCATCTGTAAAGCCATAGCCGCCCTTTAAAGTTAACTTAGCCTGAGCCTTTGTTATTAGCCCTTTCTTAAATTTCCTTACAATTCGCTCGATGTTTTGGAATTGCCTTCCTGTTAAGTTCTTAATGTTATCATTTACAAGTTCAGTCGATACGTTTTCTTGTACCTCTTCCTGCACTGATTCATTACGTTCTATTCCATCAATAAAACTTAACTCGCCTTTTAACTCTAATTCACTAAATAAAGGATTTAATATCTCTAGTAAATTAACCCTATTCGGTTCAACTACTTTAGACTTTAAAGTATTTAACGCCCATTGCATTTCAGCCTCCGCATCTCCAAAGCCTGTTGGTTTAATATTCAAGCCACTAATTAAAGTTGGGCTTGGTATTCTCCAACCTTTTAAAATACCGCTTTCAGCTACTTGATAATTTACTTGCTTGCTTTCTTTAGAATTATCGTTTAATAAGGTTATCGTAGGGCTTACCGTTTCTCCTGCCTTAGTATGGACCGTTGCAGTTTTACCTTTATTAGCGACTCCTGAAAGGCTATTATTGATTGCGTTAGTGTCTTTTATATCTTGCTCAGGATCGCCGCTTGTTGGCATTGTTATAATTGCACTCGGCGTCATTCCGTTTTGCGCTCCATGATTATCGCCCATATAAAGGCTAATCTCAAACTCAATTGGATCAGTAGCACTTAAATAACTTGGTCTACCATAGGGTAAATCAAATATCCCTGAATCGTACCAATACAATAAACTTCGTGGACTAAATTGGTCATAAGTTGGTATTTCCTGACCTGTAGTATAATTATGATTAACACTAGTGTCCCAAGATTTCTTAAACCTAAAAACTGCAGGAACTCCATTCGAAATAGAATCTACCCTTATTTGACTGGGATTAATAATATTAATCTCAACAATCCTATTCAAAGCATTCCTGACAATTTCTAAACAAACCGCATTGTGAATCTTTCTTAGCCTTTCTAATCTTGTTAAAAAGTTATTATTAAAGAATTTCTTTATTATCGCCTCGTCAAGTATATTATCACTAATTAAACCCTGACCTATAATATAACCTGTTAAATCATCAACTACACATTGATGTGTTGGACTATTCGAATAAAGCCCATCTAAATAATTAGGAAATAAATTGTCCATCCCATTAGGGATATATCCATTAGCTTTCCTTTGAATGTTAATACTATTGGTTGTATATCTTGATAATTCAATCTTCATGACATTAAAAAGTCTAAAGTATAATCAAATACTGTGTTAATAATTTCATAATCTTCCATTAAGTGAACAAAGCCATATTTTAAAATTACTCCATTTTGTAAAATTTGATAGCTATAAGTATCATCTTTCAACAAATAACTCTCTTCCAAATATACTTCTAAAGAATAAAAGCCCAAACCAATTTGGCTAAGGCTTTTATCTAAAGTTATTGCTGAACGTGTAGGAGAATTAAGCCTTAGTTGTACGCTTTCCGCTTCGTTTACTTTTTGATGGTTTAGAAACAATTTTACTGTCGATGTCTGATTCTTTTTTATTGTTATCATCTAAAAGTGCTTTAATTGTTTCTTTATCCTTATCTGAAGTATGAGCATTAACTACATAACTGTTTTTACCTATATGGTAATGTCCGTCTTTTAACATTACTTAATTAATTTTCGTTGACTTTCAATCAGTTCTTTATTAGTGACTTTAGCCTCTAAGTTTGGATTATTCTTTAAAAACACTTGAACATCTTTATCCGATGTGTCCGCTGAAATACTAATCTTTCCCTTGCCTATAAAAGTACCAAATAAATAACTAACTTTCTTTACTGGTTCTGCTTTTTTCTTTACCGATTCTGCTTTTTTCTTTGCCATAATATTATGCTTCTGTTACTGTAAATGCGTCTGTAAAATCCGCAAAAGATGATACAACTGGAGCTATATAAGTAGACTGCCCTGTTAAACTTAAAGTGGCACCTTTTGCATCTCCTGCAGCTTGACCGCTTGCTTGACCATCTCCGCCGTCTGCTTGCATTCCTGCAGTATCCGTTCCGAAAAACTCATAAGTTCCATTAGTGTAAGCAACTAAAACCTCAGTAACGCCTTTATTAATGTTCTGAATTAATGCCTTTTGTGGAGCACTATTTCCATGAACCATTCCGCTTATTGTTTGCAAATAAAACAATGAATTATTGTCTGCTGAAGCGTTTGTTGGATTGGTTACAGAAAAGCTATTTTGCTTAGGCTCAAGTACGAATGCTGCTCCATCTGTACCTGCAATTGAAATCTCGCCATCTACCACAGTATATGTAATGCCTGCATCAATTCTAGCAGCTTTATCAATAAAATAAAGTTTACTAATTCCGCTAATATCCTTACAACCTGCTTTTAGTGCCGTTAATGTTATTTCACACATATTCTTAATATATTAAATGAAGGGAGGATATTGCACCTCCCTATATTATTTTAACTATGCAGTTGTATCTTCGCTTGTAACCCAATCAGTAGTTACAATTCCTGCGCCATAACCGAAATTACCAAATATGTTTGCTTGGTTTTTCAAGTTATCTTTTTGGTCAATTACGTCTAAGCTAATAATCTCAGAAGGTGCACTTGGCATTCCTATTCCTAAGTTATCCGCTTTTCCTAATACCATCCATCTGCTATTCAAGTTAGGAACAACCTTTAATTCAAAACCACCAAAGTTTGTTGGCTCGCTTGATAACACTGCCATGTTTTGAGTTTGTAAACTTCTTCTATATGCCCATGCAGTTGCAGGAGATACAAAGAAGCTAGTCCCTAATTGATCGTTTAATAAAGCAGTTGGAACCTGGTCAACCATGTCGTTGAATCTTGCTTGAATAGTTGTTGGATCAACGAATGAATTAGTACCTGAAATAATTTGGCTAGTTTTAGTTGCCGCAGTTAATTTAGTATTAATCAAGTTAATGAATCCGTTAATTGTTCCTGTAGGATCGCCAGTTGCTCCACCATTAGAACACCATATTTCGTTTTCTACGTCTTTTAACGCTTCCTCTGTAATGTTCATTACCATTGCTTCAGCTAGTTCCGCAGGGATGCCCATGTTGTGAATATTTGCTACTGCATCTTTCCATTCTGTATTCTTAAACAAATCGTAAGGTACTGCAAGGTTAATTGATTTTTTATCAACTGGAAATTCAGTATCTGAAATAGTTGCGTTTCCTGCTTCAGTTGGAGCAGTTGCATACGATTGAACTACTGAACCAGTGGTCATTTCCCACATTGAGAATTTATCTCTTGTTCCTTGTACTTGTCTAATCCCAAATGAAGGATCAAACGAAGCAGCCTTTAATACTGCTTCTAAAAATATTTGCTCGACTCTACTTATAGAATCTGACGTTTGTGTTACTGTTACTGCCATTGTTAATTAAATTTTCTGTTGTTTAAAAAGTTGTTAATTGTTGTAGGTTGTATTTCTGTACTTAACTTAGTTACTGATTCAGGAGTAGAATCTTCAACTTTGCTTAATAAAGTTTTGTTGTTTTCTACTTGCTCTGATAACTTAGTTAATTCTGCTTTTAAATTTTCGTTTTCTTTGTTTGCTGATTCTAATGATTCAGATAATTTAGAAACTTTATTATCTAATGCGATAATTGCCTCTGCTGATTTCATTTGAATTTTAGAAACTTCTTCTTCAGCTTCTTCTTTCTTTTCTTCAACTGATTCTCTTGCTATAAGAACACCGCCCTCGGCAATGTACTTTACACCTTCAGAAACAAAAGAACCGCTATAAGGATCTTGCATTGCTTCATCTGCAAATACTTTTTCACCTTCTACAAATTGGTCTGGAGTATATACCATTTGACCGTTTTCGGTTTTAATTGAAACCGCTAATTTAACTGCTTCGCTTGATTCTGCAATCTCAGATAACTTCGTTACAAAATCTTTAGCTAATTGTGTTACTTTGTTCATTTTATTTATTGATTTTAATTTTACTTCTTCATTTTCTACTAGTTCAAAATCTTCAAAAAGACCTTCTATTGATATGCCTTTAATTTTTCCTGATTTAATATTGGCCCTTGCTTCTTCGTTATCAACCTTTATACCTGCCATTAAAGTTCCTTCAACAACATCAAAACCTAATTTAGTTGCTTTATCCATGGCAGGATCTTCTACTAGCCATAATTCAACTACGTTAACTTTATCAATTATTTTGTCGCTATGTTCTTCGTTGAAGTTATCTAAAGATTTAGCTTTCATCATATCATGAGCCGCTTCTTCAATAGTTTCTTTTGAGAAAAATATCTGATACTCTTCGCCTGAAGGGCTTACTCTTTTAATCTTTTGCTCAGGGATAAGTACAGGACTATATATGATTCCCTTTTCTTCGCTTAGATAAATATTAGACTCAGCTTTTTTTCCTTCTTCAGATAGGTAGATAAAATCTTCTTCAATCGCAGGGTTCTCAACCAATGCAATTGCGTGAATTGCGTGGCTTAAATTCTTACGTTTTTTTAGTTCAAAGACTTTCATAAAGTAAAAGTACAAACTTGTAAATGGTGTTATTAAAATGTTTACTTTTGGTTTACAAAATTTAAACATGATACAACCGTTTTACTATTTAAAGGAAATTGAGAAATACGATAACAAGCACCTTTGTTTGTTATTAGGTATAAGCCGACAAACAGTTTGGAATTGGGAGCATAAAGGAATGCCATTCCATAAAGTTAAAAGTTCTAAGTACTATATTTTAGAAGAGGTTTTAGATTGGATGAGATGCCAGCCAAAGCTAATAGAAATTTATATCGAATTCAAAAGAAAAATAAATAATTAAAAAATAATTGTATAACTAAAAAATATTATTATATTTGCCAAACAATCTCCTCCTAACATTATAGAGATTAAAAAAATTCACAGTAACCCTGTTACCGATTTTAGAAGTTAGGAGCTAAATGAAGTAATGGGGTTTTTTAATTTAAAGTTTGTAGGTATCTAAATAAACCTTCATTAAATATGGGAAATTATAAATTAGTGTGTTATGGAACACATGAAAGTGAAACAGATCAGCATGAGCTATGTGCTTATAGAAATCAACAAAATGATTTATTCATAAATATTACTGGATATTCTGAGGAATGTATTGTTTTAGATTGTGAAACTGCGGTTAGATTTAGCCGTGAAATTAGAAGAGTTATCGCAGAAATGAAGGAGGTAGATAATGAATAGTTTTGACTTATCAAGATCATGGTTTAATTTTTCTTTTGAAAATCCTGAAAAAATAAAGCCTATACATTCTTCTATTTTCTTTTTTGCTATTGAACATTGTAATAGATTAGGAAATAAAGAAAAGTTTGGTTTTCCCTCTCAAATGACAATGGACGCAATAGGAGTTAAGAAATATCAAACCTATGGAAAAGCATTAAGTGATTTAGAAGAATGGGGGTTTATTACATTTATAGAAAGATCCAAAAATCAATACTCAGCTAATATAATTAGTATAAATGCCCCTACAAAAAATGGCATAGCACGGGGCAAAACATTGGACAAAGCAACGATAAAGCACGGGGCAAAGCAAGGGCATAGCACAGGGCAAGGCAAGGACAGTATAGATAAACCATTAAACCAAGAAACCATTAAACCATTATTTAAAGATGAAGATTTAAAAAATGAACTTTATGTTAAACCACATTTAAGAGATGGATTTAATCCAGTTTCTAATGATAATCAATTTAATAAACATACATTCGTAGCATGGTTTAATACTTCACTTGATTATATTGGATTTAATGGAGCACTTAAAAGTTTATCTAAAGAAGATAATAACAAACTAAATATTCTACTTGATAAAGGCTACACTATCCAAGATTTTAAAATAGCATTTAAAAACTTTCAAGGAAGTACATTTTACAAAAAAGAAGGACACATAACTACTACACAATTTTTAAAAGGAGACACGTTTGATAGATTTTTAATAATGGGAGATAGTAAGGTTAAACAAACTAAAGGAGGGGATGTAACACAATGGTAAAAGGATTTGAAATAATAGATTATAGCATACTAGATGAAGTTAATAAGTATCGTGAGACCTATCATAACAAAGGAAAATATGTTGGTTTTGAAAATATAGATGAATATTATACTATGCAGCTTGGCAATGTTACCGACTGGACAGGCTATCCAATGAGTGGAAAAACTCAAGTACTAATGGAAGTGCTTTTAAATACTTCTAAGTTTTATGGATGGAAGCATTTATTATATTTGCCTGATGTTGGAACTCCTGTTGAAATTATAGCTGATCTACTTCATAAATTAACAGGTAAAACATTCAATAATAAATACGATAATTTTATTCAAGAACAAGATATTATAAAAGATTTATCTTGGATTTTAGAACACTTTAAAATATTAACTAAAAAAGAAGTTAAAGCAAGGATGACACCTTTCCAATTTTATGATTTAGCTGCCTCAATGAAAGGACAAATACAAACTGCTAATGTTGATAGTTGGAAAGATTTAGCACACCCATATGATAAGTATGGCGGTTATGCTACTTACTTAGAAGTTATTTTACCGTATAGGAATCAAATTGCTGAAGATAATAATATCCATATAAATACTATCATACATCCTAAGCTAACTGAAAAGGAAAACGGAATAAGAAAGGCTCCTACTCCTTATGATTTAAAAGGAGGCTCTGAATGGTTTAATAGTGGTAAGTGCATGATAACGGTTCATAGAGAAAGTAAAGACGATAACCTTTGTCAATTGTATTTTAATAAAATAAAACCTAGAAGCGTTGGAAGTACTGGCAGTTGTGAACTAAAGTTTGATCTTACTAAATTCGTTTACTATACCGAAGATAACAACGATAGAATTTATGCAGCTAAAAAAGGAGAATCTAAAGGCATAGAAGTAAAACCTAAGCCACTTGAAATAAATAAAAACTTTGACAATGAAGCACCTTTCTAAAGAAGAAATAGAACAACTATTCAAAACAGGTTTATCAAATTACAAATCTGTATTTTTTACACCTATCGAATTAGAACGAATATTTAAAAGCGTAATTGATTCGGAAAGTTTAGAATCTATTAATTTAAAGTTAACAGAATTTGAAACTTATTTACAGGCTCTTGAAATAAAACTTTTAAAGCCTCCTATCACAAACGTTAAGAAAGAACAATTGGATCGCTTAGAAGCCATGAAAAGTACCTTAGAATTGATTTATCAAATAAACTTTGTAAACGAAACACAAAAAAAGATAATTTCAGATTTAAGATTGAAGTTATTTAAATCAGAAAAAGAAAATTATAAACTAAAAAAA
>ERZ1047472.2404-NODE-2404-length-13275-cov-8.438200_pt1 | contig 13275 bp, 9 predicted proteins | sample MGYA00383095_ERZ1047472 | MGnify/ENA primary metagenome ERZ1047472 (study PRJEB29581, sample SAMEA5548365) | metagenome | biome: marine; feature: coastal; material: water | depth 1 m | study: Short-term variability in the microbial, nano- and picoplankton...
ACATTCGTGCAAACTAAAAACAACATTTTTTAAATAATTTAAAGAAATAAATTCGTGTATTTTAGTAGGTATCTCATACTCAAATCAAAGGAGTATTTATTATTCAATACAAGGCAGGTTATTTATAAAAAACTCTTTTGGGTAAATTGGGCTTGCTAGCTGCTTATTACTTATAACCTCTATAAGTTTTAGATTAAAATTTGTGTTTACAGACCCTATACGTAAACTCTCTATAGCAGATGTAGAAAGCCTCTTTTGGGCAAGAGAGTCAAGATAAAAAGAAGCCTCACTAGTGCTGTTGTGCATGGTATTTTCTACTTTGGTTTGCCTAGCGCAAACATCAACTCCAAGGTAGGGTGCAGAGACATAGGTACCATCTTCAAGTTTGAAAGAAAGTCTGCTTTTTTTATCGTAGCAAATAAGCGGCGGTATTTCTTGACTGTTTAAAGAAATACTAAGCACCACAGATTTTACACTGTCCTGTTTCATGAGTGAGAAATAAACAAATATTGTTTTTTTCTCTCCTATGGTAAAGTCAATAAGTGATTCTTGGGTTAATTGAAAAATCTCTTCCTGAGTATCTACATTTATCTTATAATCACAATTGCTTTGAGCAGCACCTAGGCAGTACATAAAAAGTAGTGCCAATAACAAATTATATTTCATCAATAATTTTTGAGCAAATTAATACTATTTTTTTATCATTTTCAATAGTTGTAAAAAACAAATACCGAGCACCCCCTTGTTGTAGCTTCCATTTTTCTTGTAATCTAGCCACAGTCTCTGGAAAATTTCTTGTGCTAATGTTAGCCTTGTCAAAATCAATACTAGCGCGCATCTGCTTTTTTGAGTAGGGCACCACCTTCTCAATTTTAAATCTCCTGCCAGGAAAATCAACAAGGTCTTGGCTGGTGTACAGATGAGAATGTTTGTGCAGCTTCAATACCTTAAAAGCGCCGCACATATGGTTAAAGGCGCCACTTTTTAGAATTGCTGCATTAGGCTCATATAGGTATTTTAGAGGAGTACTAAGGTTAATTTGAGCAGGGCTGTTCCATGAAAATGTAAATTTTTGTGTCCCTACTTTGGTGATGTTTACTGTGTGTATTTCTGGGGTTTTTGTATGCCTTTTACGCAGTGTCCACAGTACTTCTTTTACCTCATTTTGCAGGGCAACAATGTGTATTTGAGCAACACTATCTAGGGCCTTTATGGCAACCGAGATATCTAACATTGGAGAGGTCTTTACTAGCAATGTAGTACATCTTTGCAATAGGTAATCTAGATTTTTTGGTATGTTTGGCTCACAATCTTCTAGAAAAAACACCTTTCCTTTACTAGTATGACGCCTAGATGGATCTGCGTAAATAACATCAAAGGTTTTGTTTTCAATTGCCTTTAGACCGTCTTTTAATTGGCTTTTAAACCTTTTATTTGGCAAGTGTTGCAAATTGTGAGTTACAATATCGCAAAGGTGCTGTTGTATTTCAAAATGATGTACTTGCTCAAATGTTTGCGCAAAATAATAACTATCTATTCCAAAGCCACCTGTAATATCTGCAAGGGTTTTGCCTTCAACAATGTTTTGTTTGTATGTGGCTGTTGCCTCAGATGAGGTTTGCTCCAGATGCAGTTTTGCAGGATATATAATATTTGGGGTGTTAAACCAAGTAGGTAGTTTTGCTTTTGCCTTTTGTCTGCTTTCTATTTGTTGCAAAAGCTCTTTGGTGGTCACATCAGTAAAAGGGCTACCCGAGAAGGCAAGGCGTGACAGCTCTTGCTTAAATTCTTTGATATACTCTTGTACCTCTTTTTGTAATAAATGATCAAACAAATGGTATGTGTTTTGCTAGTTTGGTTTATAAAGATAATACCTAGAGGGTAGATTTTAGAAATTAAATGTATTTGGTTTTTAATGACAGAGCGTATAGGCCAACAGCGGCGGCATGGGTAACGTTCATGCTACTATTATTTCCTTGCATTGGTATGTGTAAATGGGTATCAATATGGGCTAGTACTTTGGCAGAAATGCCCGTTTTTTCATTACCAATAAAAAGGGCAATAGGGTTTTTATCTATAATCAGTAAATCTTCCAGAGCCTGGCTTTTAGTTGTTAATTCTAGTGCTAGGGGGTTGTAGCCTTGTTTTTTAAGTTGTTTTAATACTTCAAGGGTGTCTATATCATCTGTGTAGCTCACCAATTGGTGTGTGCTTCTAGATGTTCTTTTAATTCTAGGGCTGCTAAGATCTACCTTAGTGTTACAGAAATAGACTCTATCTACTCCAAAGCTGTCACAGAGTCTAAACAGACCGCCAATATTAGCAGGGCTAGTAACACCATCACATACAAGTACTGTAGGTGTTTTTACTGCTGTAAAATGAGTGCTGTTATGTGTGAGTTGCTCGGCCACTTGTTAATGCTCAAAGGCATATTTAATGATGTTGGCACCCATACGCAGGGCCATTAGCCGCACCTGGTCTGGGTCATTGTGCATTTCTTTGTCTTCCCAGCCATCTCCAAGATCACTCTCAAAGGTGTACAGCAGTACAATTCTTCCTTGTTTTTCTATAACAAACCCCTGTGCTCTAGCTTTATCATGCTCATGTATTTTGGGTAAGCCTTTTGGAAATTTAAAAGGAGCCAAAAATATGGGGTGATTAACAGCCAGCTCTTTTAGTTCTTGGTTTGGAAAAAGTTTAGAAATTTCTCCTCTCACGTATTGATCCATTCCGTAGTTATCATCAATATGTAAAAACCCACCACTGTTTAGGTAAGCCCTTAGGTTTTCTAAATCTTGTTCAGAGAAAAGTACATTTCCGTGGCCCGTCATGTGCAAAAAAGGGTATTCAAAAATATCGATGCTATTAGGAGCTACAATTTTTGGAGTAGTGCTCAAGGTGGTATTCAGCTCTTTATTACAAAAAGCAGCTAAGTTTTCTAGGGCAGATGGGTTGCTGTACCAATCACCGCCACCGCCGTATTTTAAAACAGCAATATCTTGCCCATGGCAAAATTGCAGGAAAAAAAACAGTACAATAGTTGTCCGTAAGCTCATAGCTGTAAAAGTACAAAAAACAAAAAGGGGATACCTTACTCTCTAAAAAGAAATCTCACTCATCTTAGATATCTTAAGAGCCCTAGGTGAAGTTTATTCAACCTCATTGCTATAGGCAACGCTGTGGCATGCTACAATGGCCGCCGTCTCTGTTCTTAGTCTGTTTTCACCAAGGCTAACTCCAGTATAACCCATGGATGTTGCCAGGGTGATTTCTTCGCTAGAAAAGTCTCCCTCTGGCCCAACAAGTATGATGTGATTGCCCTTTGGTTTAATTTGTGATTTTAACGATTGTTTTTCTATCTCTTGACAATGCGCAATGAGTTTCTGGTGTGGTAGCTCTTGATGATTTTCTATAAAATCTTTAAAACTACACATAGGATGAAGTACTGGAAAATGATATTTTAAAGATTGTTTGGCGGCGCTTAAAATGATTTTTTGGTACCGCTGGGGCTTAATAATTTTACGTTCACTGTGTTGGCAGCGTATGGGAGTTATTTGTGTGATGCCTATCTCAGTGGCTTTTTCCAAAAACCACTCAAACCGATCGTTGAGTTTTGTTGGAGAAATTGCTAGGTGCAGGCCGTAGGATAGTGGCTTTTTTTGTTCAACATTTGTAATAGCTACCACGCAACACTTAGGGTCACCCCTTTGAAGAGTTGCAGTAAACAAATCTCCCTTACCATTGGTAAGATGTAAGGTGTCACCTATTTGTTTTCTTAAAACTTTTGCAATATGTCTGCTTTCTTCTTTGCTGAAACTAAACTGAGCATCAGTTGGGCTAAGGTCCTGGCTATAAAATAATTGCATTAGGGCTACGTTTTTTTTAGTATTACTTATAGTTTCATTCTCGCATTAGCCGTTACATTGGCAGCTGCAAATTGCTTTTGCTTGTACTTTAATTCTCCTACCATTGCGATCATGGCTGCATTGTCTGTGCAAAATTCAAATTTAGGAATATGTACACGCCAGCCGTATTTTTTTTCTGCCGTCACTAAGGCCTCTCTAATACCGCTATTGGCAGAAACCCCGCCTCCTATAGCAACTTGGGTAATTCCCGTTTGCTTTACAGCGTTTTTAAGTTTATCCATTAGATAATCAACAATGGTGTATTGCAAACTTGCACAGATATCTGCCAAGTTTTCTTCAATGAAACTAGGGTTCTGTGCAACATTTTTTTGCACAAAGTATAAAACAGCAGTCTTTAAACCACTAAAGCTGAAATCTAAGTGGCTTACTTTTGGTTTTGGAAAAATGAATTTTTTAGGATTTCCTTGTTGTGCATGTTTATCAATTAATGGCCCTCCAGGGTAGGGTAGTCCTAAAATTTTAGCGCTTTTATCAAAAGCTTCTCCTACCGCATCATCAATGGTTTGACCAATCACCTCTAAATCAAAATAATCTGTGACCTTTACAATTTGAGTATGCCCACCGCTAATGGTGAGCGCCAAAAAAGGAAAACTAGGTGGCTTTTGGCCTTCAGCTTTTATAAAATGCGCCAAAATATGCGCCTGCATGTGGTTTACATCCAACAAAGGTATGTCTAAACCAAAGGCTAAAGACTTTGAAAACGAGGTACCTACCAGCAAAGATCCCATAAGTCCTGGCCCTCTAGTGAAGGCTATGGCGCTTAGTTGTTTTTTATCGATATTTGCGTGTTGTAATGCTTGGTGAACTACCGGAACAATGTTTTGTTGATGTGCTCTAGAGGCAAGTTCTGGAACCACACCACCATAGGCCTCATGAATTTTTTGTGTAGCTACAACATTGCTTAATACAACACCGTTGTTAATCACAGCTGCAGCAGTGTCATCACAAGAAGATTCAATACCTAGGATATAACAATTTTTTTCTATCACGAGATTAGGGCATATTTATTGGTTGTAAAATTATAACTTTATAAGCGTATCAAAAAATTAAGAAAAATAATAGTTCGAATACTTGTAATACTTGTGTTACTTGTCCTGCTGTTGGTGGTCGTTTTTTCTTTGCCAAGTGTCCAAACAAAACTTGCCGGTAGGCTCACTAGCCACCTCAATCAAACCTATGATACAAGCATAACTATAGATAGAGTAGGGCTTAATTGGAAAGGCGCTATAGATCTTCGCGATTTGTACATTGAAGACCATCATCAAGATACATTAATTTATGCGGGGCAACTTCAAACTAGTATATTAAGTTTTTCTACTCTTCTAAAAAAAGACGTATCTCTAGGAGATGTTACACTTTCTGACACAAAACTTTTTGTAAAAACCTATAAAAATGAAGCTAGAGATAACATGTCTATCTTCTCTGAAAAATTTAATTCTGGAGCAAAAGCCAATACCATTTTTAAGCTCAGTGCAGACCAGGTTTTTATAGAAAATAGTGCTATTACAATCACAGACCAGAACCTAGCAACACCTTTGTTGTTTGATCTCACTAATGTAAGGGCTGCTGCTGTAGATTTTAAAATAGTAGGCCCAGATGTGTTTGCCAACATTACCTCCTTAGGTTTGTCCAGCAAACGGGGTTTTGAGATTACAGGGCTTAGCTCTCAATTCTCTTACACTACCCAGCAAATGACCTTAAAAAACATGAAGCTCCAAACCTCTCAAAGCACCCTAAATGGAGATCTTGTCATGGATTATAGCGCCAATGGGTACTCAGACTTTGTTAATACCGTGGTTTTTACTGCAAGTTTTACCCCCTCTAGTATAGCAACCAATGATCTAAACGGTTTTTACAATGAGTTTGGCGCCAATCAAACTATTGGCTTTAAAGGAAACTTTAAAGGGGTATTGAATGACTTCTCTTTCACAAAAGCAGCTATTACCACAGCAAACACCAAGGTAGCTGGTGATTATTATTTTAAAGATGTTTTAAAGGGTACAACTGCGTTTACTATAAACTTTAGGCGTCATGATATTACAACGAGTTACTATGATTTACGTCGGTTTTTACCAAACATTCTAGGCAGTGTATTACCACAACAACTTAGCAGCTTAGGTGTTTTTGATTATGATGGTACTTCACAAATTAATAGCAATACATTTACCACACAGACTAATTTTGTAAGTGATATTGGACGTGCCCAGGCCAGTGTATCTATTGATAATTATAGGGATATTGCCCTTGCAAGTTATAAAGGAGATATCTCCTTATCCTCCTTTGATATTGGAGCATTAACTAAGGAGCCTTCTTTGGGAGAGGTGTCTGCTAATGTAAGTGTTGATGGTCGTGGTTTTACTCAAAAAACCATAGATACAGAGCTAAGTGGTGTAATCTCTTCGTTTTCTTTTCAGGGCTATGATTATAAAAACATTAGCCTGCAAGGGGCCTTAAAAGATCCTGTTTTTAATGGAGATCTATCTATTGATGACCCTAATGTGCAGCTAGATTTTAAAGGCCTTGTAGATGTGTCAAAATCCTTTAATCAGTATGATTTTCAGGCAGATGTTCACTTTGCCGAATTAAACAAGCTGCAGCTTGTAACAAGAGATAGTATTTCTGTTTTTGCTGGTAAGGTAGTTGTAGATATGGACGGCACTACCATAGATGATATTGTAGGCTCTTTTTCATTTCAAGAGACATTTTACCAAAATCAAGATGATGATTTTTATTTTGATGACTTTAAAATAGCATCCTCTTTTGAAGATAAAAAGCGCATCATTGATATTAATTCACCAGATATATGTGATGGGCAGGTCTCTGGAAATTTTTTAATAAAAGACATCGCAAATTTATTTAGAAATGGACTAGGGAGTATGTATGCCAATTATGTCCCTCGAGAGGTAACCACAAATCAATACATAGATTATGACCTCTCTGTGTACAGTAAGATTATAGAAGTTTTTGTACCAGAGTTACAAGTAGGTGAAAATTCAAGATTACGAGGTTCTGTCTCTTCAGATAAGTCTAAGTTTACGCTAGATTTTAAGTCTCCAGAGTTGCTTCTGCTTAACAATTATTTAGGTAAAGTAAATATTCAAGTAGATAATGATAACCCACTATATAACACGTATGTAAGTGTAGACTCTTTGTATACTGGTGTCTATGATTTAAAAGATTTCAGCTTGATTAATAAAACCTATAATGACACCTTGTATGTGCAGTCAGTGTTTAAAGGAGGAAGTAAAAAAGAGGATGTTTTTGACCTGGCTTTATACTATACAATTAATCCCCAAGGGAACTCTGTAGTTGGTATTAAAAAGTCTGAAATCTCATATAAAGACAATAAATGGTATTTAAATAAAGACAATAATAAAAAAAATAAAGTGGTCTTTGATGATCGTTTTACTAGCATTGCCATAGACTCATTACAGCTCAATTACAAGCAACAGCAAATTGCATTTGCAGGGATAATTAGAGATTCAACCTATAAAGACCTTAAGGTTCGTTTTAAAGATGTAAATATTGGGGATATACTACCTCCCGTAGATAGTTTACAATTATCTGGTAATACAAACGGGACCTTATCTTTTTTGCAACAAGACGGGGCTTATTTTCCTAAAAGTAATGTAACAATTGACAACGTTATTATAAACACCATTGGTTTTGGAGATCTCGTCCTAGAGATTGACGGTAACCAAGATCTCACCAAGTACGCTATCTCTAGTTCGCTTATAAACAAAGATGTTCGTTCCTTTAATGCCCTTGGAACCATAGATTTTGCTCCAAAAGTTTCTCAATTAGATATAGATGTGCGGTTAAATGATTTTAATCTAAAAGCGATAAGTCCTTTTGGAGCTAATGTAATCTCAGATATACGAGGAGATGCCTCTGGCGCTTTACAGGTAATGGGTAACTACAGAAAACCTAAAATTCTAGGTACCATTAATTTAAAAAATAGCGGATTAAAAGTTCCCTATCTTAATACAGATTTTGATTTAGCAAACAGCACTCAAATGATTGTTTCTAGTGATGCCCTTAGTATTATATCTACAGATATTACAGATACAAAGTTTGATACAAAAGGAGTTTTCTCTGGTGTTGCAACACATGATAACTACCGAGATTGGAATTTAAACCTTAAGATTGATGCTCCACAGAGGTTGCTGGTTTTGGATACCCCTGCAGATGAGGATGAGTTGTATTACGGAACCTCTTTCATTAGTGGTAATGCGGTAATACAGGGTCCCGTTGATCAATTAGATATAAAGGTGTTTGCTGCTACCCAAGAGGGGACAACATTTAAAATACCCCTTAGTGATACAGAGTCTATTGGAGATGATAGTTTTATTAAATTTCTATCTCCTCAAGAGAAACGCAGTCGTGTTGGTGGGCAACAAATTGTTAAAAAAGAAATTAAAGGGCTTTCTGTTGATTTTGATTTAGATATCAATGAAAACGCAGAGGTTGAGGTGGTGATAGATAAGGTGAACAATTCTACCCTAAAGGGGCGCGGAGCTGGAACCTTGTTAATACGTCTTGATACAAAAGGTAAGTTTAACATGTGGGGTGAGTTTACGGTAATTGAGGGGCTGTATGATTTTAGATACGGTGGTATTATTCAAAAAAAGATAGCCGTAATCCCTGGCGGAAACATTAACTGGGATGGAGAGCCAGATAGGGCTAGACTTAGCATTAGTGCAAAGTACGCTACACAAGCAAACCCTTCGGTGCTGCTTGACAACCCCTCTTTTAACAGGAAAATACCTGTGGATGTTTTGGTAGATTTAACTGGAGAAATCATACAACCAGAATTAAATTTCAATATAGATTTTCCCAGAACCAGCTCAACGGTAAAAAGCGAATTAGAGTTTAAATTGCAAAGCAAAGAAGAGGTAGAGAAACAGGCCATCTTTTTATTAACCACGGGTAGTTTTGTAAATGAAGGTATAGGAGGTGCAAATTTTACAGGTACTCTGGTAGATAGAGTCAGTAATTTAGTAAACGATTTATTTGCAGATGAAGATGGAACCTTTAATGTGGGGCTAGATTATTCTCAAGGAAGTAGACTGCCCAATCAGCAAACGGCAGACCGCGTTGGTATTTCTCTTCAAAGTAAAATAAATGAACGCATATTAATTAACGGTAAAGTAGGTGTTCCTTTGGGTGGGGCCAATGAAACTGCAATTGCTGGAGATATTGAAGTGCAATGGCTCATCAATGAAGACGGAACACTTAGGATGAACTTCTTTAACCGTCAGGCAGATATTCAGTTCATTGGTGAAGATCAAATTTTTGAACAAGGTCTAGGGATGTCCTACAATGTAGATTTTAATACCCTAAGTGAGCTCATAGAAAAGCTATTTAATAAAAAGCTGACTCTTGAAGGTGATGGCTTGGATGCTCCTTTTGTGCCAGATGACACAAGTTTTCCACCCAATTTTAATAAAGATAAAAAAAGGAAATAAGTTTTTTTATAAACTAGCAATCACAGAGATTTCTACATTTACAAACTTGGGCAAGTTTGCTACCTCTACAGTCTCTCTGGCTGGCGCGGTCTCTGGATTAAAGTAAGTTGCATATACTTTATTGATAGCCTCAAAGTTATGCATATCACTCACAAAAATACTTGCCTTTAGTACGTGCTCAAAATTCATGCCCGCTGCCTTTAGAATTTCCTTTAAATTTTCCATCACTAGGGTTGTCTCTGTGGTTATATCTTCTATTTCTAACTCACCTGTTGCCGGATTAATTGCAATTTGCCCTGAGGTGTAGAGCATCTTGCCAAATTGCACCCCTTGGCTATAGGGCCCAATAGGAGCAGGCGCTTTATCTGTGTGGATTATTTTTTTCATAATTTTTGTATTGTAATTTTATAGCCTTACGTGAGGTTATAGCTGCCTGTCTGATTCTCTACGTTTATCGTATTTAATGTCACTCAAAACACTAGATTTAATACCAATAAAAAAGTACCATGCGGTGTTAACAGAACCAATAGGAGTCCAGTTAAAGCTCATTTTCCAGCTTTCTAAATCGCGTTGAAACCTAAACTGTGTTGTGGTAACCCCTTTGTTTTTAAAGTCATACCCTGAAGACATTCCAACTTTCCAGCGTGGGCTTAATTCTAGATTAGAACTAAACATCAATGATTGTGATGAGATCGCATTTTCTCTTTTTTGATTTCCGTAGGTAATGGTGTATGCCATGCGGAAATCCCAGGGTATGGTAAAGTTGTACCAGTCTTTACCTGTTACTGCTTGTTGCTGTTCGTTTTGATCGTCATCAAAGGTGTTATCCCCAAATCTTGTGGTATTATCTCCAAAAAGATCATCTTGACGCCCTCCATTTCTAAAGGTTTGGTCATCACTATCTTTATCACTCTTTTTTTCTTTAAAATCTTTACTAGAAAAAGAGTAATTAAGGCTAATATTACCTCTTGTAAGCCTAAACAAACTCCCCCCGTTATCTATGTTAAATACATCAATGCGCTGGTTGTTGTTGTTAAGGGCATAAGGGTCTAGAGATCCACTAAAATTAACATCAAGTTTTGGGATAATAGGGATGGCCCCAGAAACATTAACAGCGCTCCATTGCAAGGAATCTCCAGCAACATTATAAGCGGTACCAAAATTTAAATTATTAAGTAGTATTCTTTTCTTGGGCTTTTGAGCTGTGGTATCTGGATCTCTAACCTTGGCCTCAAGGGTATTGCTAAGGCCAATACCTATGTTGCTTGAGAAACGTTGTCCAGGAGCCCCGTAGAGCGTGTTTTCAAACCTAGAGTACTGGACTATTTCTTCATTTATTTCTGGATCTGCGGTAACAGGTACCACGTATTGATCATAGTACTGTTCAAAACTAGGATTAATATTGTAAGATATAGATGGTCTTACTACATGGCGTATTTTTTGTATTCTACTATCCTTGTCTCCAACATTAAAAGTACCGTAGAGAGTGGTTCCCAGACTCATGTTGAAATTGTATGTTCTATAGCTGTCAAAACCACTTAAAGTGTCTCTTGTAACTCCTCCGCTGCCTTGGTTTAGACTTTGGTCATACCTTTGATTAAAGGTGGTGAAACTCCAAGTTTCTGTGTAGGTTGTACTTGCAGAGGCGCTCAGGTGGTCTAGAATTTTAAAATTTGTGCTCAGCGGTATTCTATGCTGTACTCCAATAAGTGCGTTGTCAAACATTTCAGACTTTAAAAATAAGGAGTCTGTGGTTTGTATTCTATTTTGAGCCGTTACATCATATTGAAAATTAATGTTCTGAATAATTCCTTTTTTACTTCCATTTTTGGGAGCAAACGGAAATACCCTGGCCATGTTTGCATTTATATTTGGCAAGGATAGGTTGATCTTTTCGGTTTGTGTATTCTGTTGTAAATTAAGGGCCACCGAAGTATTTATCTGTGGTTCTCCTTCAAAAGTCTTAGCGTAACTCACAGAAGAGTTAAGGGTGTTTACAAGTGCGCTAGAGTTGTTAAATTGGTTGATAGATTGCTGGAAATAACGACTGCTACCAAAGTTTACAGATGCATTAAAACGGGAGCTAGGACTTGATTTTTGATCCTGTGAGTGATTCCATTGTATATTATAAGAAGAACTTTGGCTGTAATCTGGGAAGCCTCTTTCACTGTTAATGAGGCTTTCATACCTCATGTTTACATTTCCTCGAAATTTATATTTTAAAGCATAACTAGATTCTGCCCTAAGGCCATAGCTTCCATTGGTGTAATAATCTCCAAGAAGGGTAAGGTCTACATAGTCTGAGAGGGCTAGATAGTACCCACCATTTTGAAAGAAAAAACCACGATTGTTATTCTCTCCGATTGTTGGTATTATAAATCCAGATTGCCTGTCTTCACCTAGTGGTAAAAATGCAAATGGAAGCCCAATAGGGGTCGGGACATCTGCAATATACATGTTGGTAACCCCAGTTATGATTTTCTTTTTTGGTACAAATTTGGCTCTTCTTGTAAAAAAGTAGTATTCTGGATTGTCTATGTTTTTAGAGGTAGTAAACTTCACATTACTTAAGTATATAACAGAGTCGTTTACTTTTTTTGTTGTTTTAGCAATGTATCTAAAACTTTGTTCCTCACCTCTTGAGTTGTGCACTAAGGCTTTCTCAGAGTTGTAATTGTATTTTATAGAATCTGGCTCAACTATATTGGCACCTTGTTTAAAGATGGGTCTTTGGGTGTAGGTCCCTGCACTATCAATTCCTTTTGCATACACCTCATTGGTGTTGTAGTCTAGCACGATAAGTCCTGCGTCTATACGTACATCCCCATAGATAATATAGGCTTTATCAAACATGTACACCTTGTTTGCTTTTTTGTCTAGGTATACATATTGCTCTCCAAAGTACTCTACGACATCTGTAAATGCTTCTTTGGGCGGTATGATACTATCTACTAGTATGGTGTCTGTGGCGCGCTCATTGATTTGATCAACAACTGGCATATTGCTAGACAAGCTGTCGTTTTCTTGTTGTTGCTCTGCCTTTACAAGAGGGATAATGGGCGTGTCTTTTGGAGGGATCTCTTGGCTAAATACAAGCCCGCTACAGCATAGAAATACTGTGAATAAAATAATTAATAAATGCTGTTTATATGGCACTCCTTGCAGGTATTATTTTGTATTTTGGCTTAGAATTTGATTCATCAAAATTAAGCATATTTTTTTGGCAACTCTGAAAAAAAACAAATTTTAAAAATCAGCGTTTATACCTATATGAAAACCAAATTAGCATCCCTTTTAGTACTGTTGCTTGCAGGAGCTTTATTTGCTTCCTTTTCTGTAATCAAAAATGATACCCAAAAGCCTTTTATTGTTGTTTTAGATGCTGGTCATGGTGGTAAGGATTCAGGAAACATAGGCAATGGATTTATTGAAAAAGATATTGTGCTAGATGTCACCCTGCAAATTGGCGCTATTTTAGAAAAGGTTCCAGATATTAAAGTAGTATATACTAGAAAAACGGATGTACTAATTGATTTATATAGAAGAGGACCCATTGCCAACGAAGTTGATGCAGATATTTTTGTGTCGATACATTGTGACGCCTTTACAAATCAGGCACATGGTGTAGGTACATTTGTCATGGGGGTTGACAAATCTGGAAAGAATTTGAATACAGCAAAAAAAGAGAATGAGGTAATTTTTCTAGAAGACAATTATCAAGAGCGCTACGCCGGATTTGATCCCAACCGTCCAGAATCATTAATTGGTCTCACGCTCATGCAAGAAGAGTACCTAGATCAAAGCATTACCCTTGCTGGTTTGATACAATCTAACATTGTCACCAATTTAAAAAGAAAAGACAGAAGTGTTAGATCTGCTCC
>ERZ1047472.2405-NODE-2405-length-13275-cov-3.901286_pt1 | contig 13275 bp, 9 predicted proteins | sample MGYA00383095_ERZ1047472 | MGnify/ENA primary metagenome ERZ1047472 (study PRJEB29581, sample SAMEA5548365) | metagenome | biome: marine; feature: coastal; material: water | depth 1 m | study: Short-term variability in the microbial, nano- and picoplankton...
GTGTTGATTGGCTGGCTCCGATTGTTGCAGATTGTGAAGCTGGATTTGGCGGCGTCTTGAACGCATTTGAAATCACGCAGGCTTATATTGAAGCTGGTGCTGCAGGAGTTCATTTTGAAGATCAATTAGCATCAGAGAAAAAATGTGGGCATATGGGGGGAAAGGTACTCATCCCAACTCAGCAAGCCATTGCTAACCTTAACTCAGCCAGACTGGCGGCTGATATTGCAAAAGTGTCAACCATCATCATGGCGCGCACTGATGCCGAAAGCGCTCGCCTCATCACCTCTGATATTGATGAACGCGACCGTCCATATATCACAGGGGAAAGAACACCCGAAGGCTTCTTCATTCTGGATGATGATCATGCGTTTGAGAGATGCGTTGAGAGAGGATTGGCCTATGCCCCATATGCTGATCTGTTGTGGATGGAAACATCGACCCCTGACCTCGATCAGGCTAGACGCTTTGCCGAAGCGATCAGGACGGAGTATCCAGACCAAATGCTTGCTTATAATTGTAGCCCTTCTTTTAACTGGTCAGCGAATTTATCACCTGAAGATATACATATCTTTCAAAAGGAAATTGGCGCGATGGGTTATAAATTCCAATTTATCACCCTAGCAGGGTTTCATTCGCTGAATTACAGCATGTTCACTCTCGCACAAGCCTACAAGGCCGATGGTATGAAAGCATATTGTGAATTGCAGAATGCAGAATTCGCCGCAGAAAAGGACGGATACACAGCCCACCGTCACCAAAGAGAAGTGGGAGCAGGATGGTTCGATGCAATTTCCACCACTGTAAAGGGTGGGGATTCGTCAACCACCGCACTTCAAGAGAGCACCGAAAATGCTCAATTCAACAGCGCCGCTGAATAGCGTTATTTGGGAGATATCAACATGTCAGACACACATGATCAAAATAGCCAAGAGGACCGCATCACCATTATTGTTCCTAGTTTTTGTAAAATTGCCATGGAAATTCATAGGCAAAATATGTGGGACAAAGGTTACCGCCTTGAGAGCAACGTGAAGCAACATACGTTTTGGGAAGGTGATGGAAAGCAAACCAAAACGCTATTTTCAGGCGAACAAATGTACGCCGCTACGTTTGTGAAAAACTAGCTGTTGAATAGATCTCATCACATCAATGAAACCTATTCATAATTATGGCATCAAGAACATGAACCGGGCAGTTTGGTCTCTACTCTCAGCTCCCGGTTCATTACGTTTTTTACTAATCTGTTCACCAACGCCTCGCTAACTCTTGTCACTATATGCAAAAAATATTTATTCTTGGCAAGCAACCCTGCCGCGGAGGCCGTTCAACCTACGCTATCTAGTTTCGGTAATTCCAGTGATAAATGTCCAGTGATTAATGGCTTGTATTTTTGGGAATTAAAATGAAGCGGAACATTTATGGATATGTGATTGCATCGCAGGGGTCATTTACTGAGAGGTTTGTTCTAGTAGCCAGTTAGAAAACGCTTTTACTACGGGTTTTGAGGCAGCATGATCAGATGTTGTTAAATAAAAACAATCTTCCGCAGGTGGTGGATCAATTTGAAGATTGATCAATCGACCCATGGCAAGTGCGTGATGGCACAACCTTGGGCTGAGTAACGCAACACCAATACCTGTTTCGGCTAAATTTTGTGCCATGATCAGAGAATCTACCGAACAGACAGGACGCGGCGGCGAATATTGCCCCATTCTTTCTGCCCATTGTTTCCACGAATACATAGCGCCCAAAGTTTCAATTAAAGGCAGTTTCCACAGCTCGTCATAATTATTTATATCCAGGCACAGTGACGGGCTACAAATAGGCGCAAGCTCCACTGGAAACAGAACCGTTCCCCCTGTCTTTATTTGATTAATGCGGCCAAAGTGAATCTCAATATCCGTTTTATTGATCAGATAATCATCCGGCCATAAAGTACTTGATAGATTGATAGCTATATGAGGGTTGAGTTGACGAAACTCTATTAAACGTGGCGTCAACCATAACTGTGCAAATGACATGGTACATGAAATTGATATTTCTGTTGCATATGTATTGGGCTGGAATATCTCAGTAGCCTTTGTTAAGCCGTCAATTGCCGAAGAAGCATAGGGCAATAATTGCCGCCCCGTAGCGGTTAGAGCCAATCCGCGTGGCTTTCGCTCAAATAAATTAGTGCCAAGCCGTGTTTCTAGCGCTCTTACATGCTGGCTGATAGCTGATTGAGTGACGTTGAGCTCACGCGCCGCCAGCGTAAAACTCAAACTTCGCGCTGATGCTTCAAACGCACGAAACCAGGATAATGGGGGGAGCTGTTTTTGCATATGAACATTTTGCAATTAGTAAATCTAATGTCAATGAGTAAAAAACTATTGCTTGTTCACTTCTGATATTTCCTCCATCGTTGTAAAAATTGATGAGGGTTTTTTATGGATACCGTAAAATTTAGATGTTTAAGCGAAGGTGATCGTGAAGATTTTGAGTTTCTCGAAGAATGCGATACTGCCTATGCATCCAATGTAGGTGAGCGCTTAATTCAAACTCTTGCTTCGCTTGAAAATGCGATGTCGGGTTTTCAAGTTACGCGCCTTGAACACTGCCTGCAATCTACCACAAGAGCATGGTTTGATGGGGCAGATATTGACTGGATTGTTAGCACATTACTGCATGACATTGGGGACATACATGCCCCATATGATCACGATGAATATGCCGCGCTGATTCTGCGTCCGTTTGTTCGTGAACAATGCACCTGGACTGTCAAACATCATGGCGATTTTCAGAAATTCTACTTTGCGGCTCAGCTTGACGAAGACCCTAATGTGCGTGATCAATATCAGGATGAGCCCTATTTTGATGATTGTGTGCAGTTCTGTGAGCTCTGGGATCAAAAAAGTTTTGACCCTGCCTATACCAGTCTTTCAATCGATTTCTTTAGCCCATTCGTGATGGAAGTCTTTAACCGTAAGCCATATGAAACCACAGTTATCAAATCGGGCGAACGGGTTGGGCTGACTAATCCGGATGTTGCCGATATCCGCAAACGGGCGGCATAGCCCCCATTTACGACAAAAGGAATATTATTATGCTCACCCACAAAAATAATAGCCAGTTAGGAAAGCATCTGGCTGGGCTTGCTGATGAACTGGAAAACTGCATTGCACCTGCTGAGGTGGCTCTTTGTATTCCTCCGAAATGCTACACAAGTGAAGATCATTATGCCCATGAAATAAATCTGATTTTCCGGTGCAAATGGATTGGCATCGGTCACGCTGGTCGTTTCAAGGAAGCCGGTGATTATGAAACTATGGAAATTGGCGGCGTGCCAATCATTGTTTTACGCGATAAACAGGGTACGCTTCGTGTCTATGCTAACTCATGTCGTCACCGTGGCGCGCGGCTTCTAGAGGGTGAAGGGCGGTGTTCTGGTATCCGCTGTCCGTTCCACTCATGGGCTTATAAACTGGATGGTATGTTGGCCGGAGTGCCGGGGATTGAGGAAATGCCAGATTTCGACCGTTCACAATATGGGTTGATTGAATTCAGAGCGGCAGAAATGGCAGGGCTTGGTTTTGTCTGCCTCGACAATAATGCGCCATCAGCTAAAACCCAATTAGGTGATTTCACTGAACTCCATGCCCCCTGGCCAATGGATACGCTGGTGCCGATGAGGCGGCGGAGTTTCGAAATTAATTGCAACTGGAAAGCCTTTATCGACGTATTCAATGAATATTATCATTTGCCATTCGTGCATCCTGATACCGTAGATTCGCTCTATAATCCGCCTAATCCTCGCGATGTGGTAACTGGTGAATATGCCAGTCAGTACGGCCAGACTGAGGGAACCGGTGGTTTGCTTGAAGATCAACAGGCGTTTGCGTTGCCGGAAATGGCCTTTCTTGATCCATCAGTAAAAAATGGCGTGCGTTACACCTGGATTTTCCCCAACATGACCTTTGCGGCAGGCAGAGATGCGGTTTGGTTTTACGAAGCCCACCCGATTTCAGCAAGCCGAAGTCGCATTACCCAGACCGCATGCTTTGAAAAGCAGACCATTGAGCATGACAATTTCGAAGAGATAGCAGAGCAATATTATATTCGTCTTGATGCAGCAATTGCCGAAGATATTCCAGCGCTTGAAAACCAGCAGATCGGATTGAATTCGCCCTTTGCAAAACAGGGACGCTTTTCGCCCAATCTTGAAGCCAATGTAGCGTCCTTTGCCAATTGGTATGCCAGAACAATGTTAGGAAGATAAACGGAGTATGAGGCCGCGATATCTGCCAAATCCATAGGCGCAAGGTTCGGGGGTCCAACAAACGTATCAAGGGCTAAAAATGCCTTTTGGCATATAACTTATGCATTATGAACGCGCTTTAGCGTTAATCCGTACGGTTGCACACCCCCGCAATTAAACTTTTCAATTAAAGCACTCTGTTTGATCTTAGTGCTTTTAACTGCATCCTTTTTTACAGAACCAAAGCCGCGAATTTGTTCTGGCAATTCTGCAAGATCAACAGCAATATTGTAATTATCCTTATTTATTCGCGCTATTATCAAGTTTATCAGGTCTTGATATTCTGTAATGAGGTCATGTTCCATCCGTCGTTCTAATGTATATCCAAACACATCAGCCCAGGTGCCACGCAAGTGTTTTCCGTATGCAAGTAATTTGAGAAATGGCCGTATCCATCCCCCGAAACGTCTTTTTCTTGGGCGGCCAGTGGCGGCATCAGTGCCACCCAGAAAAGGTGGGGCAAGGTGATGGATCACCCGATAGTTACCATCAAACTGGTCAGCAATAGATTGCTTAAATTCAGATCCTGTTAACAGTCTGGCAACTTCATATTCATCCTTAAAGGCCATAAGCTTGTAGAGATTTTTTGCTACGGCAATGGTTAAACGTTTTTGGGAATCGGTATCTGCTTCACAAACTGATGTAATCAATTCTTCATAACGTTTTGCATAACTTTTATTCTGATAACCGATAAGGCGGCCAGCGCGATCTGCGATGATATCCTCAAGAGTTTCTGTTTCTTTGCAGTCATTATTTTTTACATCGAGCCAGTCTGGATTATCCGCATAAGCACGCCCCCAGCCAAAGGCAGCTTCATTGAGCGCAACCGAAACATTATTGAAACGGATAGCTTTAATAATCGCTGCTTCAGAAAGAGGGATCAGTCCGCGTTGCCAGGCCACTCCAAGTAGAAAGAGATTAGCGCCAATCGTATCACCAAGGAGCTGTCGGGCAATAGCTGTTGTATTAACAAACACGCAATGTTTTGCGGGTACGGCATGTTGAAGTCGTTCACGCATCTGCTCTGATGGAAGCGCGAAGTTACGGTCACGCACAAAATCACCTGTCATCATCTCATGGGTATTCGCTATGATATGCGCATGTGGATGGAGCAGGCCAAGGGCTTCATGCCCTGCACTTGTAAGTAAATCGCTACCAAGTAAGAGATCTGCCATACCCGGTGCAACTCGAATAGCTTTGATCTGCGAGGGTGAGGTGGCCAAACGGATATGGGAAGTAACCGCACCGCCCTTTTGTGCTAGTCCGGCCATATCGATTAATCCCACCCCTTTGCCTTCTATATGCGCGGCCATGCCAAGTAATGCGCCAAGAGTGACAACGCCGGTGCCACCAACGCCAGTGATCAAGATGCTTCTGGGCTGGTCAAGATCAAGGAGAGGTTTTGGCAATGGTAAATTGGCGGGGACTTTTGCAAACATGTCTGGCTTGCGCAGCTGGCCGCCTTCAATGGTAACAAAGCTCGGGCAGAAACCTTTGAGGCAGGATACATCCTTATTGCAGGCAGATTGATCAATTGCCCGTTTTGTGCCAAGTGGTGTTTTCAGCGGCAGGATCGCCACGCAGTTCGATTGGTCGCCGCAATCGCCGCAACTTTCACACACATCGGGATTGATCATCACCCGGCGCGGCGTATCAGCAACAAGCCCCCGCTTGCGGCGGCGGCGGAGTTCTGTCGCGCAGGTCTGAACGTAAATAAGTGCTGACACTCCTTGCACTTTAGCAAGTGCACGCTGAACAGGTTGAAGCTGGTCACGGTCATGTACCCGAATACCGGTGGCTAGTCCTGACGTATCAACAAGCTCAGGTTGATCGGTTACAATCTCAACTTTAGACACACCAGCGGCCAGCACTTCTGCTGCTATCTGGGTTGGTGATAAACCGCCTTCATGCATTTGCCCACCTGTCATGGCAACGGCATCATTAAATAGAATTTTATAGGTAATATTTACTTTTGCAGCGATGGCTGCGCGGATTGCCATCATGCCAGAGTGATTATAAGTGCCATCTCCAAGGTTCTGAAACACATGTTTGCGCTGGGAAAAAGGCGCCTCACCAATCCAGTTGGCTCCTTCGCCGCCCATCTGGGTATAACCCTCGGTAGAACGTTCCATCATCTGGCTCATCCAGTGGCAACCGATACCGGCATACCCCCGTGCACCTTCGGGCAGGATGGTTGAGCTGTTATGTGGGCATCCGGCACAGAAATAGGGTGTGCGGGCTATATCCAGAGGATTGAAGCTATTTGCTGGATAGAAGCGTTCTGCTATCATTTTATCATCCGGTAGATGTGAAGCTAACTGCCGGGCTATTAACATTGGGTCAAGCACCCCATCAGCAGGAAATAGCACGTTGCCGGCTTCATCCTTCTTGCCAATAATCTCAGGTGCGTTTTTATGACCATAGAGGATTTCACGCGCCTGCCCCTCAATAAGCCCGCGTTTTTCCTCAATGATAATCAGTTTATCAAGGCCAAGGGCGAAGGCTTTCAGCCCCTCTGGTTCAAGCGGCCATACCATACCAATCTTATAAGTGGTGAGGTTTAGTTTCGCGGCTTGCGCCTCATCCAATGCAAGCAGGGTTAGTGCAGATTGTGTATCCATCCAGCTTTTGCCTGTGCTGATAATTCCGATTTTCGGCGTTTTGCCACGAGGCCAGATGATATTATCAAGATGATTTGCTCTTGCGTAAGCCTGAGCAGCATTGAGCTTATAGCGATGAAGCCGCCGTTCCTGTTCATGACGGTCATCGCGCGCACGGATATTGACACCACCCTCAGGCAGGGCGATATCAGGAAATATCGGGGGCGGTAGATCGGCGGTAAGATGAACTGAGCCACTGCTTTCAATATTGTCCTTGACGCATTTGAGCCCCACCCATAATCCGGAAACACGGCTCATTGCCCAGCCATGCAAACCATAATCAACAATGTCTTCTATATTGGCGGGGTTCAATACTGGCATCATTGCATCGACCAGAGCATATTCACTTTGATGGCAAGTCGTGGAACTTTCACAGGAATGATCATCACCCATGAGCACAAGCACACCGCCCTTATCTGCACTGCCAGACAGATTGCCATGACGGAAGACATCACCAGACCGGTCAACTCCGGGCCCCTTGCCATACCAGAGCGCAAAAACCCCATCTTTTGTTCCCTCGCCACGAATACTTGCCTGCTGAGTCCCCCAGATAGCCGTGGCTGCGAGGTCTTCGTTGATAGCAGGCTGAAACCGGATACCTGCTTTATCAAGATATGCGCTGGCTGATACAAATTGCTGGTCAAGTCCGCCGAGGGGGGAGCCGCGATAGCCTGTCACATACCCACAGGTATTCAACCCCATCATCCGGTCACGTTCTGCCTGTATCAGGCAAAGACGGATGATAGCTTGAGTGCCTGTAAGAAATATGCGGTCGCTGGTAAGATCATATTTATCATTTATAGAAATCGGTGCCATAACAGATAATGGGGTGTCATCACCGCCAGAATCATCAGGTAATGGTGGTTTAATATCACTTTCCACAGCAACCTCCTCTAATAACTGAAAAAGGATATCACCAACATGACAAAATTAATCACTAAAACATGCTACAATCATTTGATAATTTAGAGGATTATGCTAATATTTGCTTTATGGATAAAATTGATCTGAACATTCTCAACGAATTGCAGCATAACGCTCGCATCACCAATCAGGAGCTGAGCGAAAGGGTAAACCTGTCGCCCACGCCATGTTTAAGACGTGTGAAAATGCTAGAAGATGTGGGCATTATCAAGGGATATAGTGCGATTGTTGATCCCGAAGCCTATGGGTTGCCAATTATGGCTTTTGTTTCTGTAAGGCTTGAGCGCCAGACGGAATCTGAGATTGTTAGCTTTGAAAAGGCTATGACGGAACTAGATGAGGTTGTCGCCTGCTATTTGATGTCGGGTCGTCATGATTATATGTTGCAGGTTTTTGCGCATTCACTCAAAGACTATGAGAATTTTGTCCGTAATAAACTGACGCATGTTTCCGGCCTTGGCGAACTGGAAACACATTTTGCCTTTGGCCAGGTCAAACGGTCAATGTCGCTGCCCCGAGTAAATATGCACCCATAAGTTTCTGCCAGTTAATCTGAGAAATCCAGTCAGCCTTAAATCTATTCCCAACCATTATGTCCATGTGACAAAATCAGCTGGTGATATGTAATTGATAGGTAATTTTGTTTTTCAGTAAAATGATCCTTGCTGTTTAGTTTATATAAGATATTGTTTTTTCATGACATTTAAGAACGAAGATAATGGTCACAATGTCCTTAATGAGATATTTGGTTACTCGAGTTTCAGGCCGGGTCAGCTAGAGATTATTGAGGCCATTTTAACTAAGCGGAATGTAATGGTTGTTATGCCCACGGGTGCGGGTAAGTCACTTTGCTATCAAGTGCCGGCAATCTACTCAAAGCAGAAAACGATCATTATCTCACCGCTGGTTGCCCTTATAGATGATCAAGTGACCGCGCTTTCGCAGTTAGGCGTTAAAGTTAGTAAACTTCACTCAGGAATGTCGCGTGATGAAAATGTTGATCAGTGGCGACAATTTGCTTCGGGGGCGTCAAACATCCTTTATATGAGCCCAGAGCGATTGATGCAGCCAAGGATGCTGGATGCATTGCAACGTCAGTCGATAGGAATATTTGTGGTTGATGAGGCGCATTGTATCTCAAAATGGGGTGCGGATTTTAGAACGGATTATCAAGAACTGGCTCAACTGAAACGGCTATTTCCGGACGCAGTAGTTGCCGCATTCACCGCCACCGCAGATAAGGCAACACGGGCAGATATCGTTGACAAACTGACTGGTGGCAATTGCGAAGTATTTGTTAAGAGTTTTGACCGGCCAAATCTCTCATTACAAGTGTCGCCAAAGCAGGACTTTAAAGCAAAATTACTGAACTTTCTCTTAGAAAGAAAAGGCCAGAGCGGCATTGTTTATTGCCTGTCGCGAAATGAAACAGATCAAGTTTACGAGTTTCTGAAAAAAAATGGGTTTAACACCATTTCCTATCATGCCGGAAAATCGGCTGAACACAGGAGAGAATCACAAAATCGTTTCATGACAGAAGATGCCGTAGTCATGGTTGCTACAATTGCTTTTGGAATGGGAATAGATAAGCCGGATATTCGGTATGTTGTGCATGCTAGTATGCCAAGTAGTGTTGAGGCTTTCTATCAAGAAATTGGCAGAGCGGGCAGGGATAACGCGCCAGCAGAAACACTCATGTTTTATGGTCTGCAAGACATTGTTAAAAGACATAGAATGATATTCGATGGAGAAGGAAGTGAACAGCACAAGCTCTTAGAATATAAAAGACTTGAGGCACTGATAGGATATTGTGAAACGACATCCTGCCGAAGGCTGGCGCTTCTGTCATATTTTGATGAGTCCGTTGTGAATTGCGGAAACTGCGATAACTGTCTGCATCCGCCTGATATGCAGGATGTCACTAATCTAGCCAAGTTATTAATATCGGCGGTTAAGGAAACAGGTCAGTATTTTGGAGTAGCGCATATTATTGATGTTGCGCGCGGGGCAGATACGGCAAAAATAAAAGCTCGTTCACATAACCAAATAGGTGTCTTTGGTTTAGCGGCTGACCAATCAAAACCGGTTCTGCAGTCTATCATCCGCGAATTGATTGCGGTTAATGCTCTTAAAGTCAATTTAGAAAAATATGGCGCCTTAGAAATCACAGACAAAGGAAGCAGGATTCTCCGTGGTAGTGAAACGTTTATGGCCAAGGTTTTATCCAAAGTGATTACATCCACAGCGCCCACGGAAAACTCAACTGTAACGCCCGCCATTTTAGAAAATAATCAAATGCTTTTGGTAGAACTTAAAAAATTGAGACTTGCGCTAGCAAAAGAGCGTTCAGTGCCAGCATTTGTTATTTTTTCGGACAAGACACTCATACAAATAGCCAATGAATTGCCAACCAGTGAAGAGGAATTTTTGTCAATTAACGGCGTTGGAAAAACTAAACTTAAGGCGTTTTATAAGCCGATCTCAGATATCATCACATTGTTCATCAAATCGACTGGCGCGGACGCGCGGACAGCTGAACATATTGCGGTTAGCGATCAGTTATAATTCCGGTTTTACTTAATTGGCGTAGCACCGGTTTCCATATGAATGATCTTAGCATCTTTTAGTGGCTTCCGAACCAGCATCGCAAACACGGCGTATCGTGCTTTCGGCAGATACATATTGAAAAATCTTTTGCGCCCAAATTCCAGTGGTGGGTGGATTAACAATAGGGTTAGGATACGCGCAGGATAAGGATAATTCAGCCGCAAATAACGGCTTGCTTAACTCAAGGCGTGTAACAGATCAGTTGCTTGTTCTTGCGCGGTTTCTGCCGATAGCTTTTCGATGGGTTTTCCAAGAAATTGAAATAAGGCTTGCTGGGTTTCTTCTGTGAAAAATATGGTTCCGTCTTCGGTCATGCTTGCTATTCCATCCCATGGTAAGGACGCTTCGTTAACCGCGATAGCTTGTTGCATCGACCATTCGTCAGGAAGATTAAAGGCCATTCCCGTCTTACTTACCCGGACAGGATAGCCCCCCACATAATGCCCAATACCGGGCAAATGAATAGCCGTTTCTGTTGCACCGGTCAGGGCGCGCAGGGCGACAAGAGCAGAAGAAGCCGTTACCCGATTAAAATGCAAATCATAGGGAAAGGCAAAAGGCTGGCGCAGGGCTTTTTCAGCAATATTAGTAATGTCTTTATTATCTAATGAAGCCTTGAGCATATAAGGCGGTAATTCATGGGGTATGACATCATTCAAAACAAAATACTCAAATGCGTGTTGCGCGACTAATTTTACGTCAACTTCAGCTGGGTTAGCTCCTAGAGCGCGGCTGACTTCCATTTGTATCTTGGCGATAGGTTCTTGAACATTACCTATGCCGCAATCAGGCCCAAAACCGGTTCGGTTAAGCATGGCGTTGATCACATCCGGAAACGATGCGCCAATCCAGAAAGCATCAATATTAGCCTTAGCGATCTGATTGCGAAAAGTTTGCATCAATGACAAATGCAGAGCAGTGTAACCGGCAAATGGAATATGAATATTACTAGGTGGCAGTTTCCACCATGGAAATAGAGAAGGAGCAGAAAAAATATAATCTGGATTTATATTTCTCAGTTTAGTTGGGAAATCATTGCTATGAACATCTAAATCCTCTGCGATGGTTTGTGGAAAATATCCCTCGATCCCTGCCCCTAATAGCGCATTATTAACTCTTTTCTGCGCTTTATTGATATCTCTGCTGGCAACGATAATAGTAGAAAATATATCGGTTCTTGCAACCGCTTCTAAAAGATGTGTCGCAAGTTCGCCAATAGAGATAAAAAGCAGTGTCGGTTTATTCATAATACATATTTTCTAAAATGTTTCTCAAGCCGCATGATAATATTCGCCCAAATTTCTGCTATTCCTCTAGCAATATTCTCCTTGGCAATATTCCCCTTGGCAATATTTAAGGCAAGCATATTTGAGCGGCAAGTAACAGTGTCAGTGCATCCCCGCCACCCAACAAGCATGGTTTTGTTAAGCGGCAACAAAAGCATTTTCACCAGCATCAATGGTATTGTGGATATTCTGGCGAATAAATAAGGGTATTTCTGGGCTGGTTGGATCGAAAATCCCGCATCCCTTTAGCGCGTTATATCGGTTTACCGATGGGCCAAGAAATTGAAAAATAGAACGATAGCAAGATATATCCTGAACAGATTCCATTGTGTTGCCTAAACCTAGACCTGAAAAAAACTGCTGGCGGGTTAACGTGGCAAATAAGGTGGTATGCCATATGGTTTGACCAAGCCATCTCTCACGCTCAGATATATAAAGCCTGTGCCCAGAATAATATGCGATACCGTCATATTTGGTAACACTTGATGATCCGTCAATATTGACCAGTCTTTCAATTGATCGCGTTCCTATAAGCCCATCAACCTCAAACAGCTGAATAAGGCTACGTTGAATCATGCTTTTTTTAGCTTTAACAATGAAATGATTGTAATAAAATCCCAAGAATGACCCCATATCATTAATAGATTGCGATTTTTTTTGCACCTCGGAAATAAATTTATTTGAAAAGGACTGATTATTCTGGCCAGTTTTAATTGGCCGGATGGTAATCAATTTCCGGAATTCATCATGCGGTAAAAGCAGCTCCCAATCCTCTAGCCCGAAATAGTCACAAATCATCTGCAGACTGCGAAGTCTTGGTAAAGACCGGCCTGAGAGATATTTAGTGAATTGCTGTCTGGATATTTTTATGTCATTGCAAACATCAGTGATTGATGCGCTATATCCGATCAACAGGCGTAAATTTTTGCCTAGTTGCTGATCTTTCATGTTAGATAACTCCCTCTTTTCAATAAAATCATCTTTTCAATAAAATCCTTAATGACTAGGTGACGCGATAAGCATACTAAAGTTGACTAATAGCGTCAATAAATAGGGTTTTATCTATATGAATCAGATTAAAATTACGACATAGTTTTTATGTGAGCGTTGATATGGGCTTATTTGAAGGTCAGATCAAACGCTTTTAATTTCGAGGAGTAATGTTTTAGGGAGGCTAAGCAAAATGTCTGGAAATAAAATGATTAGAAAAATAGAAAGCGTATCAATGCGGCTGGTAACAGCGTTTATACTGTCGTTCGTTTTCTTAACTGGAACAATTAATATTGTAAGAAGTGATGAATTAAACGTCAGACTCGGAGAAGATTTTACTACACTTGATCCGGCTTTCTGGCAAAGTGGCGCAGATTTGACAATGATCAATGTGTTATTTCCGAAACTAATCGAATTTAAATCAGGATCAGATTGGGAATATGAACTGCAAGCCGCTGAGTCCATTGAACAGGTTGATGAATTGACGATCAAATTCACCCTGAAGCCC
>ERZ1047472.2418-NODE-2418-length-13222-cov-18.697501_pt1 | contig 13222 bp, 13 predicted proteins | sample MGYA00383095_ERZ1047472 | MGnify/ENA primary metagenome ERZ1047472 (study PRJEB29581, sample SAMEA5548365) | metagenome | biome: marine; feature: coastal; material: water | depth 1 m | study: Short-term variability in the microbial, nano- and picoplankton...
TGTAGCCCACATGATAGCAGTGGTTGGATTAAAGATTACAAAAAGATCTTTCCAGAAGTAAAAAACGAATCGCTTAAAGAGATCATGGCATGGGAAGACAAAGGTAGTACTAATGGTAGTAGTTACAACTGGCACAAACAAAATCCAGTATTTTGGCAACAGTTTTACGAACAAATGCCCAGTATGCAACAGATATATTTTGCCGGAGGCGAAAGTTTAATTATTGAGGAACATTATGAGATACTTGAACATGCGATCGAAATGGGTTATGCAAAAGACCTGGAACTACGTTACAACTCAAATGGAGTTGAATGGCGAGAGGATCTATTTGATCTATGGAGAGAATTCAAACTGGTGCGTTTCCATTATTCGATAGATAGTATTGGTAAAATGAATGACTATATTCGTTACCCCAGTGACTGGAAACGTCAGGAAGAAGTCTTCCACATACTTGACACACAAACTAGTGACAATGTAGAAATAACAGTTGCTTGTGCAGTACAGGCACTTAATGTATACTACTTGCCAGACTTTATACAATGGAAACTAGAGCAAAAGTTTAATAAAATTAACATGTGGCCATTTGGCGCAGGCGGTATTAGTCAACACTTTGTATACTGGCCAGCACATTTAAATGTTAAGAGTTTGCCTGCAGACTTTAAAGCAAAATGTAGAGCAAAATACGAAGCATGGTATCCCTGGTGGGAAGCTAATTGGGAACTTGGTATACCAACTTGGCATACTGGCAAAGTAGATTACAATACCTGGCGTTCGGCTGAGTATGGCATCAAAAGATTGGATGGTATACTAAGTTTTATGGAAAGCGAAGATTGGAGCCAACGACTACCTGAAATGAAAGAGTTCTTGAGTTTATGTGACCGCCAGCGTAACAATAGTTTTACTGATACATTTCCAGAAATGGCCAGTATATTCGAATGAATCAATTAGACATTATCATATGTGTAATTCCTAAAATTATGCCGGATGCACCTACGGTAGGTCCAGCTGTGCTTAAAGCTCACTTACAAGACGCAGGGTTCACATGTGAAGTGATTGATTTAAATGTTAAACTATATAATGAATTTTTAAAGAACGGGGACAAGGATCAGTTTTTTGATCAGGATGCTGCTTTTAGATGTCGAGAAATTGATCAAATTGATGATATATTTGGTGCTACATATGACAAGTACAAATACTTTTTTGACCAATGGATTGAATATTTTGTTAACAAGAATCCCAAGTTTATCGGATTAAGTTTACTCAGTGTAATGAGTAGCGCATTTGCTATTAAACTAAGTCAGTTAATACGTGAACATTTGCCTGAAACAAAGATTGTATGGGGCGGCGCAGAAGTTACTCGTGGTAGAACTATGCAATATTATAATGCAAGTTTAATTGATCACTGGATTACTGGAGATGGCGAACAGCCTATAGTAAAGTTATTACAAGGAGACTTGGACCATAATGGTATTGATGATAGAACTCCTTTTCAATTATTGGATATCAACAGTGCGCAGATTCCCAACTATGATGATATTGAATGGACAGAGTATCCACATTTTACTGTACCTAATCCTGCATATATAACAGGAAGTCGCGGCTGTGTCAAGCGTTGTGATTTTTGTAATGTATACACTATCTGGCCCAAGTATGTATTCAGAAGCGGCGCAAACATAGCACAAGAAATAATAACAGTTAAAAAGAAATACAATAGAACAACATTTAAATTTACCGACAGTTTAATAAACGGCAGTATGAAAGCATTCAGAGAAATGCTGCATATACTGGCTGATTATAATAATAATTGTGAAAATCCAGATGATAAAATACAATGGCACAGTCAGTGGATTGTGCGAAATTTACGTCAGAGTCCAGAAGAAGATTATGCACTAATGAAGGCCAGCGGTTGTTATGGTCTTGATGTAGGAATAGAATCGTTTAGCCAAGCAGTAAGATATGAACTGGGCAAAAAGTTTACAGACGAAGACATGTGGTGGTGTTTTGAAATGTTACACAAATATAAAATGCATCACACATTGCTTATGTTTGTGGGACACCCTTTTGAAACAACTGAAGATCATGCAATTACATTAAACACAGTAAGACAACTGTACGAACGTGGATATGCAAAGGCTAAAGACAACGATGATAAGAAGTTAATGTATATAAGTATGGCAAACACAATGATGTTGAGTGACGATACTCCTGTATGGGCTAAAGTTAAAGACGAACTAGAGTATTGGCACAATGACTGGAACTGGAAGTTTAGAGACAATACACTGGATGTCAGACTACATCGTTTGGAAGAAGTAAATGATTTACTGAGTGAACTTGCTGGACAAGATAGAACATGGATGGTTAAAAAGAAGATTGAGATGATTAAACGGAGTTATGGTAATGCCACAGTGTAATGCATTAAACAATCATATGTGCGTAACAGTTGCTAACAGTTGGCGTCCATGTTGTCGTTTTAATAACTTCCCGCATGTTGACACTCATCACACAAGTTTTGATGAATACAAACAGGGCGATTTTTATCAGCAAATAATAAATGATATGGAAACTGGCTGGGCTGATGGATGTAGTAAATGTCACAGTGAAGAACAGCGTGGTCAAACCAGTTTACGACAAGTAATGAACAATGAACTAAGCGGCACAATGGATATTGAGTCTATAGAGATAAGTTTAAGTAATACATGTAATCTGGCATGTCAAATGTGCAGTCCCACTTATAGTACTACATGGACACGTTTGTTAGCGGACAATCCAGTATTACTGAAATATCAACAGCCTGATGCTCCTGACACTGTATCAGTAGACCATATTTTTGCAGGAGTTAATTTAGACAAATTACGTAAAATAAAATATCTCGGAGGCGAGCCCTTTGTTACTCCTGAAATTAAGATATTGTTTGAATATCTAATAGATAATAAAATCATACAAAACATTGAATTTGAATGCAACACCAATTGTACATTGTTTCCAATTAAATGGATAAAATACCTGGACCAATTTAGGAAAGTTACTATTGAATTAAGTATAGATGGAGTTGGTAATATCAATGACTATATACGTTGGGGTAGTATTAAATGGAAAGATATAGTAAAAAATATATATCAGTGGAGTGAAACTCACTATAATGTAAACATCTTTAGTACAGTTCAAGCATGTAACTTACACAATATGAAAGCAGTAAAAGCACTGGCCGATAGTATCGGTGTACGTCATTACAGTAGTTTATTAGTGGTGCCTGAATACCTAAGCGTAAATGTGTTGCCACAATCATATTTAGATGAGATAAAAGATGATTACAATAGTAAATATTACCCAAGCATACAAAACAATGGCTTGATTGACAAATTTAAAGAATTCACGTATAATATAAACAAAACAACTGGAGTCAAATTATCTGACACAATACCCCGGTTGTCACAACACTTAAAGGCATTAACATGAGCATACCAGACGAACCAGGATTTTATCAGTTGCCAATGGATCACCCTATTGCAATTGAAAACGTAAGACGACACAGTAGTAAAGCACAGTGTGTGGAAAATATGTTTGACGAAGATGAGTTAGATTGGATGTGGAAGAATAGTTTCACCGCAGACTACAATAAGCCAAGACTAAACCGTAACGGCACTGTAATTATTGATGTAGATATGGAGTTAATTTACCAGCGTTATAAAGATAAGTTTGATAGTATGCTGGGCGATGTTGCTGAAAAGTCCCCCACCATTGGCGGTAATTACTTTATTACTCCACAACAGTATGGATTACACATGGATGCAATGCGTGAAAAAGGTTACAATGGTATGTTGGAAGGTGTACCACTTAATCATCCACAACGCAAGTACACAACGTGGAAAAATATTATTACTCCACTGTGGATAGGAACACACTTGGATGAAACTGACGGTGGACAGATTGTATTCTTTGAACAACGTGATATTGGCTGGGCAAAAGTTTACAACGGTGGTGCTGAAACTAAAAATATTGCAAGTATATATGAGATTGTAACTGACTATGCACATCTACAGTTTTACGACAGAGATGGCAAAGCAATGCCAAGAAGTACAGAGCCGTTTGATAAAGAGTTTCACAAAAAATATATGAACACACCATATCGTAGATTAGCAGGATTAAATGCAGAAAGCGTGTTTGATTGGAGTACAGGTTCGCCTTGTATTTTTGATGCTGTACAACTTCATGCTACAAACGAAGGAAGTCTCAATACTGAACCACGTAAAAAATGGAATAGTAAAATGGGATTATTAATGACATTTAGTATTGAATTGGATCCTGACTTACTGGAACAATGGCAGAAACTACAGGCAGACATGTAGTGACAGCGTGTAGCGAGCCTTACAAACAAATACATTTTGATAGTCGTGGCAACTTGGGGCCGTGTTGTCAATATGTGGGAGAGCGTCCTGATGTTAATAGTTTTCAAGAATATCTCGATAGTGATTGGCTAGCAGATCTTAAACAAAAGCTAGACAGTGGTGAGCGTGTAAGCGGATGTGACTTTTGTTGGCGTCAAGAAGACAGCGGCGCACAAAGTATGCGACAAAAACGTAATGCTTATTATGAAGGTAAGCCTGATCGTGGATTGGAACACATAATGATTACGTTTGGTAATCAGTGCAATACAGCATGTAGGATATGTAATGCCAGTCGCAGTAGTTTAATTGAAAAACAGTACAAGGAATCAGTTAACACTGTTGATGATCCTGATCTACTACAACTGATAACACGCAAACACAACTGGGATAAAACTAAAACATGGTACCGCAATATTAATGACAGTATTGTACAACGTGCAGATAGTATACGCAAACTGGAGATCAGTGGTGGCGAGCCGTTTATTAATGTACACTTTGATAGATTGATTGACAGTTTACTTGCCAGTGGAAAGCAGTTGCCGCAATTAAACATTACAACCAATGGCAGTTTTACACAACAACAGATAGCAAAGTTGGAACCATTTGATCATGTACACATAAACTTTAGCATCGATGCTGCAGGTGAAAAATATTACAATCACCTCAGATGGCCGCTTAAATGGTCAGATGTTGTAAGCAAGATTGATATACTTAAACAGTATCCATGGCTAAGTTGTGAGTTTGCTGTAGTACCTCACAACTTGAATATATTAAATCTAATAGACAGTATAGTATGGTTTAAAGAATATACCGACTATGAAGAACGTTTTAAGATAGGTTTTAGTTGGTTAAACGGTGCTCCATGGTATAGTTTAGATAATAGTCCAGCTTGGGTTAGAAAGCAAGCAATAGATGATATTGAAAGCGGTATATATGTGGATTACACTGACGAAGAGAACCAGCAAATACAAGAATTAATTGAAATATTACACAATAGTAATACTCCCACACACCTTGACATGTTAAAATCGCATGTAAAAATGACTGATGCATATCGTGAATGCAATACTTGGCAAACAATAGGATGGCATTATGACGAAATCTAAACCTTATTGTTTAGCACCATGGACTAGCATACAGTATAGTGGAGTATACGAAGGTGGTGGCATAAGTGTATGTTGTGAATGGCGTGGTAAAAAATTTAAAGGTGACATATGTGATTACCAGTCAAGTGATTATCTTAAAGACATTAAACGTGCTATGGTAGAACATGATATGGAGGTACTTGCACCTACATGTGACGAATGTATATTGTCAGAACGCACAATAGGCCAATCAACTCGTAAACATATTCAAAAAAATAGTGAGCATTATAATATATTAGATAAAATTTGGAGAATTGACTATAGGCCCGATAACCTATGTAATTTAAAATGTAGAATGTGTAGTCCAAATAGTTCTAGTTTAATAGAAGAAGAATATGTAAAACATCAGTATGTATTAACTGAATTTCTTGACAAACGAGAAACACACGATGTTATTGAATTTGATATGCAATACTTGAAAGAATTTTGTATACTGGGCGGTGAGCCTACGTTTAATAAAAAGTTATATTCTATTATGGACCATGTGAGTCAGGTTCCTGATGTTAGATTATCATATACTACTAATGCTACATCTTTCTCTAAGAAATGGGAAGAAATGATTAACAAGTTTACAGATATTCATGTTAATTTAAGTATAGATGCAACTCATGACACATATGAATATATTAGAACAAATGCTCAGTGGAAAGTGGTTGAGAAGAATATTCCTAAATTTATCAATAATACATCCAGCTTTAGTGTTAATCCAGTTCTTATGGTTTACAATGTAGTTACTATTGACCGTTGGATAGAATATTTCCTTCAGTTTGATCCACAAAACGTAAATTTTAGTCCTGTGTATGGAGATATTCCACTTAGTTTATCCCTTATTCCTGAAGACTTACGAGCAGAAAAAATACAATATCTCACTGCATTAAATCATCCAGTGGCAGACAAAGCAATTAAAATAATCAGCAGTTTTACATTTGATAGCACAAAGATAGATCATTTAATACACAAGACAGAGTTTCAAGACAGTATTAGAAATACTGATATATTTGCCTTGAGTGAAGATTTTAAAAGGATATGGGCTTATGGCAAGTATAATAAAAGATAGAGTAAATTGGAAGGTCTTTAAAGATACAGAAATACCGGACGAGCATATCGCGATATTGGATGAAACAATTGGATTGTGTCCCATACAGAGAAATTCTATGCCAGTGCCAATGTTATTTAAGTGCGGTAAATCAGACAGCATTGTTAAACAACAATTAAGCCGATATGTATTTAAAAATGCATCAACCGGCTGGTGGGAAGTTGGACCAATCACTGCACCATTGGTTTATTTTTGTATAGTAGAAAACATGAATGACGAACATTTCCCTCAACAGAAGTTACATGCTGGAATAATAGGGGGCGCATTAATGACACAGGCTATACACCTGGGATATGACTGTAGCTTTATTGGGTGTACAGAAGATCCTAGTTTGTCCGAGAAAGAAATTATTCGTAATACATTACTAAAAAGATTTAACAAAGATATCGGCACAAACTTTTTAAGTTTTTTAGCATTATGTATTGGTGAAGGGGTGCCGGATACCGAAACACAAGCACACTATACTCTTGACGATGGTACTACTATTCCGTATAATCATGACATAAGTCAAGATCCGCCCAAGCCTACAGTAATTATTTCTTAATACATCGTAATAAACTGCGTACACCCACTGGTTTACCGCATTGCGTTGCTAAATGAATTGCTTTAGTAGGCTTCAAATCAAAGTCCTTTAATACTTGTTGGTATGCATCACCATAACTTTGCCAAAAGTATTCAGGACCAAGTTCTTTCATAAACTTAATACCCATACTCACAGTTGCTTGGCTATTCATATTAAAGTCATTCATAATAGTTATGGCACCTTCCGGTGTTTTACGAGCAAAACGCAACCCAATGCGATTACCGCCCATTCCACCTTTGCTTAAACTAATGCCCACAGTTTGTATTGCTGGATGATCGAAGTTGAACTCTATATCTCTTATACAACTAATCCATGCTCCGTCTATATGTACTGGTATGTTGTGTTCACTACAACAATCTAGTATTTGTGTCATGTCAGGATGTACATCACCATAGAACGGAAACGGCATTGCTATTAGTAGTTCTTTACCAGCTTTATGAAGTGTGTCTATTGTAGCATATCGAATATTATTATTTAGACGCCAGTGATACTTGTAATCGTCTTTAAATGTTTGTAGTGTGCCACACCGTTGATATAAATCGTCTATATACTGTGTACATCCGTTAATAATATCCAAACGGGGAAACGCATCTAGTCCACTAAATGTACTAAACTTATGATCATTTATCCATTTAATAAATGTATCTTTAAATTGTTGATCTAGATCTGGGGTATGTACTGGATTTTGCTGATAAAAATTATCATAAAATTTATTGATATCACTACTGTACATAGGTTGTGGTCTGTCATACTGTAACCATTCCTGTGTATATTGTCTTTCGGTATTATCTCGCATAATAGTATTTATGTAATTAACAACGTAGATAAATAATATTATGACACAAGAAATAGCAACATGGAATCCAACTGAAAATTTAACTGATTTATTGCCTGATGATGTGTATGGAATTTGTATAAAATTAAGTGGCGGAGCAGATAGTAGTATATTATATTACAGACTGTGTAAAGAATTAAGCCTTCAAGGCAGAGATATACCCATTTATGTGGCTACACTAGACTGTGAAACAAAACCCTGGTACAGTCACTATGCTAAAAAAGTAATTGAATTTACAGCACAACGCACCGGCATACGTCCAGTAGAACATAATATAGTATATCTACCGTTACCCTGGGATGGTGATACATATGTACAAGTACAAGATGAATGTGCATATAAAAGTTTTCGAGACGGAAATACAAATGTATGGTTTGGTGGACTAACACAAAATCCTATACCTGAAGTTCAAGCAAATGGCGCACTAGGAGTAGAGGGTATTAAATTTAATACACTGGAAGAAATACTACCTGAATGTCAGCATGAATCAGACTCCAGTAGAAATAACAACGCTGATAAGTATATAAGAACTTTTAACTATAAAATATTTGATAACAAATATTCAATATATGCTATACACCCGTTTATGCATCGTGATAAACGTGCAAGTACTGCACAAATGTACAAAGATAACGATGTATTAGATAGTTTGTTTCCACTTACATATAGTTGTGAAACTACATATGGACATAAATTTACTAATACTGAATCAAAAACACAATTGAACACTCTAATTAAACCAGATATTTACGAAGAAGAACATTGCGGAAGATGTTGGTTCTGTTTGGAACGAGCATATGCTTTTGGAAGATTAACCTAACTATTATGAAACCCTGTATATTACCATGGATAAACTTTAGTACAAACACCTTTGGGCGTCCACGAACATGTGGTTACGCTGACCAACCCACTGTGAAACAAAACAGTAAGATGAAAAACAGTACTATTGAAAGTGAATGGAATAATGATTACTTTAAAAGCATACGCAGAGACTTTTTAAATGGCGATTGGCCTGAAAATTGTAAACGTTGTAAGTATGTTGAAGAACTGGGCGGCAGTAGTAAGCGTATGGAAGAAAACAAGTATCATTATGAAAAAAACCGACACCTAATAGATTCAACTGCCACAGACGGCAGTGTGAATTATTATCCTCCACAGATTGATATACGTGTGGGAACTATATGCAATCTTAAATGTATACACTGTGGAACAGGTGCTAGTAGTAAATGGAATGAAGATCAGGCAATGCTTAACAAGTATCCCAATACAGAATTTTATAATGTTGATAATAAATGGATAGAACAAGACAGTTATATATGGGATAATATAAGAAAAAATCTTGATCAAACAAAACGATTTAATTTTTTGGGAGGCGAACCGTTTGCCAATAAACAGCACAATAAATTTATCAATGACGTATACAGTACTGATGCGGCCAAAAAGATTTCGTTGTCATACGTGAGTAACGGTACACTGTTAACGGAAAAAATGTTTAGTCAGCTTGTACAGTTCAAAGAATTAATAATACGACTAAGCCTAGATGCAATTGGTGTTCCGGGAGAATATTTTAGATTTCCCATTAAATGGGATCAGTTTAAAACTAAGTTGGAATTAATGCAACGTTTTGCACAAGAAAACTCCAATATAGATATAGGAGTACAGTGGACTTGCAGTAACGTGAGTATGTTTTACCTAACGGATACATACGAGTTTATACGTAATGAATATCCAAACATTAAATTTTTGTTTTGTAATCATGTAGAATGGCCTGAGCATATGAGTGCGCAAACTCTACCACAGGAACTTAAACACATAACCGCAGAGCGAATAAATGCATACGATTTTGGTGAGGATGCTGAGTATGTTCCATTTTATGTAAATCATATGTTGGAAAAGGATCGTTGGAGCGACCAGGGTAGTGTGTTTATGAATTACTTAAATGATTTGGATATTACTAGAAACGTCAGTTGGCGCAAGAGTTTTAAAGAAATGGAATTGGAAAAATATGTTAATAAGTGGTAATCCACAGTGCGGTATCGCACAGTCATTGTATAAATTATATCCAGACGCCACTTACTGTAGCAGAACCAGTGGTTACGATCTAACCAATACTAAAGATCAAGTACGATTTGCTGAGTTGGCATGCAAGCATGATGTAGTGATTATTAACGCTGCACTGTGGAAGTTTCAACAGACTGTACTACTGGACGAAGTGTACAAGAAGCTTGTCAGTGAGCGTCATAGAGCGCATGTCATAGCAATAGGCAGTACAACGGACCGTGTTAAGAACGGAAAAGCCTGGCGTTATAATGCTGAAAAGAAAGCATTGCGTGATTATTCAAACACTCTAGCCATTGGCGGAGTATGGAGTACCGCTCCCAAAGTAAGTTATATTAGTTTTGGTACATTGTCAAACAATAAACACAAACACCCTGACAGACAGTGTATGGATATAGATAGTGCAGCAAAATACATTAAATGGTTGATTAATCAGCCAAAATGTGTTAATATAAACGAAATAAGTATAGATCCCATGCAGGATTCTTATTGGTATGAGGATAGTAAATAACAATGGATGATTTAAAATGGAGCAATTATGACTTTACCAAAATCCCGTTTGACGACATTGTTAGCGTCGGACAAAGGACACTCTTATATAGAGACCTGTTTACTGTCAGCTGGTTGCTTGGAAGATTCTGCAACTACAAATGCAGCTACTGTTGGCCCTACGCAAGAAGTGACCGCAAAGATCATAGACCTACAGAGTTATGTATCAAAACAATCGACGAAATAAAGAGACAAGCTCGTGAAAACGGATTTAATAGTTTTCATTTTTCTCTTAGTGGTGGTGAGCCTACTTTTCATCCTGGCTACTTGGACATTCTACAACATCTGGCTGATGACATAGGCAACACCAACTATACAAGTGTACACATGACTAGCAACTGTAGTCGTAATATGCGTTGGTTTGAGCAGTATGTAGAAGCCGTTAAGCCATTTCATCGTGCTAGTATTACTGCAAGTTTACACACAGAACACTTAAATACAGTGGAGAAGATGCAAGACTTTGCGGATAAATTAATATTATGTCAGGAACACGATGTACAAGTTACGATTAATATGGTTATGGTACCAGACTGGTTTGAACGGGATTGGGAGAATGCTCTCTTCTTTCACAACCAAGGAATCAACGTTACCCTTAAACCGCAATCCGATCCTACTGCGAGCCGGGTGGTTGAGGGATACAAACCGGAAGACCTAAAACGACTACACAATGGTATGCCGCAAATGGCATATACGGAAGTAAAGCGTAAATGGGCTGAAAGACCAAAACCTAGTTTTGAATTACCGCCAGAGACTCTGGGTGAGAACGACAAGAGTGTGCCCTGGCATATGCAAGTGGAGTTTCAGGACAGTACTGGTAAAAAGTGGTATATGGATCAAGCTGAACGCTTTAATGCATTTAATTTTAACAACTTCAAAGGCTGGAGTTGCAACAGTGGGTATAGTGGTATCATTATCAGAGAACCAGATGGCAGTATTAAACGCAGTTACAGTTGCCATGATGCACCGCTGGGTAATATTGAGACAGGCTTTAAACTGTTTGATGGACCACGTGTGTGTACTACACCAGCATGTGTAAGCAGTGCTGATAGTAAAATACCCAAGAGAAAAGTAATATGATGCTATATAATTATCTAACAGTTTATGGAAATATGTATGAAACAACACATAAACTAAAAAATGCACGTAAGTTTGTGTCGTGGACTGAAGAACACTTTGAATATGTAAAGTATAATCCTCGCAAAGATATAAATCGTTATGGGTTAAGTATTACTAGCCTGGATGGAGGGTTAAGTGGCAGACCAGATTTAGATAGTTTGTATGAATACAATAAAGAAAACAACACCAATTACAATGAAAGAGACTTTACTAAATTTACTCCAGTATACGAATATGAAGATTTAAAAAACTGTATTGCTCCAATTGAAAAAGATATCTTTAGAAGTCATATCTTAAAACTAAATCCCGGCGGATACTTTCCTCCACATAGAGATTTTTATGGCATGAATATTGATAGTTTTAGAATAATTATTCCATTGGAAAATATGGATCCACCAAATTTTACTTTTGTAATAGAGGATAAAATACAACAGTGGATTATGGGATCTTTATATTTTGTAGACACAGCAAAAATGCATTACCTCTTTAATGCAAGTTTTAATCCAACATATATGATAGTATTCAATGTTAATTTAAATAAAAACACTATCAATTTTATAACACAGAACATGAAGCATACATAATGGAAGATATATTTAAAAATCCCTGGGTGCAGTCGCCCCAAATACCCAGCGTACAAGATCTGATTAAAACAGTCACACCTATTAATTATACACGTGGTAGTGGCAACGCAAAACAGCGTTTAGATCTATTGGAAGCTAGTTATAGGAATTGGGTAGCTGATATTATAGACCTAAAAGAGTTTAGGTACTGTTATTTTGTAAACGGAGTAACAGATGCTCTTAACCAATGGATAGCAACAGAAACAAGACCATGGCAATACCTTAAAGGCGACTATGAATATGCTAGACTAATAGGCGGCAAAGGCGAGTGCGTTGAAGAGATCCAACCAGATAAATTACTTTACGTAAGTAATCCAGCATGTGCTACTGGCAACATAATATCACTTGACAACGTTGAAAATCCTGTTATACTAGATTGTGCCTATGTTGGCTCAACAGCCAAAAGACAATTAGCTGTTCCTAAAAATACAGAGCAAATATGGTTTAGTTTTAGTAAAGGTTGGGGATTGGTTGGACAGCGTAGTGGATTAGTTTTTAGTAAAAAACCTCATCGTAGTCTTAAATTAATGAAAAAAGTTGAAGCATGGAACTACACTAGTGTAGAGATATGTCTAGCTATCGTTACTAACTACGATATTGATACAGTTTATAACGAATATAAACCAAGACAGTTCGACATTTGTGCTGATAGAGAGTTAACACCCAGCGATTGTTTTTTCATTGCAAATAGTACAAATGAGATTTACTCTAAACGTAGAAGAACTGGTAACATTGCACGATTAGATTTGTCAAAATTGTTTTGATAAGTACTAGTATAATTAGGACTATAAAATGAAAAAACACAATTTACCCACAATTGCCGATCTAGATC
>ERZ1047472.2422-NODE-2422-length-13196-cov-5.083860_pt1 | contig 13196 bp, 11 predicted proteins | sample MGYA00383095_ERZ1047472 | MGnify/ENA primary metagenome ERZ1047472 (study PRJEB29581, sample SAMEA5548365) | metagenome | biome: marine; feature: coastal; material: water | depth 1 m | study: Short-term variability in the microbial, nano- and picoplankton...
TGCAATAGATCAAAACTGGTTGGGTCAAAATGGATATCAATACGGGATTACCTCTCAAACAGTAGTAATTACCCCTTGTCAAACGACTACACCTCCAACAATAGTAAACTTCCCTGTCAACTGCGACTCGGCACAAACACAAACAGAATGTTTGTATGGCTTTATTTTTTGTGATGCCAATGGAAACGGATCATTGGATAGTGGAGAAGTTGGAATTCCTTATGCACCTGTAATTCTATCTGGAAACTCTGGATTTTCAACAACAATATATACGAACTCAAACGGTTATTTCAGTTATTCAGGTCCTGCATATTTTGGAGGAGTTGTCATTGCAACTGTTCCGACTTGGTGGTTGACCCAACACGGTTATACCTTAAGCAACAACATAATGACTGCCACTACAAATTGTAACAACCCGACACCACTATATTTTGGAATCAATTGTTCGCCAACACCTTGTGCAGATTTATGGACGGCTGTATCACCATGGATAGGATATTACCAAAACTCAAACAACTATATCAAATTGAAATGGGGTAATTATGGACCAAGTGCAACTACTGGGTTCACTTTAACCTTGACTTACCCTTCGAGTGTTACGCCAGATTTAACTTCCATTGCGAACTCTAATTATTTAATCTCTGGAAACACAATTACTTGGACATTCGGACCTGGATCTTCTTATATAAATCAATACGATGTGATTAAGTTCTTTGTTCCTTCTGGATACCCAAGTGGTGCGTCGCATGTATATTCTTCTGTAATTACAGCTCTTGGTACAACAACGGATTGCGACTCTTTAAACAACGATGGAAGTCTTTGTATGATATTAGGAAACAGTTATGACCCGAATGATAAGTCAGTTAGTCATGCTCCAACCATCGATCCAAATGTTCAAGATGAATTAACATACGTTTTGCGTTTCCAAAATACGGGAACAGCGCCAGCGCAAGATGTGTACATAATAGATTCATTAAGTTCTTTATTGGATTGGTCTACAATCAAAGTGATTTCAACTTCGCATAACATGCAGTTGGTTGATCTTGGAAATGGAGTGATGAAATTCAACTTCCCAGGAATCTGGTTACCCGATAGCACGACAAACGAGGCTCTTTCTCACGGAGATGTAGTTTTCTCTATCAAAGAAAATGCAAATAATGGAGTAGGGACGACGATAGAAAATACAGGATTCATTTACTTTGATTGGAATCCAGCTATCGTAACAAATACAACAACCAATACCAACGCATTCTTAGGATTAGCGGATGTTGAATTGAATGAAGTTAGCGTTTCGCCAAATCCTTTCTCTGGAATGGTTAAAGTGGCTTCTTCAAAAAGAATTGACAAAGTTTCAGTTGTAGACATCACCGGAAAAGTGGTATTCGAAGCTGATGTTAATGGATTCAATACGCAATTGGAGTTGAATAATCTTACTCAAGGTATGTATTTAGTTCGCGTATTCTCAGGAAGTGAAGTTTCAACAGAAAGAATAGTGAAGAAATAATACTGATTTTAGTTTTTTAAAGCCGTGAGTTACAGCTTACGGCTTTTTTATTGCAATTTTTTAAAGGATTTGTTCATTTCAGAGGGGGTGAGTTGATAAAAAGTAACATTTTTTAGAGTAGACCCCCTTAAAATGATGTACATTTACCAAAATTTTTATAAAAACAAGAAATGGCGACAAAAAGAATGCAAGCGTATCAAGATGTGATGAGTAGAACCTCTCGCAAACTTCAATTTGATGGTAAAATATCAGAAGTATTTGGTGAAAACGTATTTCATGTAGAAATAATGCGTGAATATTTGCCAAGTGAGGCGTACAAGTCCATGATGGAATCTATTCAAAGCGGAACTCGATTGGATAGAAAAATTGCAGATCAAGTAGCATCTGCTATGAAAGATTGGGCAATCACCAAAGGTGCAACTCATTACACGCACTGGTTTCAGCCATTAACAGGTTCAACAGCTGAGAAACACGATGCTTTCTTTAAACCAGTAGGACCAGGAAGAGCAATTGAACGATTTGATGGAGATTTATTAGTGCAACAGGAGCCAGATGCATCTTCTTTTCCGAATGGAGGAATAAGAAATACATTTGAAGCTCGTGGATATACCGCTTGGGATCCATCTTCTCCGGCTTTTGTAATTAGTAAAACACTTTGTATACCAACGATATTTATTTCCTACACTGGAGAGGCATTAGATTATAAAATGCCTTTATTGAAAGCTTTGCATGCAGTAGATGAGGCTGCAACTGAAGTTTGTCAATTGTTTGATAAAAATGTGGCAAAAGTTCACGCTACATTGGGATGGGAACAAGAATATTTTTTAATTGATTCCGCTTTATATAATGCACGTCCCGATATCATGATGACGGGTAGAGCACTTTTTGGTCATGCTCCGGCAAAAGGACAACAGTTGGACGATCATTACTTTGGTTCAATTCCGGAAAGAGCGACCGATTTTATGCGCGAGTTCGAATACGAATCTATCCGTTTGGGCATTCCAGTAACGACACGTCACAATGAGGTGGCACCAAATCAATTTGAGTGTGCGCCTATTTTCGAAGAATGTAATTTAGCAAACGACCACAACCTTTTGTTAATGGACATTATGGAGAAAGTGGCCAGAAAACATAATTTTCATGTTTTATTGCACGAGAAACCATTTGCAGGAGTGAACGGTTCAGGAAAACACAACAACTGGGCATTAGCAACAGATACAGGTGTAAACTTGATGGCACCAGGAAAGAATCCGAAGTCAAATCTTCAGTTTTTAACATTTTTCGTTAACACAATCAAAGCGTTGCATGACAACGCCGATTTACTTCGAGCTTGTATTGCAGGTGCAGGAAATGATCACCGTTTAGGAGCCAACGAAGCACCTCCGGCAATTATTTCGGCCTTTATTGGTTCGCAATTGACTGAAGCTTTGGATAATCTTGAAAAAAACGTCAAAGCTGGTAAAATGACTCCTGAAGAGAAAACGGAGTTGAAATTGAACATTGGCAAGATTCCACAAATCATATTAGATAATACAGATCGTAACAGAACTTCACCTTTTGCATTTACGGGAAATAAATTTGAATTCCGTGCAGTAGGTTCATCTGCCAATTGTGCTTCGGCAATGATCGTTTTGAATACCATCATGGCGAATCAGCTAAAATTGTACAAAAAAGCAGTAGATGCTAGAATCGCTAAGGGCGAAGGCAAAGATGAAGCCATTATCAAAGAATTACAAGTTGCAATCACAGCCTCAAAAAAGATTCGTTTCGAAGGAAATGGATATAGTGAGGAATGGGTGAAAGAAGCGAAGAGACGTGGTTTGTCTAATTTGAAAGACACGCCAAGTGCATTGAAAGTCTGGGGAGATAAAAAAGTATCCCAATTGTTCGATGATCTGGGGGTTTTAACTCCGCGAGAATTACATGCTCGCCAAGAAATCGAATATGAAGCATACATTTACAAAATTCAAATTGAAGCTCGATTGATGGGCGATTTGGCTTTGAATCATATTTTACCCGCAGTTATTGATTACCAAAACAAGTTATTGATCAATGTGCAAGGTATGTTTGACGTACTTGGTGACAAACAAGCAAAAGTCGCTTGTGATGCACAATTGGATTTATTGATGAGAACTTCACTTCATATGAATAAAATGAAGGATTCATGCGACAAGATGTTGGTCGATCGTAAAGACGCCAATAAAATTGAAGACATAGAGAAGAAAGCACGTGTATACTGTGATAAAGTAAAAGCGCACTTTGACGAAATCAGATATCATGCAGATAAATTAGAAATCCTAGTTGACGATGAATCATGGCCTTTGCCTAAATTCAGAGAGATGCTTTGGACTAGATAATTTACATTACAACCAATTCAAAACGGAGTTCTTTATGGACTCCGTTTTTTTGTTTTTAATCTCTTGATGGTTTGTAATAATTTCCTAATTTTGCCTTATCTAAAACAATTCTAAATAAGCATGAAAGTCATAATTGCAGATAACAACGATATCGTTCTAGTAGGTCTGCAAAGTATACTTCATGCAGAGATTGGAATTGATGTCGTTGGAGAGGCGAGAAGTGCCGACCAATTGTTCTCTATCCTTAAGCAATTCGAAACCGATATTGTTCTTATGGATTATACGGCCTTTGGTTTTGATATAGATGTTATCCCAAAGATTAAATCAAAATATCCCAAGGTGCATATTCTTGCAATTACACCAGAACAATCGGCTCAGACCTTGGTTCATGCTTTGCGCAGTGGTGTAATTTCTTATATCAAAAAAGATTGTGCTGTTGGAGAAATAGTTGATGCGGTGCGAGAAACGGGGAGAGGTTCTAAATTCTTTTGTGGACAGATTCTTGAAACAATAAAACAAGCTTCCATTGATGTAAATGACATGGATTTGGATTCGTTTACTTGCGAACCCATATTATTGACAGAAAGAGAAAGCGAAATCATTGTTTTCATATCTGAAGGTTATACCAATGTGCAAATTGCTGAGAAATTATTTCTGAGCAGTCATACGGTCAATACTCATAGAAAGAATGTTATGGCAAAACTTGGTGTTAAAAACACGGCTGGAATTGTTATGTATGCCGTTAAAATGAATTTTATTAAACCGAACAAGTTCTTGTTTAGTTCCGAGGCGAATTAATTTCCTGATCGTTTTCCTTAGCCAGATAGGTGAAAATCAGAAAGAGGACAAAAAATTTTCCAGATGAAGAAGAGGTAATAAATCTAATGCGTGATGGTTAAGCGGAATATTAGCATACTGATAATCAGTGCCGATAGTATTGCCAAGCGAGTTGTAAACCGATTCGGTATCATCTTTACTTTTGTGTTATTTTGTTAGCGATAACTATCAGTTCAAGGTGCTATTTTATTTGTTTTTGAGGGATTCAATTGAACGATGATTTTAATAACATCGAATTCTTAAAATCTCTTGAAAAAAAAGTAGAATCTTCTTGTTATATTTGTCCGTAGAATAAAAATTCAGGTAGAGATGGCAACCAAAGCTCCAAAAAGCCCCAAGGCGACTAAAATGAAAAATAAAGACGCGAAAGGGACGAAATTTTCGAAAGAAACATATTTGAAATGGTATAAAGACATGTTGTTGATCCGCAAGTTTGAGGAGAAAACAGGTCAATTATATATACAACAAAAGTTTGGTGGATTTTGCCACTTGTATATAGGACAAGAAGCTATCGTGGCAGGTACTGCAAGCGCTTGCGTCAAAGGCGATAAACACATGACGGCTTACCGAGATCATGCGCATCCAATAGCTTTGGGAACTGATCCTAGAATATTAATGGCTGAACTTTACGGACGATCTACTGGTTGTTCCAAAGGGAAAGGTGGTTCAATGCACTTTTTCGATAAGGAAGTTGGTTTCATGGGCGGTCACGGAATCGTTGGCGCTCAAATAGCGATGGGAGCAGGTGTTGGCTTTGCTGAGAAATATTCCGGAAGTAAAAACGTTGCTGTCGTTTCAATGGGAGATGGTGCTGTTCGTCAAGGAGCATTGCACGAAACATTCAACATGGCCATGCTTTGGAAATTACCGATTGTATTTATTATCGAAAATAATAATTATGCAATGGGAACGTCTGTTCAACGTACTACAAATGTGCAAGATTTATCAAAAATTGGGGTGTCATATGAAATGCCATCGAAGGTGGTGAACGGTATGCGACCTGAATCAGTTCATGAAGCTATTGCTGAAGCAGCTGAAAAAGGACGAAAAGGTGACGGTCCAACATTATTAGATATAAGAACATATCGATATAAAGGGCATTCGATGTCAGATCCTCAAAAATATCGTTCGAAAGAAGAGGTTGCTGAATGGCAGGAACAAGACCCAATTGAACATTGTTTGCGTGTTATTCAAGACAACAAATGGATGACGGCGAAACAAATTGAAGAAGTTTCAGATTGGGTGAAAAAGGAAGTAAACGAATCGGTGAAGTTTGCTGAGGACTCTCCGTATCCAGAAGGAAAAGATTTGTACGACGATATCTACAAAGAACCAGATTATCCTTATATAATTGAATATTAATCAAGTTAGAAGAAATTAGAATGGCTGAAATTATATACATGCCCAAATTGAGCGACACCATGACAGAAGGTGTTGTTGCGGAATGGTCTAAAAAAGTTGGAGATACTGTGGCTTCCGGAGAAGTTTTGGCGGAAATAGAAACCGACAAAGCAACTATGGAGTTTGAATCTTTTTACGATGGTGTTTTATTGCACATAGGTGTCGAAAAAGGTCAAGGTGCCCCAGTAAATTCTGTTTTAGCAATTATCGGCGAAAAAGGTGAGGATGTAAAAAAGATTCTAGCCAACGCTACTCCAGATAGTGATGCGCCAAAAGTTGAAGAAGCTCCTAAAACGAAAGAAGTTAAAGCAGAACCAACTCCAGTAACAGTAACAGAAAAACCTGTTGTTCAAGTTTCAGTGCCAAAACTAGTCTTTTCCGATTCAAGTGCAAACGGCCGTATTTTAGCGAGTCCATTAGCGAAGAAATTAGCAGAAGAAAAAGGAATTGATATTAGTCAAGTTCAAGGAACGGGAGAAGGTGGAAGAATTGTAAAAGCAGATGTTGATCACTACGTGCCGTACGCAGGTGTTAGTAGACGAGGTTTTTCAGTAGTTAGCGCAGAAAATTATACAGATGAGCCAATTTCTCAAATGCGTAAAACAATTGCGCGTAGATTGGCAGAAAGTAAGTTTACAGCGCCGCACTTTTATTTAAATTTAGAAATAGACATGGACAATGCTATTTCAGCTAGAAAGCAAATGAATGCTTCTGGCGAAGTGAAAATATCATTCAATGATATGGTGGTTAAAGCGGTTGCAATGTCGCTTAGAGAGCACCCGAATGTGAATAGTGCTTGGTTAGGTGACGTCATCCGTCGAAATCAACATGTGCACATTGGTGTTGCTGTTGCTGTTGAAGACGGATTACTCGTTCCTGTTGTGCGTTTTGCAGATTCGAAAGGATTTGCCCAGATAGGTGATGAGGTTCGAGAATTGGCAAAGAAAGCAAAAGATAAAAAACTTCAACCAGCTGAATGGGAGGGGAATACATTCACAATTTCTAATTTAGGAATGTTTGGAATTGACTCGTTCACAGCGATTGTTAATCCACCAGATGCATGCATTATGGCAATAGGTGGAATTAAAGAAGTTCCAGTTGTTCGCGAGGGACAAATTGTACCAGGAAACGTTATGATGGTTACCTTGTCATGTGATCATAGAGTAGTCGATGGAGCAACGGGCGCTGCCTTCCTTCAGACTTTCAAAACGTACATGGAAAATCCAGTTACGATGTTGATTTAAGAAAATAGAATTGTTAAAATACAAAGCCGGGTTTTTACTCGGCTTTTTTTATGGAAACGAATTAATGTTCTTGACGATAAATGGGTGTTTTTTCGCCAGCATTCACTTCTACTTCCAAAGTGTTTTCAGAAGGAGGGATGGGACATGAATATCGGTGAGAGTATGCGCAATAGGGATTATAACATTGATTAAAGTCAATTTCTAGGACTGTATCTTTTTTATGAATGTAGGTGTCAATATATCGCCCGCCTCCATATGTCGTTATACCAGAAGTCTCGTCTCGAAATGGGATGAAAAAGTAGTTTTTAAACCCTTTCTTTTTGCGTAATTCCATGTTTTGGTAAACTGTTAATCTGTATTCTAGACTATTGATGGAAAAAGTGATATATCCGAATCTGCGATATATAGGTTCTCGCTCTGTGGAAGTTGGCATTTTAAATTTTTTCCCTTTGTCTATGGTCCAAGTTGCTTTAATTCGAAAGTTGGTGTCCACATCGAAGTAATCGACACTTTTGAAATCTTTCAGATCGGCGGGAGTTAAAACTCCACCTTCAGCGTCTTGAAGGTGTTCTTGCTTTATTTTTCGCTCTTGTCGAAAAGAATCAATATATTTATCTTGTCCAAAACCAACGGAGGATATAAAAATTAAAAGAAGTAAAATAGCTCTCATCTTACTCCAAATAGTTTACTTCCTATCCTAACCATAGTACTGCCTTGTTCAATAGCTAATTCGTAATCTCCACTCATGCCCATAGAGATTTCTTTGAAATTATCATTGAACTTAAAATAATGACTTTTTATTACATTGAAGTAACTGTCCAAAGTCTGAAATTCATCGCGAATTTGGTCTTTATTGTCAACAAAACTGGCCATTCCCATTACACCAATGATAGAAATGTTTCTCATTTCAACAAAGGTTTTCGATTCAAGGATTTCTTGCGCTTCTTCGAAATTCAATCCGTATTTCGAATCTTCTTGCGCAATATGAAACTGAAGTAAACAAGATATGACTCTATTGTTCTTGATGGCTTCCTTATTGATTTCTTTCAATAATTTCAAGCTATCTACAGCGTGAATCAAATGGACGAAAGGAGCTATGTACTTTACCTTGTTTGTTTGTAGATGGCCGATTAAATGCCAACGAATGTCTTTTGGAAGTTTTTCGTATTTGTCCACCAATTCTTGAACCTTGTTTTCACCAAAATCTCTTTGTCCTAGATTGTATTTTGATTGAATGTCTTCCTCTGGTTTTGTTTTAGAAACAGCAATCAGAGTCACATTCTCAGGCAAGCTTTTTACAAATTCAATAAATTCTACACCTTTCATTCGTTCAAAGAATAAATTGTCAAGCCACTGCGCATTTTAGGTTCAACCCAAGTCGATTTCGGAGGCATAATCATATTGTTGTCAGCTACTTTTTTCACTTGATCCATTGACACAGGATAGAGAATAAATGCAATATCAAAACCGTCTTTATACATTTTTTTTTTGAGGTTATCTAGTTTCTCAGTACCTGAAATAAATTCGACATTTTTATCTGTCTTTAAATCTTTAATTCCTAAAATTGGGGTCAAAACATAATTTGTTAGGATTTCAGCATCAAGAGATTTAACAGGATGATCAGTCTCGATAATATGGTCTTTGCATATTAAAGAATACCAATTATCATTCATAATCATGATAATTTCATGCTCTAGGTTCGATTTACGTTTTTTATTCAACGCTTTAACCTTGAAATTTTTTGTCAAAGAATTGATGAATTCTTCTTCGCTTAAATCTTCTATGTTCCGTACAATCCGATTGTATTCAAAAACCTTTAATTTGCTCTCGTCAATTAAAAAGCTAAGAAAGTAACCGTCCTTATCACAAGACCTATTTTTTTCAATTCTAAGTTGATTCAAGGCCGCTGAAGAAGCGCTTCTGTGATGACCGTCCGCAATATAACATGCGTCAATTTCTTTAAAGTATTTTGATATTTGTTCACTAATATTTGTTGGTAGCACCCAAAGTTCATGCTTTAATTTATCGGTTGTAGTGAATTCGTAATCAGGACGTTGAGAGGTGGATTGATCGAGAAGAGTGTCTAAACCATCAATTTTTTTATGACACAATAAAACGGGTTCTGCATTATATCCAACTAAGTCTAAATACTTAGTGAAAAGTTTTTCTCTTTTGGTTAAAGTGGCTTCATGCTTTTTAACCTTACCTTCGTTGTAATCACAGGCACTTGTTGCGGCAATAATCCCGGTATATTCTTGATTGTCGCTAGATTGTCGATAAATATAAATGGACGGTGTTTCGTCTGTAATTAAAATTCCTTCGTCGATAAATCTTTGATATTGTTCTTTGACCAGGTTAAGCCGAGACTCCAAATCTAATACTTCGGCTTCTTCTCTGTGAAGGTCAAAATCTGGATTTATGATATGTAAGAAGGAGTATGGGTTACTCTGTATTTTAGCCTTCAAAACATTCGTCCTGTAGGTATAAAATGGACGTGTAGCAACCAAGTGAACTTTGTCACGAACAGGACGCAGAGCTTTAAATGGTCGAATATCCATCGTCTAGTTAAATCTACCGAAGTTTGAAATAATTAAATCAGCTAATTCTTCTCCAATACGGTCTTGAGCTTCAACAGTTGCAGCACCAATATGAGGTGTACATGCAATTCTAGGATGGCTTAAAAGGGCCTGTTTAGGACTAGGTTCGTTTTCAAATACATCTAATCCTGCCGCAGCAACTTTTCCGCCATCAAGAGCTTTTATAAGTGCATCCTCATTAATTACACCACCTCTTGCTGCATTTACAATACGAACACCGTCTTTCATAAGGGAAAACTCTCTTTCACCAAAAACAGCATTACCATCATTTTGTTTAGGTACATGCAAAGATATGAAATCCATTTGATGAAGATTTCCATGTAAATCAGTAGAAACGTCAATAGAAACGTTAACAGGATTGATTCCGTGCAACAACGGAAGGTTAACATTAACAGTTTCAGCATCAATTCCGATAGCGACAACTTTCATTCCACTACCTATAGCATAAGAAGCTAAACTTTGACCGATTCTTCCAAATCCAATAATACCCAAGGTTTTTCCTCGTAATTCAATTCCTTTTCCAAATTCTTTTTTCAAAGTTTTAAAATCACCAGATTCTATGTTTTTGTAACTGGAGTTTAAAAAACGTGATATGGAATAAAGTTTTCCCATCACGAGTTCAGCAACTGATTGAGAAGATGAAGCAGGTGTATTTATTACGATTCTTCCAGCTTCTCTTGCGTATGAAACGTCGATGTTATCCATTCCAACTCCACCACGTCCAATCAATTTTAAATTAGAACAGGCATCAATTACCTCTTTTCTAACTGTGGTTGCACTTCTTACAAGTACAACTTCGAAATTTTTATCATTTACTGCAGTTATTAAATCTTCTTGTTCAACTTTATCTGTTACGACAGTGTAACCAGCTTCTTCAAGTTTTAATTTTCCGGAATTTGATATTCCGTCGTTTGCTAATATTTTCATTTATCCTTTGGATCTTGTGAATTCATTCATTAAATCCACCAAAACTTTTACGCTTAAAAGTGGGAGTGCATTATACATTGATGCTCTGTATCCTCCGACAGATCGATGTCCTTTAAGTCCGACGATGTTAGCATCATTCCACATTTTGTCAAATTCATCTTTCAAAGATTCGTCCGACAAAAGAAAAGTAGCATTCATTTTAGAACGGTCATCTTTGTTCACGGTAGTTGTGAAAAGAGGGTTTGTATCTATTTCATTATAAAGCAATTCAGCTTTAGCATTATTTTCTTTTTCAATTGCCGCGAGACCACCATTTGCAATAGCGTTTCTTAAGTTGAGCATTGAAACATAAATAGAAAAGACAGGAGGAGTGTTTAACATAGAACCTTTCGCAATTTGCGTAGCTAGGTCCATATATGTTGGCATAAATTTAGAAGTAGATTGGCTCAATACTTCATTTTTCACAATATACAGGGTAGCCCCAGCTGGTCCTAGATTTTTTTGAGCCCCAGCATAGATCAAATCAAAATCGGCAACATTGATCTCTCGTGAAAAAATATCCGATGACATATCACAGACTATACTTCCTGAATACTCTGGGAATTTTTGATATTGCGTTCCGTAAATCGTGTTGTTTGATGTAAAGTGAAGGTAGTCCATATCCGAAGGGACAGCAAAGTCTTTAGGGATATATCCGAAATTTTTATCTTCAGAACTAGCAATTGTAATAACATTCATTCCAACTTTTCCAGCTTCTTTCATGGCCCCACTTGCCCAAGTACCCGAATTGATATAACCAGCTTTTCCAGATCTCATCATATTCAAAGCTGCAATTGAGAAACCTAAAGTTGCTCCGCCTTGAAGAAAAGCAATTGAGTAGCCATCTGGGACATTAAGTGCTTTTTTTACCAATTCAATAGTTTCATCCACAACATCCACAACATCTTTATGACGATGTGAAACTTCTAATATGGATAATCCATTAAAATCAAGAACGGCTTTGGAAGCTTCTTGAAATACATTTTGTGGAAGGATACAAGGTCCTGCTCCGAAATTATACTTCATACTAATATTAATGAAAAAAAAGCTACCCGATTGGACAGCTTTAAGTTAAACTATTTTTCGTCAGTTTTCTTCGTTGTTTTCTTTGCTGCTGCTTTTTTTACCGGTTTTTTCGCCGCAGTTTCTTTTTTCGCTACAGTTTCTTTTTTGGGAGCTGCTTCTTTTTTCGCTTTAGTAGCAGGTGCTTTTTCTTTTTTAGGTTTGGCAGAAGAGGCTACGACAGCAGGTGTTGACTTCTTTTTTGGTCTAGTATTACCATACGAACCGATTGTTCTTTTTCCTTTTGCAGTTTTTTTATCGCCTTTTCCCATGAGTTTGTAATTTTTATTTCGTTATTTTTATGTAATAGACAAATATAGTACTCTATTTAGTTTTTTCCATTAATCGTCTGTGAATTTCTTGTTCAATTTTATCACCATTCCTGATGATTTTTGTTGCCCACTTAATCTTTAATTTGATTTGTTCTTCTTTTGAGAGAACAAAAGAGATGTTTTCGTTTTGTAAACGATTCCTTAATGATTGCAAAGTTAAAGCAACTGCAACTGAAATATTATAACTCTCTGTAAATCCATACATTGGGATTTTAACAAAGTAATCAGCGTTATCAACAACTTCGCTGGAGATACCATTCATTTCTGTTCCGAAAACGAGTGCCATGGGGCAATCTAAAGGTAGTTCTGATAATTTAGTATCTTTTTCATGTGGGGTAGTGGCCACGATTTTATACCCTTTGGATTTGAGTTCGTTTAAACATTCTAAGGTCGGGTTTATCCCATTACCATAGCTATATAAGTCAACCCATCGTCCGGCTCCTCGAGCAATATCTCTTTGAATCTTGTATTCGTTGTTTTTTTCAATCGTGCGCAATTCTTGAATGCCAAAACAGTCACAAGTGCGCAGAATTGCACTCGCGTTGTGTTCCTGATAAACATCTTCAAGAACTACTGTTAAGTAATTTGTTCTTAATGCTGCAATTTCTTCAAATAACTCAACTTTTTTTGAGCTAATCATATTGTTTAATTCAGTAAGAACATCCTCTTCCATTTCTTTAAAATAAAAAAAGGGAATCATAAGATTCCCTTTATAATATATTCAATTGAATTTATTAATTCACTTTTCCAGCTAATTCAGAACCAGCTTTGAATTTCACTACATTTTTAGCAGCGATTTTGATTTCTTTTCCAGTTTGAGGGTTACGACCTGTTCTAGCAGCTCTGTTTGAAACTGAGAAAGATCCAAATCCAACTAATGAAATACGATCTCCTTT
>ERZ1047472.2426-NODE-2426-length-13178-cov-9.377353_pt1 | contig 13178 bp, 9 predicted proteins | sample MGYA00383095_ERZ1047472 | MGnify/ENA primary metagenome ERZ1047472 (study PRJEB29581, sample SAMEA5548365) | metagenome | biome: marine; feature: coastal; material: water | depth 1 m | study: Short-term variability in the microbial, nano- and picoplankton...
CTCTACAGAATAAACAAAGAAATCTGTATCGAATCTACTGTTTTGAATGCTATAAGGAGTCGTGATAGCTTGACCGCCTGAATAACCAGGTCCGTGCAGACTCGCATAAGTAGTGCTAGACAACTGACCTTTCTGTTCCATGATATCAATCTCCCCACACTGAGGCCAACCAATTTCATCTATATTGTCCCCAAGCATCCAGAAAGCAGGCCAAATACCTTTACCTGTTGGCGTTTTGATTCTAGCCTCAATTTTTCCATATTTTTGAGAAAATAGACCTTGTGTTTTAATTCTACCAGAGGTGTAATTACCATTATTTTTAATAGCAGTAATAACAAGATTACCTTCACCATCAAGTGAAATATTATCTGGATTATTAGTATATGATTGAAGCTCATTATTTCCCCAACCATTTTGACCTGTTCCTAAATCAAACACCCAATTTTCTGAATTTGGTAATTCACCAGCCTCTCCATTAAATTCATCGCTCCAAGTTAGACTGTAACTACGCTTTGGTAAAGACTGCTCTGAATCAACACTGCAGCCTGCAACAGTCAGTAAAACAAATGCTAGTATAGTCAGATTGTTTATATATCTCATTCTTTTGATGCTTCTAATTAATAGGGATTTGTGTTTATTGCTTGTAGAAATAGATATTATCGAAAATAAAGTCTGGACCATCAGTGATAATCAGTGCTCCTAAATTTCCTTTTTGGTTTAAAATATCGCCAGCAACAGGTATATCAAACGATCTCCACTCACCTGCTACAAAACCATTAATTGTACGTCGGAAATCCTTGTCATCACCTTGTGGAAAACCATTCAATGTATTTGTCTCTAAAGCTTTATTACCACCAATATCTCTGATTTGAATTCCTATTGAACCCCCAGTATTCTGCACATAAACGTCTATGTGAAGGAATTTCATATCGGAACCATCGACAGGATTGTCATCAAACATAATTCCTGTGTAGTTATTGGTCTGATACTCTAGAACCTGACCATTTCCTGTTTCTACGAGCGTAGTACTTGTAGTAGAACCACCAAATTGGGGATCAAAATTTATTCCTGTAGCAGGAGTATAGGCGTCACTAAAGAGAGATAACACATCAGATTGTGGATGGATAGGGGTAGGAGCTGAAGGAAGAGATCCTCCTGAACTGATTTGGAGTAAACCATTTGCAGCCTCGCCAGCAATAGTTGCACTAATGTCAGCACTACCACTATTTTTAATCGATACAATACCTAGATCATTTACTGACGCTACCGATGTATCTGTACTCGTAAAATTATAATATCCGGGTGCTGTAGCTACAACAACATCTTGACCATTTGCTAATCCAAATACAGTATTAAGACCAGTAATAGGTAGTTCAGAACCTACAAAAGCTTGAGAAGAGTTTGTCTCACCATTGAAGATATTAGCTCGTGGTGTTCCCACGGTACCTAATTTTTCATACTTTATCTCATCAAACCACAATGCATAACCAGAACCGTTAGTACCTTGTGTACCAGCAGCAAACCAAAAGACACCTCTTTCATTAACTAATTTTGCAGGATCTGGAATTGGTATAATTACTTTGGACCAAGCAGTTCCTACATTCACGCTAGATATAGACACCTGGTGTTTATTTTCTTCATAATCAAGCCCAAAACCAACTTCTCCTAAAGCTACACCTTGTGATGCTTTTACATAGAATGTAAGAGCATCATAACTCGTAAGGTTTCGTCCAGCACCTTCTATTCTGAATATTGCACCTGCATAGTTTCCAGTAGGATCGGCTGCATTTGGAACATCAATTCTGATAGACGCATTACTTTCAAAACCTTCAGTGATATCTACAGAAAAAACATCTGGTTTAGCATTAGCAAACGGGAAGTAAAAGTCTGATCCCAAACCAATGAAATCATCGGTAAACACTTCTGCTGTAGTACCAAAAGTAGGAAGCACAGCCTCATCTGACAGTTCTCGTTCACAGCCTGTAGTAAGTGCCACAAATAGCACTAGTAAGCTGATGTTAGTTGTATATTTATTTAATATCTTCATTTTTTCGTTATTTAAAATATGGACGTCTATAATTAATTATTGATGTTGATTTGTATATATGTTCTGAATTCCCACTCATTACCATTAGGGAAGCCTATTGCAGTTGGATCTGGGACCAATTGTCCTAGAGCATTTAAAGTCTCGATGGGCGAGTATCTATTTGAGAAATCGTCTAATGTTCTGTATGTTGCCCTCATTCCTATTCTTGTCCCCGGTAACATAAACCAATCTGGCTTTCCAATCTCTAGTGATAGATCACCTACTAACTGAAGTGGGAATGTAAGGTTGAAATCTCGGTGATAATCAAAAGGACCCCAATCATTAAACCTAGCTATCGTAGTTATTTTCATTTTCTTGTAGATAGTTCTTATGTCTACACCGTAACGAGTGATTTTACGTGTGTCGCTCCCATTTGCTTGTCCTGTTCCTGCAAGAACATTTGCTATCACACCGAACTCTGGATTTATTTTAGAAACAATTCGTCCGTTAAACTCCCATAAATCTTCTGCAGGAGCAGAACCAGGGAATACAAAAGTTGTTCTACCATTTCCAAGAATACCAATAGCAGCATCTTGTATGGTCGGTAAATGTCTGTATACAACACCTGCACTTAATGCAAAGGTTGCATCTTCAGCTCTGTCGTTGTCCCATTGGTACATCCAAGTACCTGGAGTAGGGTCAAAGGTAAGAAGAAGCTCTGCTGCTGCAGTCTCTCTATTTCCTCTTACCGAGAAAGGATCATCAAGAATATTTCTTGGTCTAGCAGGTGCAGCTAAGGTAGCTGGTAACGGACCAACCAATGGTTTTTGGTACATAAAGTTTGGAGCTATTTGTAACTTTCCTACACTGAATGTCATTCCAGTCAAAGCATTGTACATATTTCCACTTCCAACATCTCTTAATCTCCATCCTGTAAATGTTTGAGTCTGATCTACACCTCCATTCGCTACTAGTCCCATATATGAAGCAAGACCGTACCATTGTATTCCTCCTCCAGAATAGGTGAGCTTTACTTTTCCACCAAAATTGTCCGAGCTTTGAATCTTGTCTACGTATACAACGTTATCTTGCACCATTTGGAATTCTCTTCCGTTAAGCGGTTGACCACCCCAAAGACCACCTACATTTACTGTAAATTTCTCCATTTTCTTGGCTACAGATATGGATGCACGTCTAGTCTTAGGAACTGGTACAGCAAATGAACTTTGTAGATTATTTCGCTGAGTAAGATCTTCGTGAAAGATACCTGCTACGTCAAATCCAGATATTCTTCTCTCATATTTTGCTAGGACAGCCGGGTTAGCACCCCACCAAAGCTCAGGACCGAAAGCTAATTTTAATCCCTTAATGAGTTTCTTACCTTCAACCTCAAATCCAAAAGGAGCGTTACCATTATACAAATCGATATTTGGACCATAGTTTGCCTCAGGATATAATCCGAAGAAATCACCTTCATATCCCCAGTGATAATGGCCAGTACGGTAAAATCCTGTCAATTTAAAATCTTGAGCATCCCATTCATAACTCGCTCTGTATAATTGAACTCTATTATTAGAATTGATTTGCTCTGGACCAGTAGGTGTTTGCACTGTAAGAGCTCTTCCTCTGTTTTCGTAAAAAACCTCGTCTATTGGGTTGGTTGCGATATTCCCAAGAAAGTTCATTTGGACGTTTGCCTTCATATTAGGTGCAGGACGAGCAGTCACACCTACATTAAAAGATTGCATATGGTCAAAACCTTGAAATGCAGGGAAAGTTGTCGTATTAGAAGGGTCAATAGACTCAGGCGTAGTAATAAGACTTCCTCCTGTTTGGTAGGTTTGGAAGTTAGCTTGTAAGTTACTTAAGTAAAGTTTCCCGCCATCATTTGCGGACAGTGCTGCCTTATCTCCTCTTGCTTGCAACATGGCTTCAGCCATATTGATACTGTTAAATACATTAAGAGCATCTTTTTCAGAAACCTCATAAGGATTAAACTGATGTACATCTTTCAGTGCGTAATATGCAGCTCTTGGATAAAGGGTATAAAGACCTCTTTCATTCGTAGGGCCTTTAGCACATATTCCAAACCACTCCTCATTCATATTGTTCTGGCCCTCTACATAATCATTTCTGTATCCACCGTTCGACCACGATGCAGTAACGTTGTGTTCATTAAGGTTTACTGTTTGTCCCGTTTTCCACCAACCATCACTAAACTGAAATGTGAATGCTCCAAGAGAATTATTGTTTGCTCCAAGACCATCTGCGTTCATATAGATCTCTTTCCAATTGCTAACTAATACCTCCGCTTGATACTCTTGATCTTCTTGATTTGATTTAGCATCGTATGCATCCGTACCAAACTCCGTCAATATAATTGGCTTGTCGTAATCACTTTTAACTTTTGAATAAAGGTCTGTGAACGATGGGCCACGATACACGTTGACACCAAGGATGTCTACATCTGGACATTTCTTAGCAATTATGTCCAAGAATAAGAGATCTCCATTACAAATTGCCACAGGATGCTTACTACTAATGTTTTTCATAGCTAGCGTAGCTTGATTGAACATACTGTAGAGATTTTCTGCATCCTTAGTAGATTGTCTGTCTTGCACTGGAATATCTTCTGTCTCAGCACCTCGCCAAAACAATCCATAATTGTTTTCATTTCCGAGCAAGAAGAGGAGGAGTCCTGGAGTGTTCTGATATTCCTGAACCATTTCTTTGGTTTCTTTGAGCAATAAATCCTTAACCAATGGATTGGAATAGTCTGTATTTGGCGTCCAAGCTCCTTTGAGCGTAAGACCATATCTACCGAAAGAGTGATTAAGCATAGTATAGATGCCGTAGTTTTCATAAATATACTGAATCCATTTAGCAGGAACACCTGTATACATTCTTACCGCATTTACACCCATGTTCTTGAGTAAGGACATTTCAGCGTCTAGTGCTGATTTAATGATATCATCCGGTTGCTTCCAAAGACTATAGCTAAAATTAGTTCCAATTGGGAAATAATCCCAATTCATTCCATTTACAAAAAATGGTTTGCCATCAACTTCTAGTCTATAGCCATCGTTTGTTTTCTTGACTATTACATTGTTTGCTTCGGTGGGTGATGCATCGATACTAGTAGTGCTTCCAAGCAATACGCAAGCAGTAAAGAATACCAAAAAAGAGGTAAGTAAAGTTCTATTCATGTTTTTGTATTTAGTTTAACGAATATAAAAATTCTTATAGTAAAAAAAACTATAAGTCAATTTAGGATTGTGAATTTAACGTTAAATTACTTTTAATCAATCGTTTATTTAACGAAAAACATATGAACATGAATTTACTGTATTAGAGTACACTTACATTTTGTTTAACAAATATTGAGTCAAACACCTAAATAATTGAACATAGTAGTCGGAATGATTGGTACACTTTTTACCGACAATGATATTAATTAAATAGCCACTTATATATTCGCAATCAATGCGTGTTATAAGTTTTTTAGGATTGTTAATTTTTGGTTTCGCAGTGCTTGATGTTTCAGGTGCTTTAGACAACCAGTATAAAAATGAAGCGGGGAGATATTATTGGGGTAATAAGAAACCAAATGCTGCATATTGGCAACAAGATGTTCATTACCAAATAAAAGCTAAAATTAATGATATTGAAGAGTCTATAGCTGGGAATGAGGTGTTAAGATATTTTAACAATAGCCCTGATACTCTTTACAAGGTCTACTTTCACTTATATCAAAACGCCTTTACTCCTGAGAGCTATGCCCATCAGCTTCGAAAGGCAGGTAAGATAAGTACAACTTTTGGTGAGCACGAGCTAAATGGTTTGGGTACGGTTATTAACAGTATCAAAGTTGGAGGAAAGAGCATACTGTTTTCTGTAGACAATACTATTCTCATTATTGAATTGAAAAGACCTATTCCACCCAAGGGCTCTGAGGTTTTTGTAGTGGATTTTAAAACTTATTGGGATAAAGGAGATAAGGGCAATATGAGGAGGAGGATGAAGACTTTTGCCCACGACGGAGTAACTCATTTTGATGGAGTCCATTGGTATCCAAGAATCTGCGTATATGACCGAAAGTTTGGTTGGACTACAGACCAGCATTTAGGCAAAGAGTTTTATGGTGATTTTGGCTTGTTTGAAGTGGAGCTTACTTTCCCAAATCAGTACATACTAGAAGCCACTGGTGAGCTGCAAAATGAAAACGAGGTTTTGCCAAGAGATGTAAGAGAATCAATAGATCTCAAGCATTATGCTGGAAGCAAGGTGCCTCTCAAGAGAAATCAAATTCCTGCTAATGGAACTACAAAGACTTGGAAGTACAAGGCTGTAAATGTTCATGATTTTGCTTTCACAGCAGATCCGTCATACCGCATAGGAGAGGCTAGTTGGAGGGGAATTAAGTGCATTGCTCTCGCACAAGAGCAAAATGCTCATAGGTGGCAACCCACTGCAAAATTTGCTTCGGAGGTAATACGTACTTATTCTGAAGAAATTGGTATGTATGGCTACCCAAAGATAGTGGTTGCAGATGCTCGTGATGGTATGGAGTACCCTATGATAACACTAAATAGCGGGAATTGGCCTAGACACCAGTATGTAATTGCACACGAAGTTGGCCACAATTGGTTTTTTGGTATGGTCGGTAATAATGAAACCTACCGTGCAAGTCTAGATGAAGGTTTCACTCAATACCTTACGGCCTTGAGTTTGAAAAAAATATCGAAACAAGATGAATATGGAAACCGCATTGACAAGTCAGTCGTATTTAATAGTTATTTATATCACGCTGCCGAGGATAACAATGCCATATTAGCTACGCATTCAGATCATTTTAACTCTGCAGAGAGGCACGGTGGTGGTTATGGTCAGGTCTATTTTAAAACTGCTACAATGCTGTATAATTTAGAATATGTACTTGGAGATGAACTTTTTAAGAAGTGTATTCAAGAGTATTTTGAGAAATGGAAATTTGCACATCCTTATTGGGAGGATTTTAAAACCTCCATTATTAGGAGTAGCGGATCAGATTTAAACTGGTTCTTTGATCAATGGATAAACACCAATAAAAAAATAGACTACAAAGTGAAAAGTGTAAAATCTTCTAAGGATGGTGAGCAAATAATTACTCTTCGTAGAAAAGGTGAGTCTCAGATGCCTGTAGATTTGGAGGTTACTTTTGATGATGGCTCTACAGAGAATCATTATATTCCAAACACCTATTTTGAAAAATCGACTATGTCTATAAAACAAGCTAAATGGACTGGTTGGGATCAATTAAATAAGAACTATTCTTTTCCAATAAGTAACACGAAGAAAATTGAAAATGTAACTATTGACCCGACTCAAAGGTTAGCTGACATTTACCAATTAGATAATAGTTTAAAAACCCCAATAGACTTTCGCTATTCGAGTTACCGTAGAACACCTGAGGATTTTAGAAAGTACAACTTGAGATGGCACCCTAATATTTGGTACAATTCACTGGACGGTATAAAAGCTGGAATAGATGTATCGGGTAATTACATTGGCAAAAAGCATCTAGTAGATGCAACCCTCTGGTACAATACGGAGATAGCTTCTGATATAAATCTGCAGTCTACCAGTCCAATATCGTATAAAGCAAGATATAAGAATCGAATTGCTCACTTGCTTGACTTGGAGTTAGAATCTCGTTTTCTTGATGGATTGAACTATAATAGATTAGAACTCATTAAACGAGTGAATAAGAATAAATACAGTGTCTCTGCGACAAGTCTTTACAGAAAGTATCCACGGGATTTAGATTATCTTACTTATTCGCAGTTTTGGAACGCGGATAGATGGAATAATTCTTTGAATCTAAATTGGAACAGAACAATCAAATTCTTCAATGGCTCTGGAAGAATAGACGTAAATACGCGTAGTGCATTTATACTAAGCGATTACAATTACTCTATGATTAACGCAGAATTTAAACGAGATCTCAGCTGGAAGAAGTTAGCCATAAGGCTTAGAGGGTTTGCACAATATGGTACTGGAGATTTTGCTCCAGAGGCGAAACTTTTATTATCAGGAAGCAATGTAGAAGATATGATGGACAACCCTTGGACTAGAAGTGTTGGATTTGTTCCTTCTAACTTAACGGAATATGGAAATCAGTTTAATTCATTTCATAATGGTGGAGGCTTAAACCTTAGAGGATTCACAGGTTATGAGGCATTAAACGAGAGCGTTGAAGACGGAGTCTATTACATTTTCACAGGTAATAGTGGTATAGCTGTAAATGGAGAAATTGACTTTGCAAAGAAGGTTGGCATAAATAGGATAGGAAGACGAATTACCTCTAGAACTTACTTATTTGCCGATGCTGGTATTTTACAAGGAGATAGCGGCGGTAGTAGTCTTAGAGCAGATGCTGGATTAGGAGCTACCTTCACAGTGAAGCCTTTACGTATGAATTACATAAAACCATTCACTATTCGGGTAGATTTCCCGTTCTTCGTGAACAGAACACCAAACAACCAGAGTAACTATTTAGACTTGAGGTATGTAATTGGTTTCAGCAGAGCATTTTAACACAACAATGATTAGAGGAGTAGGTTTAAGTAAGTCTTATGGTTCTTTAGAAGTACTGAAAAATGTAGATGTCAGTATAAAAAAGAATGAAATAGTGTCCATCACTGGACCGAGCGGGGCAGGAAAGTCTACGCTACTTCAGCTATTAGGCACTTTAGATACACCACAGAATGGTCAAGTCGTTTATGGCGATCAAGATCTTTCTAAGCTAAATGCAAAAGCTATTGCAAAATATAGGAATGAAAATATTGGATTTATCTTCCAGTTCCATCACTTACTTCCTGAATTTTCAGCACTTGAAAACGTATCTATGCCTGCGTTTATATCAGGTATAGGCAAATCGGAAGCTACAAGTAGGGCAGAAGAATTGTTAGATTTAATAGGATTGGGGGATAGGCTAGAACACAAACCAAATGAGCTATCAGGTGGAGAGCAGCAGCGAGTAGCTGTAGCACGAGCACTGATGAACAAACCTCGTGTAATCTTCGCAGATGAACCGAGTGGTAATTTAGATACTGAAAATGCTCAGGATCTTCATAATCTATTTATGAGGTTAAGGGATGAGTTTGATCAGACTTTTGTCATAGTGACCCATAACCAAGACTTAGCTAAAATGGCTGACCGTACTATCAAAATGAAAGATGGAAAGATACTAGACTAATAATTAATTTCCATTATAGTATTAGCGATTAACTCCAGATATTTACTCTTCTAGGTCTAGCTTTTTCTACTACTAGCTCTTTCCCATTGAGTTCTTTACCATTCATTTCCTCAATAGCTTTCTGACCGTCCGCTTCATTCGTAAATTCTACAAACCCTGTACCAGTAGGTTCTTTTGTAACTCTGTCATATATCACTTTTGCATATTCGACTTCTCCAAATTTATCAAATAACATTTCTAAGTAATGAGCATTGTAGCTTGACGGTAAGTTTTTTACAACTAAATTCATTTTATATCTCTTGTGCTTTTTGGTAATATATTAATATCTAAAAAAGTGTCTAGTAAAATCCAGAACCACCAGTGGCTTTACTTCCAGTTGGCTTAGGGTTTATGCACATTACAGGAGTCTTTTGTGAACTTTTAACTACCTGCTCGGCAAATGATCCAACGAATAAATCTGAAATCCGAGAGGTCTCTGATTTTGTCATAATCATAATTAGGTCCGCATCAATTTCCTCAGCATATTTGATCGCATCCATACCTAAATGGTCAGGATACTCCATATCGTCTAATAGCTGACTCACGAATTTGACACCGTGCTCTTTAAAGATAGATTCTGCTTGAAGCAAGTTAGCTTTTGCCTTTTTCTTAATCAACTCATCTTTTTCTAACTCCATAATAACGTGTACTGTAGAGTCATACTGCTTGCCTAATTTTACAGCCCAATCAATTTTTTGCTTACTTGTTTTAGTTAGGTCAATTGGTAATACGATTTTATCAAATTTAGGAGCTACTCTTTTTTCTTTCACTATTACCACTGGAATAGGAGAACTCTTGATGATACGTGTAGTTGTACTTCCTGTAAACTGCTCTACACCATTAAGACCATTGAATCCTATTACTATAGTGTCGCAGTGTCCTTCATTCGCGACTCTATTAATCACCTTATAAGGTTTACCTTCCTCAACCTTAGTGCTTACTTTTATATTAGGCCATTTGGTTATAATCTTATCTTTATATTCTTCTAGCTTCGTTCTCACGCTGTCACGAAGAAGTGCGATTTGACTATCGTTGGAAAAAAGTGTCGACATTCTGCTATTACTCAGTACATGCAGAAGCATAATTTCACTATCAAAAAAATTAGCCATTTCAACTGCGTAGTATACCGCGTTTACTGAGGAATCAGAGAAGTCCATTGGTACTAAAATGATCCGATCTTTGGCTGTTTTTATATCTGTCATAAAATTTATATAAACTTGCCGCAAAGATAAACATGTTTTCATCGTGAAACAATTAAGTAGAAGTGAACTTATCGTTAATAATGACGGGTCTGTATATCATTTGGGTCTCATACCAGAGCAGCTATGTGGTACCATCATTACAGTAGGCGATCCGGATAGAGTATCCCTTGTGTGTCAGCACATGGAAGTTATTCATTATGAGGTACACAATAGAGAGTTTAGAACAATAGGAGGGTCTGTAAATGGACATAATATTATGGTAATGTCTACAGGTATAGGTACTGATAATATTGATATAGTTTTTAATGAACTCGCTTTCCTAGCAAATTATGACTTAAAAACCCTCAAACCTTTAGATAGTCAGAGGGAGTTAAGAATCGTCAGACTAGGTACTTCAGGAAGTATTTCTAAAGATCATACAATGAATGAAATAGTATGGAGTAAATATGCCATATCATTGGATGATTTATTTTTCTACTACAATCACGATTTTGACCAATTAACCTTTGATGATAGAGAGTTCCCAGTGATTGCTTGCAGTCCAAAAATGGAGAGCCTTTTCAGCCGTTGGAGAAGCAGTCTGACCATAACTGCAAAAGGATTTTATGGTCCCCAATTTAGAAATTCACAAATCGCTCCAAAATATAAATTGGAAGAACTGAACACCTTAAGATATAAGGGAATAGTTCCCGGCAATATGGAGATGGAAACTGCAGGTATCTACGGAATGTCTAAGCTTTTAGGTTTTGAAGCTATTTCTATCAATGCTCTATTAGCAGATAGAAACAAGGGCACTTTCAGTTCAAATGCTGAAAAAACGATACAAAAAATGATTACTGAAAGTCTACAAATTTTATGTCCATAGTAGTAAGAAAGGTAACTTCTCCGAAAGATATCAAGCAATTTCACGCTTTTTCTAGAAAGCTTTACGCCTCAGATGAACAGTACGTATCACATATAGACCAGGATATAGACTCAATCTTTGATTCTAAAAAGAACAGTTCTTTTGATGGCGGAGATGCTCAACGTTGGATAGCTTACAAGGGGAATGAAGTCGTGGGTAAAATTGCGGCATTTTATAATAGGGTATCTTCTCAATCGGGTATAGGCTTTATTGATTTTATTGATTCCAAAGATGTAGCTTTTGCCCTTTTTGACACAGGAGTTCATTGGCTAAAACAGAATGGCTTTACAGAAGTAGAAGCACCTGTCAATTTTGGCGAAAGAGATAAGTACTGGGGTCTGTTGGTAGAAGGATTTAAGAATCCATCGTATCAAGAAAGTTACAATTATCCATATTATGAAAAGTATTTTGAAGAGTATGGATTTGAAAAAATAATCGAGCAGACCACTAGCGAAGCAAAACCTGATGATATAGATTTTGACAAATACAAAAAATTCACAGACAGACTACTCGAAAGAGGAGAATTGCGAGCAGAGCACTTTCGTATTTCTGAAATGAAAAAGTTTGTAAAGGATTTCACTACAATTTACAATCAAGCATGGGAAGGACACGAGCATTTTGTTCCGTTTACAGAAGAGAGGGTAGGGAATCTATTTAAAGAAATGAAATCTATCATTCGAGAGGATTTGTTGTGGTTTCTGTATGATGGAGATGAACCAATTGGATTTTACTTAAGCATCATAGATCTCAATCAAATACTTAGGTATTTGAATGGCAGTATGAATCTCTGGGGAAAGATAAAGTTTCTATGGTATAGAAAAACTGTAAAGATTACTAGGGTAAGGGGAATTATCTTTGGTGTAATCCCCCGTTTTCACAGCAAAGGTGTCTACAGCGTTCTTATTATGAAAATGTATGAAGTAATGAAGAATGATCCGTATTTAGAGTCTTCAGAATTGGCATGGATAGGAGACTTTAATCCAAAGATGCATGCCCTTTTTGAGAGTCTAAATGCAAAGAAAACAAAGGTGCATTTTACATTCAAAAAAGTTTTTTGAAATACTTATAAAATAGTTGTGCATCTTTAAAAAGTAATTCTACATTTGCAGCCGCAATAGCGAAAAATTATTCGATTCCGTAGCTCAGTTGGTAGAGCATTACACTTTTAATGTAGTGGTCCTGGGTTCGAGTCCCAGCGGGATCACCAATTAGGATTCTATTTATTTCGACCCCTTTCTAAAGGGGTCGTTGTAAGTAACTTAAGCTTACAACACTTCCTTTTATTTTCTTTCTGGTACTACTTTTACCGTAAAATGTTTTGCATGTTAAAAATGTTATAATAACTGCTTTATGGATGCTAATAAATTCCAATCAGCTCTAAGAGATTTTGTAATTGCTTATTATCAAAAGCAAGGTGAGTTTAATCAGGTTTTACATTTAAACCAAACAAGTCAAAATATACCAGTTAGCTTTCCTGATCTGGTTGTATTTACTCGAAACACCTACATTAATGCTTTAGATCAGTCAAATGAGGAAATTTCAGAGGAGGATAACGATTTCATATATGCTCTTAATGAAGTTGTAGAAACATTTCCGTTGTGGACAATACTCATTTAATAACTCTATTGTTGACCTTGGTTAAGTTTCAATTTTTTTTTTTATCTAATATTGTAAATAATTATTTATAAATGAAAAATATTTTTGCTTCAATAATGATCGTTTTTGGACTAGTCCAAACAACACAAGCACAAGTAGTAACAGCTGTTCCCT
>ERZ1047472.2430-NODE-2430-length-13164-cov-25.513845_pt1 | contig 13164 bp, 8 predicted proteins | sample MGYA00383095_ERZ1047472 | MGnify/ENA primary metagenome ERZ1047472 (study PRJEB29581, sample SAMEA5548365) | metagenome | biome: marine; feature: coastal; material: water | depth 1 m | study: Short-term variability in the microbial, nano- and picoplankton...
TTGCATTGGCTGAGTTAGCAAAAGAACCTGTCCCAGAGCAAGTCAATATAGCTTACGGAGAAACACGCCTTACTTTTGGTAAAGACTATATAATACCTAAGCCGTTTGATCCAAGATTAATAGCTGCGATCCCTCCAGCAGTTGCCAAAGCAGCTATAAAAAGTGGAGTGGCTTTAGATCCAATTACCAATTGGGAAAAATATGAAGACTCACTATTAGAACGAATGGGGTCAGACAATAAGATAGTAAGACTTTTATTTAATAGAGCAAAGCTAAAGCCAAAGCGAGTTGTATTTGCTGAAGCAGATCAGTTAAATGTTTTAAAAGCAGCCCAAATTGCTTTGGAAGAAGGGATAGCAATGCCAATTTTACTAGGTAGACGTGACGAAATTGAACGTCTTATGGAGGAACTAGAATTTGACGAAGAAGTGTTAATTATTGATCCAAAAGAAGATAATAGTAGTGCTCAGAAGAATCGATATGCTGAGATTTATTGGAAACAACAACAAAGAAAAGGGATAACACTTTTAGCCTCTCAAAAATTAATGAGAGAACGAAATTATTTTGCCGCTATGATGGTAAATGAGGGAGATGCAGATGCTCTCATATCTGGTTATTCAAGCAACTATGGATCTGTCGTAAAACCAATGTTGAATCTGATTGGTTTGGCACCAGGTTCAACACGTATCGCTACTACTAATGTAATGATCACCCAAAGAGGCCCAATGTTTTTAAGTGACACTGCAATTAACATCAATCCCTCTGCAAACGATCTAATAAAAATTGCTCAAATGACATCAGGCGTTGTTAAGATGTTTGGTTTAGAACCAGTTATGGCAATGATATCATATTCTAACTTTGGATCTTCCAAGGATAAAACAGCGACTAAAGTAAAGGAAGCTGTAGCCTACCTTCACAGAAGACATCCACAATTATTAGTTGATGGTGAATTACAAACAGATTTTGCTTTAAATAGTGAGATGTTGAAAGCTAACTTCCCTTTTTCAAGACTTGCTAACAAAAAAGTAAATACTCTTATTTTCCCAAATTTAGAATCAGCAAATATTACATATAAACTTTTAAAAGAATTAAATAAGGCAGAATCTATTGGACCTATCATGATGGGGTTGCGTAGGCCAGTACATATTTTACAATTGGGGGCAAGCGTTGATGAAATCGTAAATATGACTGCTGTCGCTGTAGTTGACGCGCAACAGAAAGAAAAACAGTAAAATATCACTCATAACAGCTTCGCTTTTAAATATTAAATGTTGTATTATTTTATTACATTTGATGATCACAGAAAGTGAAAATTTATGATAACACATATTCAAGGTAAGCTAGTTGAAAAAACTCCCACTCATATTATAGTAGATTGCAATGGTGTGGGGTACTTTATTAATATTTCACTAAACACGTTCTCTCAACTACCAGACGTAGAATTAGTTAAGGTTTTTACTCATCTCCAGGTTAAGGAAGATTCACACACTTTGTATGGCTTTATTAGCTCATCAGAACGTCAGATATTTAGACTTCTAATTTCTGTAAGTGGAATTGGAGCAAGTACAGCTAGAACAATGCTTTCATCACTTACTCCAGTGCAAGTGAAAGAAGCAATTGCAATTGGAGATGTTCCGTTAATTCAATCTGTTAAGGGTATTGGTTTAAAGACAGCCCAACGAGTTATTATTGAATTAAAGGATAAAGTTATTAAAATTTACGATATAGGTGAATCTTCCTTGTCTCAAAACAATACAAACAAGGATGAAGCGTTATCAGCTCTAGAAGTTTTAGGCTTTATGAAAAAACAATCTGAACGTATTGTTGAAAAAGTAATATCATCTAGCCCGAATGCCTCTGTAGAGTTTATTATCAAAGAAGCCCTTAAAAACCTATAATTCATTTGAAAAATTCAAATTACAGACCATATTTAAAAGGACTCTTTTTGATCTTTTTTTTATTGATTTGCAATTCAACTCTATATGCTCAACAACCTTCAAAAGTTAGAGATTCCACTTCTACCACTTTTTCATTCGGAACCTTAGATCCGCTTGACCCGCCTAGTATCACAAGCAAATACTCCTATGATCCGTTAACAGATCGATATTTTTTCAACACCACTGTAGGAGATTTTGATATTAATTATCCAATAATATTAACTCCAAAACAATTTCAGGAGTTAGTCATGAATGAAAGTTTAAGACAGTATTATAAAGATAAAATAGATGCGTTAGAGGGTAAAAAAGAAGGATCTGATGATACTAAGAAAAATTTAATTCCTGATTTTTATGTTAACTCTAAGTTTTTTGAAACAATATTTGGTAGTAAAACTATTTCTGTTGTACCACAAGGATCTGTTGAAATGGATCTCGGAGTTATGTATACTAAGCAAGAAAACCCTGCACTTTCACCAAGAAATCAGAGTAATTTTACTTTTGACTTTGACCAGAGAATTAGCTTAAGCTTAATGGGCCAAGTGGGTACAAGATTACAGGTTAATGCTAATTATGATACCCAATCAACATTTGATTTCCAAAACTTATTTAAGCTAGAGTTTGATCCTTCTCTTCCGGGCTTAGATGGTACTAGCGGAGGGGAAGATTCAATTCTGCAAAAACTTGAAGTAGGTAACGTTAGCATGCCTCTAAATAGCTCTCTTATAACCGGAGCTCAAAGTTTGTTTGGTGTAAAAACAGAGCTACAGTTCGGTAAGACTAGAGTGACAGCTGTGTTTTCGGAACAACAATCTGAAACAAGATCTGTTGTTTCTCAAGGCGGTGGAACCATTGAAGATTTTGATTTTTTTGGATTAGATTATGATGAAAATAGACACTTTTTCTTGGGACATTATTTTCGAGAGAATTATGATAAGGCCTTAGAAAACTATCCATTCATCAACTCTCAAATTCAAATTACAAGAGTTGAGGTTTGGGTTACTAATCGAACTAATCAAATTCAGAATATTAGGAACATTGTTGCCTTACAAGACTTAGGAGAATCCTCTACAATTGGTTTAAATGCGGTTCCAACTGGCTTTATTAACGTAGGTCCTAATGCCTTTCCAGACAATGGAAACAATGACTTCGACCCTACTAATATTGGAGGTGCAGGCTCTCAACTTACAAATTCAATTCGAGATATTGCTACTGCACAATCAGGTTTTTTAACTACAGATATCAATGAGGGTTTTGATTTTGGGAAGTTAGAAAATGCCAGAAAACTAGCACAGGGTAGCGGCTACAGTGTAGATACTCAGCTAGGTTATATATCTTTAAATCAACGTTTACAAAACGATGAAGTTTTGGCTGTTGCTTATCAATATACAGTTGGGGGTGAAGTATATCAAGTTGGTGAGTTTGGAAATGATGGGCTTAACGCAACTGAAATAGGGTTAGACCCTTCTTCAGGAAACCAAATAGTTACGAATCAAAGTTTAGTGCTAAAAATGTTAAAAAGTGCGGTGACAAATGTAAATCTTCCGATATGGGATTTAATGATGAAAAATATTTATAATACTGGGGCATATCAATTGTCTCAAGAAGACTTTAAGTTAAATATTTTTTACAACGAGACATCCACGCTTAATTTTATTTCACCAGTAAATGACACCCCTTTTCCCAGTCCAATAGGAAATCAAGACCCTATAAATGAAATACCTTTAATTCGATTATTTAATTTCGATCGACTTAATTTTAATAATGATCCTCAAAATAAAGGGGATGGTTTTTTTGATTTTGTTCCAGGAGTTACGGTCATTCCTCAAAACGGAAAAATTATTTTTACAAAGGTTGAACCTTTTGGGAGTTTTCTATTCGAAACCTTAAGATTAACTAGCTCTGAGAACTATACTGGAGATGAGTCCGTTCCTGGAACCTATAATCCAAATCAATTAAAGTACGTTTACAAATCTCTTTATCAAAATACTAAAACAGCTGCTTTACAAGACAATGACAAAAATAAGTTTTTGATGCGTGGTCGTTATAAGTCTTCAGGGAGCTCTGGGATACCAATAGGGGCATTTAATGTTCCAAGAGGTTCAGTTAATGTAACCGCTGGAGGACGAGTACTTGTTGAAGGCATAGATTATACTGTAAACTATCAAATGGGGACAGTACAAATATTAGATCCTTCACTACAAGCATCTAATGTCCCCATTCAAGTGTCTGTAGAAAACAATGCTGTTTTTGGCCAGCAAACAAAGAGATTTACAGGGTTTAATGTTGAACATCAATTTAATAGAAATTTTGTTTTAGGAGCAACGGTTTTAAATTTAAATGAACGACCAATAACTCAAAAGGCAAACTATGGTACTGAGCCTATTAATAATACAATTTTTGGTTTCAATGGAAATTATTCAACAAAGATTCCAATCTTGACACGTTTAGCAAATAAATTACCAAATATTGATACTGATATCGAATCTAATATTTCACTTAGAAGTGAGTTTGCTTATTTAAAACCAGGCGCCCCAAAAGGGACTGATTTTAATAGTGAAATTACTTCATATGTTGATGACTTTGAGGGTTCTCAAAATGGAATTAGTTTACTGACTCCACAGTCATGGTTTTTGTCCAGTCGTCCAAAAGGGCTAGGTCGTGTTTACGCACAAGGAGCAGAAGATGATAATGGATATCAAAATGGATTTGATAGAGCTCATTTAAATTGGTATACTGTCGACCCAATTTTTTATAGTGGACAAAGACCTGGGGAGATCACAGATGATGATATTTCGAACCTTTATACCAGAAGAATATTTATTGATGAATTATTTCCCCAAGTTGATTTAGTAACTGGTCAGTATACAATTATAAATTCATTGGATTTAGTTTATAACCCCTCGGAAAGAGGTCCTTATAATTACAATGAGGGGGCTGAAGATGGAGTTTTAGATACGCCACAAAATAGTTGGGCAGGAATATCAAGACAACTTACATCAACAGATTTTGAACAAGCAAATGTAGAGTATATTGAGTTCTGGTTGATGGATCCATTTCTTAATAATCCTTCAAATCCTGGTGGAAAACTTGTTTTAAATCTAGGAAATATTTCGGAAGATGTTATAAAAGATGGCAGAAAACAATACGAAAATGGACTTCCAGAAGACGGAGATATTAGTCTTTTACCAACCACAACATGGGGGTCTGTTAGCCCTCTAAATCAGTCTCTGATCTATGCTTTTTCTTCACAAGGGGATGAACGAACAAACCAGGATGTTGGGCTAGATGGATATGATGATTCTGAAGAAATAGCATCTACAGACCCACGGTTTACTCCTTTTTCCACGCTCGATGACCCAGCAAATGATAATTACGAATATTACTTAAATACAGAGGGAAATATATTTGATCGTTACAAGAAATATAATGGATTAGAGGGGAATTCACCTGATACATTTTCGGAAACCAACCGAGGATCTACAACTCAACCAGATGTTGAAGATATTAATAGAGACAATACAATGAATACTATCGATAGTTATTTTGAGTATGAAATAGGAATTTCTTCTGCAGACTTTAATAATTTAAATAATCCGTACATTGTTGATAGAAAGTCAATTTCAAATATTACACTTCCAAACGGATCGCCGTCAGGAATTATAAATTGGTACCAGTATAGAATCCCTCTTTCTGAATTTACAAACGCTGTCGGCGGAGTTTCTGATTTTAGATCTGTTCGTTTTGCCCGTCTCTACCTGAAGGAATTTACAGAATCAACAGTACTTCGGTTTGGAACTTTAGACTTAGTTCGTAGTGATTGGCGTCGTTACCAGCAGTCATTGGATGACGATTCCAATCAGTCAACAGAGACAGAGACTACCGATTTTAGCGTTGGGATTATTGGAATTCAAGAAAACGACGGAAGTTATGTATCCCCACCAGGAGTTGTACGTGAGCAATTAAATAATAATAACACTATTGTTCGACAAAACGAACAATCTTTGGTAGTAGATGTGTGCGAACTAGAAAGTCAGGATGCTAGAGGAGTTTTCAAAAATGTTAATGTAGACATGCGTCAATATAAAAAATTAAAAATGTTTATTCATGCCGAAGATGGCGAAGCCAATAGTTTTAATCAAGGCGACTTAGTTGGTTTCATAAGAATGGGTAATGACCTTACTCAAAACTACTATCAAGTTGAAATTCCATTAAGAAAATCTTCAGGATCTGTAGGTGCCTCAGATACTGAAGTTTGGCCAGAATACAACGAGATAAATATTCCCTTAGAATTTCTCGAGCAAATTAAATCTATGGGAATTAGTCTTGGAACCTTAGGTAATGAGGACCCAACTTTTTATGATATTATTGATGGAGAGCTACAAGAAACACCCGTTAATGAATTCGCCCCTTTTTCATTAAACCTTAGTTCATCTTTAAATGAAACTCCTATTGAACAGCGAATAGCAATAAGGGGAAACCCAAATTTTGGTGATATCCGTACATTAATGGTAGGAGTTAAGAATATTGGTAGTTCTCCACAATGTGCGGAAGTTTGGTTTAATGAACTTCGATTAGCAGATATGGACAATCAAGGAGGATGGGCTGCAATAATGAGTATGGATTCTAATATTGCAGATTTCATGAATGTTAACGCAACTGCCAAGCGAACTACGACTGGTTTTGGCAGCTTGGAACAAGGGCCAAATGAGAGAAGTAGAGAAGATTTAAAACAATATGATTTTGTTACTAATACAAATATTGGTCAATTATTTCCTAAAAAATGGGGATTAGAAATTCCATTTAACTATGGGCAAAGTGAAGTTCTAATAACTCCAGAATATGATCAGCAATATAAAGACCTAAAGCTAGACAGCAGATTGGCTGCCGCTATAAATGCAGATGATCGAGAACGCATTAAATCTCAGTCTGAAGATTACACCAAAAGAAAGAGCATTAATTTTATTGGAGTAAGGAAACAGCGTACTGGTGATGCTAGCCCTAGAGTTTACGACGTGGAAAACCTAACGATAAATTATTCTTACAATGAGATTAAGCACCGAGACTTTGAAATTGAAAACTCTTTAGATCAAAATGTTAGAGTGGGAGCTAATTATAGTTATAGTTTTGAACCACTTAAGATAGAGCCATTTAAAAATAATGACTCTATCTTCAATAATAAATATTGGAAGTTAATAAAAGACTTTAATCTTAATTTACTTCCTTCAACCCTTGCTGTCAACTCAGATTTTATCAGACAATTTAACAGTCAAAAGTTTAGAGATGCAGGACTAGGAAGTGATAATATTTCAATCAATGAACTTATTAGAAGAAATTATACTTTTGATTTTCAGTATACCATCAATTATGAGCTAACAGACGGTTTACGTCTAAACTTTACAGCCTCAAATAATAATATTGTTAGAAATTATTTTATTGATGATCAGTTAGACGGAGATCAAGACCCATCTCTTGGTGTTTGGAATCGTTTTTTTGATTTCGGAGATCCGAATAGACATACACAGCAATTAGGGGTAAATTATGAGCTACCAATAAATAAATTTCCTGCCTTTAGTTTTGTATCCTCAAACTATTCCTATACGGGTGACTTTCAATGGAATAAAGGATCTGATTTGTTTGGAGATATAAGCATAGACGGACAGACTTACGACCTTGGGAATTCAATATCTAATGCTAGTCAACATAATTTTAACAATTCTTTAGATATGCGAAAATTATACCGTTATTTAGGGCTTAAGAAACCAAGAAGGTCCAGCCGTCTTTCAAGAAGTTCTAATGATAAAGCGAAGGCTAAAAAATTTAATTTAAAAGAATTTGGTATTGGTATAATGACAGCTATCGATAGGGCTCAGTTTAATTACTCAGAGAGTAACAGCTCCTTTTTACCAGGGTATCTTCCAACCCCTGGATTCCTGGGAACTCTTAGACCTACAGCTGGGTATACTTTTGGTAGCCAGCGAGATATTAGAAGAATTGCTGCTGAGAAAGGATGGCTAACTACCTTTTCACAATTTAACCAGCAGTATACTGAAACACACAATCAAAATATTGATTATGCAGTTAATATGGAGCCAATAACAGATTTAAAAATTGATTTGAACGGAGGAAAAACTTTTGCTACTAATTATGCTGAAAGTTTTAACACGACTGACTCCAACGGAGACGGTCTGAGTAATGTTTATAACTCGCTTATTCAAAATACTTTTGGAAATTATAATATTTCAACATCTTTAATTAAAACAGCTTTTAGTCAAAGTGATGAAAATAGTTCTGAACCATTTGATAAGTTTAAATCAAACCGTCTTGTGGTAGCTAATCGCTTAGCACGTGAGTTTTATGGCTCAACCCCATATTTATTAGACCCAGAAGGCTACCCAGAAGGTTTTGGTAAAAACAGTCAATCTGTATTATTGCCTTCCTTTTTAGCAGCTTACTCAGGTGAAAACTCAGAAAATATTAGTTTGAACGCATTCCGCGATATTCCAATTCCAAACTGGACCTTAAAGTATACAGGACTTATGAGAAACAAATGGTTTAAAAAACGTTTTAAAAGATTTTCATTGACTCATGGATATAACGCATCTTATACGATTAATCAATTTAGAACGAATCTTGATTATGTAGCAGCTGATCCAAATTTAGACTATTCTTCTCAACTCCTAGACACTAAAGATCAATCAGGTAATTATAAAGCGCAAACTTTGTACAGCAATGTAAATCTTGTAGAGCAATTTAGCCCTTTAGTAAAAATAGATATGGAGATGAAAAACTCAGTTAAATTGACAGCTGAGATCAAAAAAGATCGTAGTTTGTCTCTAAGTTTTGACAATAATTTATTGACTGAAATCCAAGGAGACGAATATATTTTTGGATTAGGCTATCGAATAAAGGATTTAAGAATACGATCGAAACTAGCTGGGCCTAGAAATATTATTAAAAGTGATTTAAACATGAAGGCAGATATATCTATACGAAATAATAAAACTATAATTAGGTACTTAGATCTTGACAATAATCAAGTTAGCGCAGGACAAACTATTTGGAGTATGAGGTATTCCGCAGATTATGCTTTTAGTAAGAATCTAACCGCAATATTATATTTTGATTATGCATTCTCTGAATATGCAATATCAACTGCTTTTCCTCAAACAACGATTCGTTCAGGGTTTACATTGAGGTATAATTTTGGAAATTAATTAAATAACAAATACATAAAAATGAATACACCATCAAATTTAAAATACACAAAAGACCACGAGTGGGTCAAAGTAGAAGGTAATGTTGTTACTGTCGGAATTACTGATTTTGCGCAAGGGGAGTTAGGAGATATTGTCTATGTTGAAGTAGACAGTTTAGATGAAACTCTTGATTCAGAGGCTGTTTTTGGGACTGTTGAAGCAGTTAAAACAGTATCAGACTTATTTATGCCAGTCGCAGGCGAAATAATAGAATTTAATGAATCTCTTGAAGATGAACCTGAGAAAGTAAATGAAGATCCTTATGGAGATGGCTGGATGATTAAAATAAGAGTAACTGATTCTACAGAGCTGGATTCTCTTTTGAGTTCTGAAGATTACAAATCTTTAATAGGTGCTTAAAAAAACAACTATTTTTAGTGCAACTATATTTTATACAATAGCAGTTACTCTACTAAGTCTAGTTAATCTTGGCAATAAAATTCCAAAATTAAACTCAGGTTTTGACGATAAAATCGCACATTTTTTACTTTATTCTATTTTCTGTCTAATGTGGTTTTTGACCTTTAAATTACTTGATTTAAAGCGAAGCTTGCTTAGTGCCCTTTCTTTTTCAATTCTGTTCGGTATGGTTATTGAAATATTACAAGGAATGGATTTTATTAGTAGAACAAAAGATGTATTTGATTTTTTGGCAAATGTAATAGGATCAACATCAATGGCTATTCTAATCTATACAAAAAACAAAGTTGTGATTAAAAAAATGTAAAGCTTTGTGTATTTGTGATTTTTTTAATTAATTTTAGCCCACTATAAAGAATACTGAAAATGGAATCAAAGAAAAACCCAAAAGCAGACGTTAGTAGAAATGGTTCAATCTATTTTGCAGTTGGATTAGCGTTAATGCTATTTTTAACTTACACCACTATTAATTATAAAACTTACGATAAGTCATTAATTGATATAGGTCAGCTAGATTTAGATGCTGACCTAGATGAAGAAATTCCTCTAATAGATCAGATTAAGCCACCCCCACCTCCTCCGCCACCCCCAGCAGCACCAGAAGTCATTGAGATTGTTGAAGATGAAGAGGAAATTGAAGAAACCGTAATAGAGTCAACAGAGACCGATCAAGACGAAGAGATTGAAGTAGAGGATATTGTAGTCGAAGAAGTTTATGAGGATGTCGAAGTTCCATTTTCAGTAATTGAAAATGTACCAGAATATCCAGGATGCGAAAAAGGATCAAATTCTGAGAAACGTAAATGTATGTCAGCCAAAATAGCAAAATTTGTTCAGCGTAAATTTAATACAGACTTAGCAGGAGACCTAGGTTTGTCAGGTAGACAAAGGATTAATGTTATATTTAAAATTGACAAAAGTGGAAATGTTGTTGGTGTCCGTTCAAGAGCTCCCCACCCACGTCTTGAACAAGAAGCGGCTAGAGTAATCAACATGCTTCCTAAAATGAAACCAGGTCGTCAGCGCGGAAAAGCAGTTATTGTTCCTTATTCACTTCCTATTACTTTTCAGGTTCAAGATTAATAAAATAAATTACTAAAACAATAAATCCCGCAACTGCGGGATTTATTGTTTTAGTAATTCAGGTATAAATATTTTTTTTCATAATCGATAATTGCATTTCCTTTTTTTAAAATATCAGCTCCAATTATCCCATCTACAGGACTGGTTTCAATAGATTTAAATACATCATTTATATTACTCAAATCAATTAATGCTATTTGAAATTTCTTACAAGCCCATTCTCCAACTTTTATAGAATTATTTTTAGATACGAGTGTCATTAACTTTTCTGGGCCAGCCCCGTTAGTTTCCATTTTTGAAGTTTCTAGTTTTAAGTTATACTTATCTTTAAGTTTAAGATCCACGAACGATGAAGAGGCGCCAGTATCCAAAATAAAAACTCCTTTGACTCCATTTATTTTTGATATTAATGTAAAGTGATTAGACTTAACCATATGTAATTTAATCTTAAAATATGATTTATTTTTTAAAAAATAAGATAAATTATCGCCAGTCATTTTCAAAGTAAAATATTTTTACAAATATACTATTCAAAATCTTACTTTTGTGTTATGATAATCACAGATACACATACACATCTTTATAGTGAAGAATTTGATGGTGACAGGAATCAAGTCGTTGAGCGTGCATTAGCAGCTGGCGTTAGTCGGTTTTTTATTCCTGCAATTGATTCTACTTATACTGACGCTATGTATTCTTTGGAGGCTAGTTACCCAAATCACATGTTTTTAATGACTGGATTACACCCCACTCATGTTAAAGAAAACTATCGTGAAGAATTAACCCACGTTGAGCATCAACTTAAAATACGTGAGTTTGTTGCTGTTGGGGAAATTGGAATAGACCTCTATTGGGATCATAGTACTTTAAAGGTACAGGAAGAGGCCTTTAGAACACAAATCCAATTGGCGAAGCAGTATAAACTTCCTATAGTAATTCATTGTAGAAACGCTTTTGACGAAGTATTTCAAGTTCTTGAACAGGAAAAAGATTCTGATTTATTCGGAATATTTCATTGTTTTACAGGAAATTTAGACCAAGCTCTCAAAGCTGTGTCCTATAATATGAAGTTAGGTATTGGAGGAGTTGCTACTTTTAAAAATGGAGGAATAGATAAATTTTTAAATAAAATTAGCCTGGAACATATTGTTTTAGAGACAGATTCTCCTTACTTGTCACCTGTACCTTTTAGAGGAAAACGCAATGAAAGTAGTTATATATTAAATGTTTTAGAAAAACTTTCTGATCTTTATGAGATTTCACAAGAAAAAATCGCATCAATTACTACTGAAAACTCAAAGTTTATTTTTAAAAAATAATAAATGAAACCTCAAATCTTATTGATTTATACCGGTGGTACTATTGGGATGATTAAAGATCCTTTGACCGCTTCTTTACAAGCATTTGATTTTGCTTCTCTATTAGAAAAGATTCCAGAGTTAAATTTATTAGACTGCTCCATAGACAATATTTCGTTCAAAACTCCAATAGATTCCTCCAATATAAATCCAACTCACTGGATAGAAATTGCTACAATCATAGAGCAAAATTATACGATGTACGACGGTTTTGTAGTATTGCATGGTAGTGACACCATGAGTTATTCAGCGTCGGCGCTTAGTTTTATGTTAGAAAATCTATCCAAACCTGTGATATTTACCGGATCCCAACTACCAATAGGCGATTTACGTACTGATGCTAAAGAGAATTTAATCACTGCAATACAAATTGCAGCATTACAAAATAATAATAAGCCAATTATAAATGAAGTAGGTTTGTATTTTGAATACAAACTATACAGGGGTAACCGAACAACTAAAATTAATGCAGATTACTTTGAAGCGTTTTCTTCATTAAATTTCCCAGCTTTATTGACCTCAGGAGTTCATTTAAATGTAAACCATGAATTATTATTAAAAAACTATTCAAAAGCACCTTTTTCTGTTCATAAAGAGCTAGACGATAATGTTGCATTGGTTAAATTATTTCCTGGAATCTCACAAACAGTTTTGAGTTCCACTTTAGAAATACCAAAATTAAAAGCAGTTATAATTGAGACCTATGGAAGTGGAAATGCATCTACTGATAATTGGTTTCTTCAAACCATCGAGGAGGCCTTAAAAAAAGGTATTTACGTAGTGAATGTTACCCAGTGCGCTGGGGGGAGTGTTCAAATGAATCAGTATCATACTGGTAAGTTACTTGAAGAGTTGGGAGTTATTTCTGGAAAAGACATGACAACGGAGTCTGCCTTAACAAAGTTAATGTACATGCTTGGACTCAAAATTTCCAGAAAAATGTTTAAAACTGTTTTTGAATCTGACCTCCGGGGAGAAATATCTAAAAATTAGCACTCAAAAATTTTAAAAATCAAACAATTTTCTCTTTATTTGGGCTGCTATTATGCAAAAAATAGAGAGGTGGCCGAGTGGCTTAAGGCGCACGCTTGGAAAGCGTGTATACGGTAA
>ERZ1047472.2443-NODE-2443-length-13126-cov-10.659781_pt1 | contig 13126 bp, 15 predicted proteins | sample MGYA00383095_ERZ1047472 | MGnify/ENA primary metagenome ERZ1047472 (study PRJEB29581, sample SAMEA5548365) | metagenome | biome: marine; feature: coastal; material: water | depth 1 m | study: Short-term variability in the microbial, nano- and picoplankton...
CAGTTCATTTTTTCTCTTTAAAATTAGTCTTAAATATACCAAAAGTAAAATACCAATAAATCCCAATCCACACATAACATACCATGTGAAAGTATAACCATAATAGGAAGCTATCTGTAAACCAGCATTGTGTCCAAAAATACTAGCAATCGAAAAGGCCATTACGTACATAGCTAAATATTGACCCTGCTTACCTCTTTTAGAACGCTGCATTGCAAAAGCATTAGACATAGGAAACCCAATCATTTCTCCTAAGGTTGCCAGCAGCATTCCTATAACTAAAATACCAATCCAAGAGGTTAAATTCAAAACATAAAAACTTAATACAGTCAGAAGTAAACCAAAAAGTGTAAGGCCAATTTTTGAATAGTTTAATTTTTCTAGATAAGCAATCAATGGCATTTCCATTAAAAAAATTGTAAATCCGTTGAGGCCTAATAAAAGACCAATTTCTGTTACTGTGAGTAGATGTACATACTTATAATAAAGTGTCATGGTCGAAAAATATTGCAAGAAAATAAAAGCAAATAGTACCATTGCTGCAAAGAAAATCCAATACGGTTTATCTTTATTTACCGAAATGGGGTTCTCATTAACGACTTCATCAATAGGTTTAGCTTTTCTGGGATTTAGTACTCCGATTATTAAAAAGGTTGCTAAAATACAAGTAACGCCGTCCACCCAAAACAAACCACTATATCCAATTTTTGCAATAATTAAACCCCCCAATAGCTGGTCCAGCAGAAAAACCTAAGTTTATTGCTAATCTAATTAATGTAACTGATCTAGTTTTATTTTCAGGTTTACTATAAACACTCATAGCAACACCCATAGCAGGTCTAAAAGTATCAGCAACGGCCATAACCAAAAATATACCAAAGCAAACTTGTGTAAATGTATCTAAGAACTGAAGGCCAATAAATAAAAACCCTGTAGTTAGTAAGCTGCGAACCATCACTTTATAATACCCAATTTTGTCAGTTAATTTTCCACCAATCCATACACCAACTACAGAACCTAAACCGAAACAGGTCATTACCCAGCCAACATTAGATTGACTAATATGTAAATCCTCTCTGAGATATATTTATAAAAAAGGGATTATCATTGTACCTGAACGGTTTATAAATGTCATTAAAGCTAACCACCAAACTTCTGTTGATAAACCTCGAAATGTATTTAAATAATTAGTGTATAATTTTTTCATCAGTTGTGTAAAAGCAAAAAGTCCAACATTACTGTCGGACTTTTTTGGTTTTGGTTGGTTAAATATATTAACATTGAAACACAAGTAAAGCACGACTACTTTTTAAAAGTATCTGTGATTGCTTATCTGTGACAATTGAAAATTTCATTTTATTAGTTATCTATTTGATTTCAAAGCTATAAAAAAAATGTTTAAGTTGTATTTTTGAAAATGAAAAATACAAAAATGAAAAATATTGTATATATATGTCTATTACTTTTTTTTGTTGGATGTTCTCAAAAAAAGGCTGCAAAAGTTGGAGAGACTGCTTATCAGATAGAGCAGAATAATATTTTTAAAGATGCTTCAAAATCTCCACTGAAAGCTAAAGATTTGAAAAATTTCAAAGGTTTAGATTTCTTTTCTTTTGATTCTTCCTATGTAGTAATGACAAGTCTAATATTAAAACCAAATGCAAAATGGTTTAATATGAAAACGACAACAAGTAGATTATCTCGCGAGCGTATTTATGCAACCGCTACTTTTGAACTAAAAGGACAGCAGTTTAGCTTAAATATCTATCAAGGTGAAGAAAATATTAATTCTGAAGAGTATAAGGATTATCTATTTTTACCTTTTTTAGATAATACTAATGGTAAAGAAACCTATGCTGGTGGTCGTTATATTAATTTAAAGATTCCAGAAGATAATATTGTACAAATAGATTTTAACAAGGCATATAATCCTTTATGTGCTTATAATGAAAAATTTAGCTGTCCAATCGTTCCAAGAGTTAATTACTTAGATTTAAGAGTTACGGCTGGCGTAAAAATTTTTAAGAAATAAAAAATTTAATAATATAGATTACATTACTATTTAACCAAATACATGCCTCCAAAAACAGCGAGGAAACCAATTATAAAACTACCTATTGTATAGAATGCAAAAGAGGTAAAATCACCAGATTTTAAAAAGACATGGTTTTCATATGCAAAGGTCGAAAAGGTTGTAAAACCCCCACAAAATCCTGTCGCTAATAGTAAAGTTTGAGATTCTGATAACCCATCATTTTTCGCAGCCATACCCAGTATTATTCCGATCAGTAAACTACCAAGAATATTAGTTGCAAATGTGCCATAAGGAATACCGTTTTCTGTGCTATTAAGCCATCTACCAACTATAAATCTTAAAGTACTTCCAAGGCCACCACCAATAAATACAAGTAATAATTGTTTTATCATTATTGTGTAGCAATAAATAGTTCAGTTTTCCAATCAGCAGGATTAGGTGTTGAGGTAGGGTCAGTTATATATAGTTCTAACATTGGGCCGTTTTCTATTGACTTTAAATTATTGTTATTTATAAATATCATGGTTTTGCTCCAGACTTCTTTTAGATTTTCATAACCACCATTCAAAGTTGTTTTATAGCTTTCATAGGATTGATTTTAGTTAATATTCAAAGATAGCAATTTTATGATATGTCTTTTAAATATTACATTTGTGTTGAATTAAAATATAATTAAAATGAAATTAAGATCAATATTGAGTATTGCTTTAGTGTTTTCACTTTTCTTTTCTTGTGGAGAAGACAAAAATGAAGATGTCAAAGAAACTAAAGAGTTCAGTTACAACGTAGAGCAATTTGCTGATATTAAAATCCTACGTTATAAAATTCCTGGATGGGAAAATCTAACACTAAAAGAGCAAAAATTAGTATACTATCTGACACAAGCAGGTTTAGCTGGTCGTGATATCATGTGGGACCAAAATTACCGTTATAACTTAGCTATCAGAAATGCTTTAGAAAGTATTTATAAAAACTATTCTGGTGATAAAACCACAGAGAATTGGATAGCATTTGAAGTTTACTTAAAGCGCGTGTGGTTTAGTAATGGCATTCACCATCATTATTCAAACGACAAATTAAAGCCAGCATTTAATCAGGTATATTTTAATGAGCTACTAAAAGAAACAAATACCAAATTAGATGGTATGGCTTATAGTGCCATTTTTAGTGATAAAGATTCTAAGAAAGTTAATTTGGCTAAAGGTGTTGATAATGTCTTAGAATCAGCAGTTAATTTTTATGGATCAGATGTAACCACAGCAGATGTCGAAAATTTTTATAGTCAAAAAACATCTCCAAATCCAGAACAACCTTTGTCATATGGCTTAAATTCTCAATTGGTTAAAGTAAATGGCGAATTAAAAGAGCGTGTTTATAAATCAGGCGGATTATACGGAAGTGCTATAGATGAAATTGTAAAGTGGTTAGAAAAAGCTAAAGAAGTTTCAGAAAATGAAGCTCAGGGTAATGCACTTGGTTTGCTAATTGATTATTACAATACAGGAGATTTACAAATTTGGGACGATTATAATGTGGCTTGGACAGCTGCTACAGATGGTAATGTAGATTACATCAATAGTTTTATTGAAGTGTATAATGACCCATCTGGTTACAGAGGAAGTTATGAAACGATTGTACAGATTAACGATTTTGACATGTCTCAAAAAATGTCAGTACTATCAGATAATGCACAATGGTTTGAAGACAATTCTCCCTTAATGGAAGAGCATAAAAAAGATAGTGTTGTTGGTGTAACATACAAAGTTGTAACCGTTGCTGGAGAAGCTGGTGATGCATCACCAAGTACACCAATAGGTGTTAATTTACCTAATGCAAATTGGATTAGAAAAGAAGTAGGTAGTAAATCAGTTTCCTTAGGAAATATTACAGAAGCCTATAGCAATGCGGGTAGTAGTGGACGATTAAAAGAGTTTGTACATGATGATGAAGAGCTAGAGTTAGAAGAGATGTATGGTAAAATAGGAGATAAGTTACATACAGCTTTGCATGAAGTTGTAGGTCATGCATCTGGCCAATTAAACCCTGGTGTGGGAGAAACAAAAGAAACACTAAAAAAGTATGCATCTACTTTAGAAGAAGGCCGCGCAGATTTAGTAGGACTTTATTATTTATACAATCCAAAATTACAAGAGTTAGGATTAGTTGACGATTGGAAGTCAGTAGGAAAAGCAGCTTATGACGGTTATATTAGAAACGGTCTAATAACACAGTTAATTAGATTAAATCTCGGAGATGATGTTGAAGAAGCACACATGGTAAACAGACAATGGGTATCGGCTTGGGCTTTTGAAAAAGGAGCGGCAGATAATGTGATTGAAAAAGTTACAAGAGACGGAAAAACCTATTTTAATATCAATGATTACGAAAAATTACACGATCTTTTTGGACAATTACTTCGTGAAACACAACGTATAAAATCAGAAGGTGATTATGCTGCTGTTGAAGCGTTAGTCGAAGGTTACGGTATTAAAGTTGACCAAACTATACATGCTGAAGTTTTAGAACGTAACAAACAGTTTACTTCTGCACCTTACAGTGGTTTTGTAAATCCAGTTTTAGTTCCAGAAATGAATGATAGTGGTGAGATTACAGCCATTAAAGTAACGCAACCTGTTGGATTCCCAGAACAGATGCTAGAGTATAGTAATACTTATAGTTTTTTGCCAACAAATAATTAAAGTTTTCGAAAAAGAAAAATACAGGGTCGACTTATGAATTTAAGGCGACCTTTTTTGTTTACATATAAATAAATTTTACCGCAGCAATCAGTGCGATAAAACCAATAAAGGCAAGTAGTATCCAAATGGTACCTTTATAATACTTTTTATGAAGCTTTAAATCTTTACGATACTGAAACACAATTACTGTTGCAAAAGCAATAAAGAATAATAATCCAAAAACTAATTGACCAGTCGTAAACATCTTCTTATTTTTAATGCAAATTTAAGGATAACTCAACTAAAAAACTAAAAGACATATGCAAGATAAAATTGATGCTGTTAAAGCGTTTCATACCGCTTTCAAAATAGGACACAGAGAAATACCTAAAGCCGATTTGGGTTCTGATAAAAATATGTTGCGCTATAAATTAATGCGTGAAGAAAATGAAGAATATCTTGAAGCTGCAAGCGATAATGATTTGGTTGAAGTAGCTGACGCTTTAGGTGATATGTTATATATTTTGTGTGGTACCATTATAGAACACGGCTTACAATACAAAATCGAAGAAGTCTTTGAAGAAATTCAGCGTAGCAATATGAGTAAACTTGGTGAAGATGGCGAGCCTATTTATCGTGAAGACGGAAAAGTGCTTAAAGGTCCAAACTATTTCAAACCAAATATTCAATCAATTCTTGAATCATAAAAAAAGCAGCCAATTGGCTGCTTTTTTTAAATAAATTATATTCTTAGTAATTATTTTACTTCATGTCTCCAGCCGTGCTTATCGTCAATTTTATTATGCTGTATTGATAATAATGTTGATTTAAAAAGTTTTGAATAAGAATCTTGATTTTCAGGGATTTCAAAAACTTCATCTCCATGACCAAATGCCGAAACAGGACTTATTACAGCAGCTGTTCCTGCACCAAATATTTCTTTAAGACTACCATCTCTAGCTGAATCTTTTATTTCTTTTACACTTATTCGTCTTACCTCACACTCTATACCTAAATCTTCTGCTAGTTGTATCACACTTTTACGTGTAACACCATCTAAAATTCTATCGTTGTTTGGAGCAGTAATTAATTTGTTGCCAATTCTAAAAAAAATATTCATTGTACCAGCTTCCTCAAGGTAATCGTGAGTACTGGCATCTGTCCATATGATTTGTTGAAATCCTTTTTCTTGAGCTAGACTAGTTGGATAAAATTGCGCACCATAATTACCAGCTGCTTTTGCAAAACCAACTCCACCATCAGCAGAACGGCTAAATTTTTCAGCAAATAAAACACGTACAGGTTCATTGTAGTATGCTTTTGCTGGCGAACAAATAATCATAAAACGATATTCATTTGCAGGAGAAGCCGATATGGCAGGCTCAGTAGCAATAACAAATGGTCTTAAGTACAACGAGTTATCTAATCCAGATTTTATCCAATCCTTATCTAAATTCAACAAGGTTTCAAGACCATTAAAAAAATAATCTTTAGGAAAACTAGGAATAGCCATTCTAGCTGCAGACTTGTTTATTCTTTCGAAGTTTTGATCAGGTCTAAATAAAAACACTTTGCCATTATTATCCTTGTAGGCTTTCATACCTTCAAAAACAGCTTGCCCATAATGAAATACACGAGCAGAAGGCTCAAAAGTCATGGCTTGGTATGGTAATATTTGTGGTTTTTGCCACTTTCCATCTTTAAAATCACATACAAACATATGATCTGTAAAAACACGTCCAAAGGCTAGATTATCAAAATCAACTGCGTTAATTTTTGAACTCTGTGCTTTTACTAAATCGATTTCGTTAGATGTAATTATACTCATAAGGACGTTCTTATTTTAATGGTGCAAAAATACAAATCATTACCGCTTTAAAGCCTAATTTTACCTTAAAATTTAGTAAATTTGTATTACTATTTATTAATAACAATCAAAATAAAAATGAAAAATATTTTAGCCTTATTACTAATATTTGGATTATTAATTTCATGTAAAAATGAAACTAAAGAGTTGGCTTACAGTAGTTATGGAAAAGAAATCACCGATACTGATGCTTTATCTTCAGAACGTTTGATGGCTCACTTTGACACCATGAAGGTTGGAGATACTTTAAATACGAAGTTGAAAGGTGCTATTACCGAAGTTTGCTCAAAAAAAGGATGTTGGATGAAGTTAGATATAGGTAATGATAAAATTGTGCGTGTAACTTTTAAAGATTACGGCTTTTTTATGCCATTAGATGCAACTGGAGAAGTTGTTGTTAACGGGATAGCCTATGTTAAGGAAACATCTGTTGCAGACTTAAAACACTATGCAGAAGATGCTGGTAAATCTGCGGAAGAAATCGCAAAAATTACAGAGCCAGAAGTAACAATGTCTTTTGAAGCTGATGGCGTTTTATTAGCTAATTAGTGAAACGAAAAATCATTACCACGGCAGACGGCTCAAAAACCATACAAATTGAAGAATGGAATGAGCAATATCATTCTGTTCATGGTGCAATTAACGAAGCAAATCATGTATATATCAAACATGGTTTGCTTTTTTGTTTTGAAGAATCTGATGATAACAACATTTCTATCCTAGAAATGGGATTCGGTACTGGTTTAAATACCTTTTTGACACTTTTGGAAGCTGAAAAACGAAAACTTAATATCAATTATATTGGAATTGAAGCTTACCCAGTACTAAAAGAGGAAATAGAAGTTTTAAATTATGTTGAGTTAATCTCTCCTAAACACAAAAATCAATTCCAAAGACTTCACGATTCAACTTGGGATAAGACTATACAAATTTCAGAATTTTTTAAACTTAAAAAAGAGCAGAAGTTATTTAATGATACAAACTACATTAAAGCGTTTGATGTCATTTACTTTGATGCTTTTGGTCCAAGAGTACAGCCAGAACTATGGACCGAAGAGATTTTCAAACTAATGTATACTGCTTTAAAGCCAAATGGTATTTTGGTAACCTATTCAGTGAAAGGTACAGTCAAGCGAGCATTAAGGTCCGTTGGTTTTGAATTAAAACGTCTTGAAGGACCACCAAATAAACGTCATATGCTTCGGGCTATAAAACGTTAAATCTTAACTAAAGTCTGTATTAGCGGATTTTACCTAGCGTATCTTTGTTTAAAATTTATAGATGAGGGTTTTAATAACAGGTGCGACAGGTTTGGTAGGTAAAGAAATTACAAGACTTTGTCATGAAAAAGGTATCGCTGTAAATTACTTAACGACTTCTAAATCAAAATTACAATCAGACAATAATTACAAAGGTTTTTATTGGAACCCTAAAGCAGGTGAAATTGATAAATCGTGCTTTGAAGGTGTCGATACTATTATAAACTTAGTAGGTGCATCGATATCTAAACGTTGGACTGATACTTACAAAAAAGAAATTTTAGAAAGCAGAACACTTACGGCTAGACTTTTGAAAAAAACAATAGACGAGAATAGTTTAGCTGTAAAACAAATAGTGTCTGCAAGTGCTATTGGTATTTATCCATCATCGTTAGTTAATTATTACGAAGAAGATTTTAATACCGTTTCAGACACCTTTTTAGGTGAAGTGGTAGAGCAGTGGGAAGCTGCAGTCGATGATTTTAAATCTTCCGGACTTGATGTTTGTAAAATCCGAATTGGATTGGTATTATCAGAAAAAGGTGGAGCACTCCCTGAGATAGTTAGACCTATAAAATTTGGTGCTGGAGCGGCATTTGGTTCTGGTGAACAGTGGCAGAGTTGGATTCATATTAATGACTTAGCACAACTGTTTTTATATGCCGTTAATCAGAGCTTAATTGGTGTTTATAATGCTGTAGCACCAAATCCAGTAAATAATACAGAACTCACAAAAGCATCTGCCAGAGTATTAAGCAGACCTTTAATTTTGCCAAATATTCCAAAGTTTGCTATGAAATTTGCACTCGGAGAAATGCATATTTTGTTATTTGAAAGTCAACGTGTCAGTTCTTTAAAAATAGAACAAGAAGGTTTTGAATTTAAATTTCCAAATTTAGAACCTACACTTCAAGATTTATTGAGTTAGTGATTAATTTAAAATCCACTCTTTCTGTTTTTCAGTGGACAAAAAAGTCCAAGCCACAATGCGACTGTTTTTTTGTCCTTGACCCATTTCAATAGTTTTTACAGTTTCGGCATTTACCTTTTTTAAAATAGTATAAATGCCTTTAAGATTAGATTCTTTTGAAACCAAAGTGGTAAACCATAAACAATTTTCAGCAAAATTCCTACTCTCGTAAATCATATCTTTTATAAAACGTGCTTCACCACCTTTAGTCCACAATTCGTGATGCTGACCACCAAAGTTTGACACGGCATCACTATTTCGTTTACTTTTTAAATTTCTATTTTTTCGAGATGTTGCTTTTTTAGCATCTAATTCTGATTCATGAAACGGAGGATTACACATTGAAAATGCTATCCGCTCATCAGGGTTTAATATTCCTTTAAACATAAATTTTGGATTTTCTTGTAATCTAATGTTAACATAATTTTTTATGCTAGGATTTGCGTTTACTATGGATCTTGCAGTATCTACAGCGGTTTGATCTATATCACTTCCAATAAAAGACCAATTGTATATTTGATGTCCAACCAATGGATAAATGCAATTGGCACCTGTACCAATATCCAAACCTTTAACGTAGGTATTCTTTGGGATATTACTAAGTAAATCCGCTAAATAATGAATATAATCTACACGTCCTGGGATAGGTGGGCATAAAAATTGTTCTGGAATATCCCAATATTTTATATTGTAATGGAGATTTAATAAGGCTTTATTAAGTGTCTTTACAGCTTTTGGGTCAAAGAAATTTATTGACTCATCACCATATTTGTTAGGTTTTACAAATGCTCTTAATTCTGGCGTGCCTTTTATAAGTTTCACAAAATCGTAACGTTCGCGATGTTTACTTCTTGGGTGTAATTTAGATTTTGTTGATGGACGTTTACTTGCTTCAGACACTACTTTTTATTTAGATTTTGAGCAAAGGTAAACGTTTTAACCTTTATGTAATTCTGAACATTGGTTTAACATAGCCTCTTCTCTTTTTTAATAATGAATTTTTGTTAGTGTTATGAAAAAAAGTATGGTCATAAAAAAACCACCTTGAGTAAACAAAGTGGTTTTATGTGTAAATTAAGTATTGCGAAAAGCAGAAAACTACTTTATCATATCGTAACTACGTTTAATAAAGTTAGTCAACTCTTCGCCCTTTAAAAGACCCTGCGATAAACGTGCTAAGTCTAAACTCTGGTTTATCAATCGCTCTTGTTTCTTTTTGGTTTTGGTATTTAAAATCTTACCAACTAATTCAGAGTTTGTATTAACAACTAAGTTGTACATCTCTGGCATATTACCCATGCCAAACATACCACCGCCACCAGAAGCTTGCATCTCTTTCATACGGCGCATAAATTCTGGTTGTGTTATCATAAATGGGGATGCACTGCTGTCCATAGCTTCCAATTGCACCATAAACTTTTCAGACGGTACAACTTCCTTCAATAGTTCGTCTAAAGATTTCTTTTCGTCTTCTGATAATTTTGAAATCGCAGTATCTTCCTTCTTGATTAAGTTATCAATATGGTCAGCATCAACACGTGCAAACGAGATATTTTCTTTAGAGGTTTCAAGCTTTTGCATTAAATGTGAAACTATTGGCGAGTCTAATAATAACACTTCGTAATCTTTACCTTTAGCAGCTTCAATATAGGCATGTTGTGCATCTTTATCTGAAGCATAAAGGATTACCATTTTATCATCCTTATCAGTTTGCTTAGCTTTTATTGCATTTGTCAATTCTTCAAACGTGTAGTATTTGCCATCAACAGTTGGGTATAATGCAAAAGCATCTGCTTTTTCAAAGAATTTTTCTTCTGAAAGCATTCCGTATTCAATAACAATTTTTATGTCGTTCCATTTAGCCTCAAAATCTTCTCTGTTATTATTAAAAATAGATTTTAGCTTATCTGCAACTTTACGTGTGATGTATGATGAAATCTTCTTAACTGCACCATCAGCTTGTAAATAACTACGAGATACATTTAAAGGAATGTCTGGCGAATCAATAACTCCACGAAGCATCGTCAAAAATTCTGGAACAATACCTTCAACGTTATCAGTTACAAATACTTGATTTTGGTATAACTGAATTTTGTCTTTCTGAATTTGCATATCTACAGACATCTTTGGGAAATACAAAATACCTGTCAAGTTAAAAGGGTAATCTACATTAAGGTGAATGTTGAACAATGGTTCTTCAAATTGAGAAGGATACAACTCACGGTAAAAACCCTTGTAATCTTGCTCTTCTAAATCAGCTGGTTGTTTTGTCCATGCTGGATTAGGGTTATTGATTATGTTTTCTACTTCTTGAGTTGGTGCTGGGTCTTCTTCTTTGGCACCTTCTGGCTTTGGAAGTGTTTCTGTTTTAGTACCAAACTTAATTGGTACTGGCATAAACTTGTTATACTTTAACAACAACGCACTGATTCTACTGTCTTCTAAAAATTCAGTTGAATCTTCAGCAATGTGTAGTATAATTTCTGTTCCTCTTTCAGCCTTATCTGATACCTCAAGTGTATATTCCGGAGAACCATCACAAGTCCAATGTGCTGCTGGAGCTTCAGTATGAGATTTGGTTATAATTTCAACTTTGTCTGCAACCATAAAAGCAGAATAGAATCCTAAACCAAAATGTCCAATAATACCAGAGTCTTGAGCAGAGTCTTTGTATTTATCTAAAAACTCTTCAGCACCAGAAAAAGCCACTTGGTTAATGTATTTTTCAACTTCTTCTGCTGTCATACCCAAACCTTGGTCAATAATATGAAGCTTTTTAGCATCTTTATCGATTTTTACTTCAATTTGCGGATTACCATATTCGACTTTAGACTCGCCAATATTGGTTAAGTGTTTTAGCTTTAAAGTTGCGTCAGTAGCATTACTTATTAACTCACGAAGAAAAATTTCGTGGTCGCTATACAAGAATTTTTTAATTAACGGAAAGATATTTTCAACCGATACATTAATGTTTCCTTTTGTCATGATATGTAGTATTTAATATAATTAATTTGAATACCATATAATAGGCAAATAAAATACCAAGCCGTAATCTGTGACAAGATGGCATAAAAAAGCCACTCAATTACTGAATGGCTTTATAATAGTATTTTAGATTATTATCCTTTTACCTTAGGTTTTTCCTTTTCAATTTTCTTTTTTTCTTTCTTTTTGTTTTTTACATGCTTATCTAGCCATTGGTCTTGTTCCCAAAGCATGTGCATGATTGATTCTTTTGCTCTATAACCAGACTTTCTTTTGGTAACATTACTAGTCTTACAGTAGCACCAAGACCTTTAAGGGCATTAAAATAACGTTCACTTTGTAAAGGATATGTTCCTGAATTATTATCCGCCACACCATGTATTAATAATAGTGGTGTTTTTATTTTATCAGCATGCATAAAAGGTGACATATTGTAATAGATTTCTGGAGCTTCCCAATAACTACGTTCTTCACTTTGAAAGCCAAAAGGTGTTAAAGTCCTGTTATAAGCCCCACTTCTTGCGATACCTGCTGCAAACAAATTTGAATGCGATAATAAGTTTGCTGTCATAAATGCACCATAACTATGACCACCGACCGCCACACGTTCTCTGTCAATATAACCTAAGTTATCAACGGCATCAATTGCAGCTTTACCATTGGCAACAAGTTGCTCTCTAAATGAGTCGTTAGGTTCCTTTGAACCTTCTCCAACAATAGGAAAGGCAGCGTCGTCTAAAACAACATAACCTCACGTTACCCAATATATTGGTGAACCCCAATAGGGATATACAAACTCGTTAGCATTAGATGTACTTTGTGATGCACTTGCTTTGTCCTTATATTCCCTGGGATATGCCCATAAAATCATAGGATATTTTTTACCTTCTTCGTAATCAAGTGGAAGATATAAAGTGCCATCTAAATCCAAACCATCATCACGTTTGTATGTGATTACGCGTTTATTTACTTTTTCTAAACTTTTAAATGGATTTTCAAAGGATGTGATGGCGATGAGTTTATTCTTCTTGATATCTCTAATGTAATAATTAGGATATTCTTTAGGCGATTCTATTCTGACTAAAATCTCACCATTGTTCATGTCTAAGGCTGAGTTTAAATTTTCAACTTTATCTTTATATTCTGAGGTATATAAGCGTTTTGTAGTATTTGAATTAACGTCATATTCATCAATAAATGGAAACTGACCATCTTTAGTATAACCATCACCCATGAGATACATTTTATTATTATCCATTTCTAATGTGTAGCGTCCATATTCGTTTTTGGAAGTTATAAAACTACCAGGGTCACTATAAACATCTTGATAGT
>ERZ1047472.2444-NODE-2444-length-13119-cov-14.616044_pt1 | contig 13119 bp, 13 predicted proteins | sample MGYA00383095_ERZ1047472 | MGnify/ENA primary metagenome ERZ1047472 (study PRJEB29581, sample SAMEA5548365) | metagenome | biome: marine; feature: coastal; material: water | depth 1 m | study: Short-term variability in the microbial, nano- and picoplankton...
ATAAACTGAGCAAGAAACTTGGCGTTAGTGGGGTGGCCAAACCAAAGTCCAACTGGCGCTGCACCAACTAGTTCTTGCTTGGGTTTCACCGATTCATATTCCAAGAGGTCGGGCACTACCGCTATTTGGCATTGAATTTTAAAGTGCTCAATCAGAGCAGCTCTAAGTTCGCTTGTGGGTGTGCAAATGACATCGGCCATCTCACAGGCAGCGAGATAAAATTCAGTCATGACCGAATTATTGTCCAAGTGATGATCGGTATAATCCAAAAAAATTCGTGCCCCAAGGCCCTTGAGTCGTTCAATTTCCGCCAGCCATACGCCCTGCCGAGTTTGGATGTCGTTGGCGCCTATCTTTCCGACAATCAACCGATCGACTCTTTCTGGAGTTCGCTCACCGAGACTGACCTTTTGGTCGAGTTCTTGGGCTGCAGTCGCTGCAACGGCCAGCCTAAGTCGCGCCGAGGCCAGTGGAGAGTGCTGCAGCGCTGATGGTGATCCGCCTGGACCGCCGATCAATATATGCGTGGTGATAGTCATCACTGCTAGGGAGCTGTGGTTGGGCTTTTGATGCCTGTGATTCGCATGTCGCGGGGCTCTCTGAGCTTAAACTGAGCCGGTTCTTGTTTCAGGTCAGTCAGTCCTGCCTGATGCATAACTAAACCCAGTGACCGGGGTGTATAGGCCCAGCGGTGGACCATGAGCGGATCTTGCCAGCGTGGATCACCATAGAGAACCCACATGCTTCGCTGACCCTCTTGACCGGGGAGCGTGGCTTTATCGGGATCTTTCAGAACCTCCTGGCACGCCGATATGAGGTTTGGGCATTCTAGAATCATTTTTCCGCCTGGCTTTAACACGCGCATCCACTCTTGAATGATGGCCTGTACTTCCCATCGCCAGAAGTGCTCAACGACATGCACTGCCAAAATTTCGTCGGCATAGTTGTCCTCAAAGACGGTCAGCTGACGCACATCGCAATTGATGTCGGGCTTGTTTCCTGCACGCTCATCAACAATATCGACGTTAATGTAACCGTCGAGAATCTTGTCACCACAACCCAAATTTAGCCTGACAAACGTAGACATTTCTATAAACTCACTTCACACCCGAGTACAGTCTACTGAATGCGCTGCGCGGCGGCTATATTGCTGCTTGTTATCTCGAAAATTTCACTATGCCTAAAAAATTCGCCCGAGCATGATTGATAGTTTGGAAAATAAAAAAACTCGACACGCTGTGTTTTATAGGCCAGATATTGATGGCCTGAGAGCGATTTCTGTTGTAGCTGTCATGCTGTATCACGCCGAGTTTCAGGTTTTTTCTGGTGGCTTTATCGGTGTTGATGTTTTTTTTGTGATCTCTGGGTACCTCATTACTCAAATGGTTCTTGGAGATTTTGCAAAGGGCTCTTTCAGCCTGTCGCACTTCTATGAGCGCAGGGTGCGAAGAATTCTCCCGGCCCTGCTGGTGATGCTGTCCGCCACAGTGCCTTTGGCTTATGTCTTTCTCTCGGCGGATCTACTTGCAGATTATTCTGCGTCTCTTTTGGGTGCAACTTGGTTCAGTTCGAATTTTGTATTTTGGAGTGAAGCGGGGTACTTCGATCGAGCCTCGGAATTTAAGCCTCTACTGCACACTTGGAGCCTAGGGGTTGAGGAACAGTTTTATCTTTTTTTCCCTGCGTTGCTTTGGGTTTTATATAAATTTAAATGGCTAATACCAGGTTTGGGGGTGGCGGTTGTCATTAGCTTTTTAATGGCGCAGGTAGGTTTGTCCAAAGGCGCGGAATGGCCCTTTTATATGTTGGTTTCCAGGGCTTGGGAGCTTGGCTTGGGGGCTATGTTGGCTGTGGTTTTGACCCACTCTCGAATGTCGAAAGTGCGGGTCAAAGGACATTGGGCAGAGCTCTTGGCGCTGTCAGGTTTATTGGCGATTATCGTGCCGGTTTTTATTTTCTCGGAGCTTACAGCGACACCGGGCGCACTGCTGCTCGTTCCTACTCTAGGCGCATGCCTGTTGATCTGGTTGACACCAGCGACGAACTATTTGCGGGGGTTGCTTTCTTTGAAAGGGATGGTGGGTTTGGGATTGATCTCATACTCTTTGTATCTCTGGCACCAACCCGTATTGGTTTTTGGTCGAATTGTTATTAGTGAGACGCCGGGCTTTGAGTGGCGAATTGCCATGCTGCTTGGCACCTTGCCACTGGCAGTTCTTTCTTGGTATTTCATTGAGAGGCCGTTTCGTGACGCCGGACAGGTCGCGACAAGACAGCTTGTTTTTTCAGTTCTTGCGATGATGATGATCACCACAGCCAGTGCAGTGACGTTGTACTATTTTGGTTCGAACGATCAGCAAGCATCGGCAGGTTTGGCAGGGGATATTGGCCACGATCGCTACTATGAGGTTGTGGATCAGCGTTTTGACCGCTGTGAGGCAGAATACCTACAGTACCGAATTGAACTGTGGGAGAACGTCCCTCGATGCCATAAATCTAAAGGTGCTGAGGTGCCTAGCATTGCGTTTTATGGAGATAGTCACGCTGAGCAATTGTTTGTGGGCGCAGAGGAGCTGCTCAACCAAGCGTCTATTTACCTTATTCGTGGCGGTATTCCTTTCCTGGGTAACGATAGGTTCAAGGGGCCGCTGAGGTATTTAGAAGAGCAGAAAAACATTAGGGTCGTGGTGTTTTCGGCTTACTGGCTGGAAAAAATTCAGATTCTTGGTGGGGAGCAGTTTTCCGAACAGCTGTTTAATACGGTGAAGTGGATGGTGGCGCGGGGTTTTAAAGTTGTGCTCATGATGGATGCCCCTGACTTTGGGTTTGATCCCGCTTTGTGCGTTTATGAAACCAAACTCAATAATGCGCGATGCGACATTACTCGAAAGCAACACAATGGCGATCAAGCGATTTACCGAGAGCTTTTTATCGCAATTGCCGAGCACCCCAATGTCGAGCTTGTCGATGTTTCCGAGGCAATTTGTGATGTAAACACATGCTCGATGCTGAGCGAGGACGGTCTTTTGTATCGAGATAACGATCATCTAAACCTTATAGGTTCCCAGCTCGCAGGAGAGCTCCTAATCCAGAAGTCAAAGTTTCTGTCACAATAGACCCAACCGTAATCCTGCTTTTCTTAAAGGACCTAAGATGCATCCATCAGCTATGAATAATGCCGCGCAATTTTTTGATGCGTACAGCGCCTCGATACCTATGGAAGATCAGCCAAGAGTTATTGATATCGGCGCTCAAGATGTCAACGGGAGTCTTAGGCAGGTGACGCCACCACAATTTGAGTATGTTGGCCTCGATTTCCAGAAAGCCAAAGGTGTCGATGTCTTATTGGAAGACCCTTACGTTTTGCCTTTGGCTGACGCGTCCGTAGATATTGCTTTGTCTAGCTCCTGTTTCGAACACAGTGAAATGTTTTGGGTTGTCTTTTTAGAGGTGATGCGGGTGCTAAAGCCCACGGGACTTTTTTACCTAAATGCACCATCAGCCGGGAGCTTTCACCGTTATCCCGTTGATTGCTGGCGTTTTTATCCCGACAGCGGTAAAGCTTTAATTTCTTGGGGAAAAAGGAATGGTTTGAACCCTGAGCTCTTAGAGTCTTTTACCCAGATTGGTGGGCGTTGGCAGGACTATATTGCTGTTTTTTTGAAGGATTCTGCAGAAATTGGACGATTTCCCGCGAGGATCCTAGACCGTAAAAAGGATTTTGAAAATGGGCAGCGACATGGCGATCCCGAGTTGCTCAACCAAACGCAAACTTGCCAGAACGATCGAAAGCTTGATGCGATTGGTTCTATTGCTGCAGAAAAGATGATTGTTCGCTAATTGGATCGACATAACCCCATGATTTTAATGCTCGACAACTACGACTCTTTTACCTGGAATATTGTTCAGTACCTTTGGGAGCTGGGCGCCGAGGTTGAGGTGCATCGTAATGATGAAATCGACCTTGAAGGTATTGAGCGGCTTGCCCCAGCGGGTATTTGTATTTCCCCTGGGCCTTGCTCGCCAAAAGAGGCGGGAATCTCTATGGAGGTTATCGAGCACTTTGCCGGGAAATTGCCAATATTTGGCGTTTGCCTTGGGCAGCAGTCGATAGGCGCGGTTTTTGGCGGTGACGTTGTGCGCGCTGAAAAGGTCATGCACGGAAAAACCAGCGCGGTACATCACACAGGTCAGGGCGTTTTTAAAAATCTACCCAGCCCGTTCAATGCGACGCGTTACCACAGCCTTGTGGTGGCAGAAGCATCTTTGCCCGATTGTCTTGAGGTTACTGCATGGACTGAGACCCCCGATGGAGCCAGAGAAGCCATTATGGGGTTACGTCATCGTGAATTGGCAGTTGAAGGTGTACAGTTTCACCCGGAGTCGATTCTGTCCGAGCATGGACACGCCCTGCTTAAAAACTTTTTAGACCGCTTGTAACGCTATTTTTGATGTCGTAGATAGCCCAATAAATTCAGGACCAAAATTGTAGTGATGAATATTAAACAAGCGTTGCACCATCTGGCCGATGGGCAATCATTATCAAGAGATGAGATGCGCGGGGTGATGACCGAAGTCATGACCGGTGTAGCGACTCCGGCTCAAATCGGTGCGCTTCTTATTGCCTTACGGATCAGGGGTGAGACCATAGATGAGATCGTCGGTGCCGCAGAGGTCATGCGCAGTTTGGTCACCCGAGTGCAGGTATCCCAAGAGCGTTTGGTAGATCTCGTGGGTACTGGGGGCGATGGTGCGAATCTGTTTAATGTTTCAACTGCGGCGAGTTTTGTTGTTGCCGCCGCCGGTGGTCGAGTGGCAAAACATGGCAATCGCTCTGTTTCAAGCTCAAGCGGGTCTTCCGACGTACTAGAGACTCTGGGGGTGCCCCTTGATCTCTCCCCGGTTCACATTGCGAAGAGCATTGAGGCGGTTGGGCTGGGTTTTATGTTTGCGCCGGCACACCATGGCGCCATGAAGCATGCGGTAGGTCCCAGAAAGGACTTAGGAATGCGAACCTTGTTCAATATCTTGGGACCGCTGACGAATCCGGCTCACGTTGAGCGTCAGGTTTTGGGGGTATTTGCCCCCCACCTTTGCCAGTCGATAGCGGAGTCGCTCAGTAAACTGGGCAGTAAGCACGCGCTGGTTCTCAGCAGTACCGATGGTCTCGATGAAATTTCTATCGCCGCACCTACGGCAGTCTGGGAGATGCGCGGCGGAGTGGTTGAGCGCTTTCAGATTGATCCTTCCGACTACGGGCATGGCCATAAAAGTCTTTTGGGTCTGGAAGTTGCCTCTGCGCAGGAATCTGCTGACTTGATCAAATCAGCGCTCTCTTTGGCGCCGGGTGAAGGGGCTGAGCGAGCACGCTCCATGATTGCCTTGAATGCCGGTGCAGCGATCTATGTGTCGGGGGTTGCGAAGACACTGAAGACGGGAATTATAGCTGCCGATGACGCGATTGCTTCTGGAGCAGCCCTAGATAAGCTCGACGCCTTTGTAGGCTTTACCAATCAGTTACGGGCTGAAGCATCATGAGTGGAAAATTAGCCACCCCCACGGTTCTTAAGAAAATTATCGATCGGAAAGTTGAGGAAGTGGCTGATCGTAAGCGTCGGCAAGATATAGCCGCAGTGAAGGGCTTGGCCGCCGAGGCGTCATCGACGCGGGGTTTTATCAGGGCGTTACAGCATCGCCTCACTGAAGGTCAGTCTGCGGTTATCGCTGAGGTAAAAAAGGCAAGCCCGAGTAAAGGTGTCATCCGCGCAGATTTCCGGCCCGCAGACATTGCTGCGAGCTACGAGGCGGGCGGTGCAGCCTGTCTGTCTGTGCTTACAGATATCGATTTCTTTCAGGGTGCCGATATTTATTTATCTGAAGCCCGCAGCGCCTGCTCACTCCCAGTAATTCGCAAAGATTTCACCATTGACCCCTATCAAATATGGGAAGCTCGAGCACTTGGAGCCGATGCTGTTTTACTCATTGTGTCCTGTCTCGAGTTCTCGCAGTTACAAGAGCTTTATGGGGTCGCGAAAGAAGCAGGACTCGACGCCTTAATTGAGGTTCATGACCGGTCCGAGCTCGAAGAAGCCCTGCAGCTAAAGCCTGAGTTGATTGGCATTAACAATCGCGATTTACACACCTTTGAAACCGACTTGGCGACGACTCTTAATTTGCTGTCGGAGATTCCCGAATCTATTCAGGTGGTTACTGAGAGCGGGATTCATACCACTGAAGACGTGAACCGCATGCGAGCTGCAGGGGTAGACACCTTTCTTGTTGGTGAGGCTTTTATGCGGGCGGCTGACCCCGGTTCAGAACTAAATCGGCTCTTTTATTAGCCGCGATGAACGTCGGTTTAAACCCTCTGACAAAATACATGACAAAGCAAAGGTCATGATGAGCCCCAGAGTTTCGGACTTCGTTTTCATTTAAACGACCGGCTGTGACGGATTGCTGTGGCGTATTAGCCGGGTTCACTGGGCAAGGGCTCTTTGGGTTCTCGCAACACCACAATCGTTTTGCCGGCGACTTCGATAAGCCCGTCCTGGCGCAGAGCTTTAAGTACTCTGCCAGCCATTTCTCGGGAGCAGCCCACAATTTTCCCAAGTTCTTGGCGGGTGATGCGAATTTGCATGCCCTCGGGGTGTGTCATTGCGTCGGGCTGGTTCGTCAGGTCGTTTAAGGTTTGGGCGATGCGACCTGCGACGTCGACAAAAGCGAGGTCAGTCAATTTTCGGGTGGTTGTTCGCAGTCGATGACCTATTTGAGTGGCCAGCACGTACAGAATTTCTGGATAATTGCCGCGCACCTGATGAAAACGTTCATAACTAATTCTGGCGACCTCTACGGGTACTCTGGCGACAAGGTTGGCTGTACGAGCCTCTTCGCCAAACAAACCCATCTCGCCAAAAAAATCTCCAGGATTGAGATAGCTCACGACCATCTCCTGGTGGGCGTCATCGTCATCGCCGTCAATAATGACGGCGACTGAACCTTCTAGAATTAAGTAAATGGAATCGCTGGGATCGCCCTGCTTCACAATGGTCTGACGTTGCTTAAAGGTAAGCCGCTCACATTGTCGTAGGAAGTTTTCAGCCTCAGGGATTTGGCGCAGGACTTCAGCTTTCATTTTGGGATATTCCTCACAGTATCCGATTGGCAGTCTGAGCTATTAATTACCGCAGCTCAACGGCTAAATTTAAACAAAATAAAGCGCTGAGGGCTCTTTATTTAACAATATTTAAATCAACCTCAAATAATAGGCCCTCAGATTGTTCAAGAAAGTGTTTCACCTCTGGCAGTCGCGGCAGAACTTGCGAGGCGCTACGAGACCTGAATCACAGTATCTGTCTTGCAGCTTGGCCTTATAACCCTCGGCGCTCAACCGCTGGTCGGGTCTTATGACGTTGGGTTCGGAAGTCGTTAATATGCCCCGTCAGAGAAGTAGACAGTTTTTTTAAGGCAGCAACGCGGAGTGTTAGAGCGATGAAGGGTACGGTGAAGTGGATGGATGGCGCGATGTTTGTAGCCGAGTCAGGTAGCGGACATACGGTGGTCATGGATGGCCCTGAGGAACTGGGGGGGCGTAATCAGTCTCTCAGACCCATGGAAATGCTGCTTTTGGGTACCGGCGGGTGTGCTATTTACGACGTCATTGCCATGCTTAAGAAGTCGAGGCAGCAAGTCACTGATTGTCGCGTTGAGCTTCAGGCGGAGCGCGTTGATGCGGTGCCTGCGGTCTTCGAGTCGATGAACTTACATTTCGTAGTGACGGGTCATGGCGTCAAAGAAAGCCAAGTTCGGCGTGCGGTTGAACTCTCCGCAGAAAAATACTGTTCGGCGTCCATTATGTTGTCGAAGGCTGGGGTGCGGGTATCCCACAGTTTCGCTGTGGAAGAAGCCTAAATACTCCAATGCCATGGCGAACAGGCAGAGCCTGACTAAATCCAGTAAGTGCTGGTCGTCATCAGCTTAGACGCTTGAGTCATGGCGCGCTTCACTGGCTGTGGCAGTTCAAGCCCACCGGCTTTAAGAGCGTTTTCTCCGTGACGTTCCTCATCTTCAAGCATTGTTTGAAGAATGAGCTGCGACTTTCGGTCGGTTTCAGGCAATGTTTTTAGATGGCTACGCAAATGGCTTGCAACACGCTCTTCCGTAGCGTGGACAAACCCCAAGCTAACGCTGTCGCCGACCAAGCCGGCAGCTGCTCCCATGGCCAGCGAGGCACCATAAAAAAGAGGGTTGAGCACGCTGGGCCGAGTGCCTAGCTCTTCTAAGCGCTCCTCGCACCAGACTAAGTGGTCGATTTCCTCTTGGGCGGCTTCTTGCATCTCGGTTCGGGTGCCGGCTGACTTTGCGGTCATGGCCTGCCCCTGATATAGCGCTTGAGCACAGACTTCCCCGGTGTGGTTGACCCGCATGAGCCCCCCAGAATGCTTGCGCTCCCGATCAGACAGCGCACCGTCACTGTGTCCAGCCGCGGGGGAGGGTCGCATTGCAGAGGCACCGCGGCGTGCGAGGGTTTTAAGCATGCCATCGACTTCAACCAGCAGCCGGTCCACGGAGGTCAGTTCACGTTGGCTCATAGCGAGATACTCTTGTTTTGATGCCCTTACTCTAGCGATCTATCGCTCGCCAGCCAATATCCCGTCGCAGGGTTTTTCCGGGCCACTGGATTTTGTCTGCGGCATCATAGGCTGACGTTTGCGCAGAGCGAATATCCACCCCTAAAGCGGTCACACACAAGACCCTGCCTCCACTGGTGTGATAAACGCCGTCTTTATTTTCGGTGCCGGCGTGAAAGACTTTTACCCCGTCAGAGTTAGCGTCGGTCAGCCCCTCAATAATTGCGCCCTTGGGGTAGCTTCCCGGGTAGCCCTCGGCCGCAAGCACGACCCCCAGGGCAGCTCGGTCATCCCACTCAGCGGTTGTGGCGCTCAAATTTCCGGCGAGTGCGGCAAGACAGAGGGTATCGAGGTCACTTTGCAGTCGCATCATAATGGGTTGTGTCTCTGGGTCCCCAAAGCGGCAGTTAAATTCGATCACCCGTGGGTTGCCCGACGCGTCGATCATGAGCCCTGCGTATAAAAAGCCGGTGTAGGGCATGCCGTCCGCAGCCATGCCCGCCAATGTTGGGTTGATGACTTCACGCATAATGCGTTCATGGATGGCGGGCGTCACGACCGGCGCTGGCGAATAGGCACCCATACCGCCGGTATTTGGGCCAGTGTCGCCTTCTCCAATACGTTTATGGTCCTGGCTACTGGCCATAGGCAGCGCGTGTTGGCCATCTGCAATCACGATGAAGCTGGCTTCTTCCCCTGCTAGGAATTCCTCTATGACTACTCGGCAACCTGCCTCGCCAAAGGCATTGCCCGACAGCATATCAGTGACCGCCTCTTCAGCTTGGGCCAGTGTTTCGGCGACGATAACGCCTTTTCCCGCCGCGAGACCGTCAGCTTTTATGACTATGGGTGCGCCATGAGCACGCAGGTAGGCTAGGGCGGGCTCAAGCTCGGTGAAGTTGGCATAGTCGCCGGTTGGAATATTGTGACGGGCCAGAAAATCCTTGGTGAACGCCTTGGAGCCCTCTAATTGCGCCGCCGCTTTGCTAGGTCCAAAGCAGGCGAGTCCGCGAGCTGTAAAGTCATTAACAATTCCACCCACCAAAGGCGCCTCGGGGCCGATCACTGTCAGGGCAATGTCGTGACTCTCGACAAAGTTCGCTAATCCGTCAAAGTCCATGACGTCCAAGGCAACGTTAGTGACCCCAGATTCCCCCGCTGTTCCCGCGTTACCCGGTGCTGCATAGACATGATCAACGTGGGTCGCCTGGGCAAGCTTCCAGCACAACGCATGCTCGCGGCCACCACTGCCCACAACCAGAATATTCATCTTCAGGCTCCTCGTTGCCGGTTAGTGACGGAAGTGCCGCATGCCCGTGAAGACCATCGCCATACCGGCTTCGTCCGCGGCGGCAATAATTTCTTCATCGCGAATTGAGCCACCGGGCTGAATCACCGCAGCGATACCGCGTTCTGCAGCATTGTCGATCCCATCGCGAAAAGGGAAGAAAGCATCCGATGCCATGATGGCACCCTGAACCTCAAGGTTGGCGTGCTCCGCTTTAATCGCCGCAATGCGCGCAGAATTGACGCGGGACATTTGTCCTGCACCAACGCCAATCGTTCGATTGTTGGCTGCATAAATGATGGCATTCGACTTCACAAATTTGGCTACTTTCCAGGCAAACAGCAAATCGAGCCACTCTTGCTCAGTCGGTTGACGCTGACTGACGACTTGCAGGTCGTCCCGCGTAATCATGCCGTCATCACGATCTTGCACCAACAATCCTCCGTTGACGCGCTTGAAGTCTTGGGCGCCGACGGGAGAGGCCCACTGGCCGGTTTTAAGAACACGGATATTTTTCTTCTCCGCGATCACCGGCAATGCTGCGGCATTGATCTCTGGCGCAATAATGACCTCAACAAATTGTCGGTCAACAATGACTTGGGCTGTGGCAGCGTCTAATTCGCGGTTAAACGCGATAATGCCGCCAAAGGCAGACTCGGGGTCGGTGTTAAAAGCGAGGTCGTAGGCTTCACCGAGAGAGTCCGATACCGCAACCCCACAGGGGTTGGCGTGCTTAACAATGACGCAGGCCGGTTCTTCGAAATTTTTGACGCACTCCAAGGCGGCGTCAGTATCAGCAACATTATTGTAAGACAGAGCCTTACCCTGCAGCTGAGTGGCGGTGGCGATGCCGACTTCCTGCGGCGAGTGCTCTTTATAAAAAGCGGCTTGCTGGTGAGGGTTTTCGCCGTAGCGCATGGTTTCGGCTTTGACGAGCTGCAGGTTAAGGGTGCGGGGAAAACCCTGGCTCCCATTACCAAGCTGCTGGCCGAAGTAGTTGGCAATCGCGCCGTCATAATGCGCCGTATGTTCATAGGCTTTAATAGCCAGATCAAAGCGAGTTTCGTATCTAATGGCGTTGTTGTTGGCGTCGAGCTCTTCTATCAGGCAGGCATAATCGCCGGCGTCGACGACGATGGTCACGTCACGGTGATTCTTTGCAGCAGCACGAACCATGGTGGGTCCGCCGATATCGATATTTTCAATAGCATCTTCGAGGCTACAGTCTGGGCGAGCAACGGTTGCCTCAAAGGGATACAGATTAACCACAACCATATCGATAGGGGCAATATCATGGCTGGCCATAACACCATCGTCAGTACCGCGACGCCCTAAAATACCGCCGTGGATGGTGGGGTGCAGCGTCTTGACGCGTCCGTCCATCATCTCAGGAAAACCGGTGTGATCAGAAACTTCGGTAACGGGCAGCCCAGCTTCCCGAAGCAGTTTGCAGGTTCCTCCAGTAGACAGTAAAGCCACGTGACGATCGATGAGTGCCTGAGCGAACTCAACGATGCCGGTCTTGTCAGAAACGCTGATAAGGGCGCGGCGTACAGGGGCTAGATGTGACTCAGTCATAATATGAAGGGTCCTAAAGGGAAAGGTTAAAGACTTTAAATGAGATGGTACTGGCGGAGTTTTTTACGCAGCGTGCCTCGGTTTAGGCCTAACATCGCGGCGGCTTTACTTTGGTTACCCCCTGTCTCCTTGAGGACTGCACGAAACAGCGGTTCTTCGACCTGAGCAAGCACCAACGCGTGCAGGTCAGTGCAGGTCGCGCCGTCAAGTTGCTCAAAGTAGTGGGTAATGCTCTCCTTGGCACTTTCGCGAAGGGGGCGTGGTGGGGCGGTTTTAGTATCGGAGGTCACGCGGCGAGCTCGTTATTTTGGCAGTGGCTTCCCAGTGTTTGGAGTAGGGCCTGCTGAGCTTCGGTATCTACCAAAGCATTGAAGTGCCGCTTCCAGTTTAAAAAGGTGCTGGGTAGATCGGCCTCAATCGCGTCAAAAAACCAGCCCACGTGTTTCCGGGCTATTCGTACCCCCATGAAGTCACCGTAGAAATCATGCAGGGCGGTTAGGTGTGTGCGCATTTGCAAAAAGCGTTCAGCATGTGAGGGCTGTATAGCACTCGCCCCAGATAACGCTTGAGCGATGGCGCCTGGTAGCCAGGGGCGACCTAAGGCTGCTCGACCAATCATGACTCCTGCTGCACCCGTCTGCTCCAGCACCGCAAGCGCCTTTGTTGGAGTGGTGATATCGCCATTGGCCAACACGGGGATGCCCACAGCATCGACGATAGCCGCGATCGTGCAATATTCCGCCTCACCCTTAAATCGATCGGCTCTAGTTCTACCGTGAACAGTGAGCATCTGAATACCTGCATCTTCTGCAATTTTCGCGATGGCAACCCCGTTGCGCTGCTGTGGTGAAACGCCAGTGCGAATTTTAAGAGTGACGGGTACATCAACCGCAGCAACTACGGCCTTTAAAATTTCCTCCACTCGCCGCTCATCGGCCAGAAGGGCAGAGCCTGCGGCTTTTTTGCAGACTTTTTTCGCCGGGCAGCCCATGTTGATGTCAATAATATCAGCACCGTCATCGGCATTGAGCCTCGCGGCCTCGGCGAGCTGCTGGGCTTCGCTGCCAACAATTTGAACGGATCGAAGCCCGCTTTGGGCGTTGTGGCAGCGACGCAATGATGACTTGCGTGACGTCATTAATTTTGGGTCGGAGGTCAGCATTTCTGCCACTGCCATGCCAGCACCTAGACCGACACAAAGCTCGCGTAATGGTAGGTCAGTGACGCCGGCCATGGGCGCGAGCACCACGGGGTTCGCCAGTTTCAAGGCGCCAATCTGCAAACCTGCAGGCACAGAGCTGCCCGCATCCCCAGTACGACACGAAGAGGAACAGATTGCTTTTGGGGTTGGCGTATCAGCCACAAACTCTCACCAGAGCGCTAACTGGGGCCGCAAAGCATACAGCGCAATGGCGCAAGGATGAAGCAGAAAGGTTAAATTTTGATCAGTTGTGCGCGGCAAACGCATCATCGCTAAGTGTGTTCGGTGATCTAAACGGAGATCTGCATTTGTGCCAATCCATTAGACAGGTCGAGTCGTATGGTTCAGAATGCGCCGAAAAGCAATATAACTGACGTGAACTAGCAGCGAATTGTCGAGATGTCTGATATTTTGTTAATCAACGG
>ERZ1047472.2450-NODE-2450-length-13101-cov-6.137667_pt1 | contig 13101 bp, 12 predicted proteins | sample MGYA00383095_ERZ1047472 | MGnify/ENA primary metagenome ERZ1047472 (study PRJEB29581, sample SAMEA5548365) | metagenome | biome: marine; feature: coastal; material: water | depth 1 m | study: Short-term variability in the microbial, nano- and picoplankton...
ATCAAACCCATTGGTTAATTCACGGGAGACCGGTCTCGGATCCCGTGGAGCGCGTAACTTAACCAGAAGTTTGAGCAAGACCATGGATTGCAGACCAACGGTCTGCAAAAGAAGATAAGCGGCCTATGCTTGCAACGCGGATGTTGGGTGCTCAACAGGAAGGCGTGCTGCGAAAAAACCGTGTCCATTGGACTGGCCATAGCCATGCCACTGCCGCGTTTGGCCTATTAAGGGAAGAGTGGGAGGAATAGCGAAAAGCTCGCTACTCCGTCGCCTCTTGATTTTCCGTCAGCCCCAACCAAGGCCTGAGATAGTGCACGGCCACATAAATTGGCCCAGTATCCAGGGCCGCTACGACGAGTTTGAACACATAGCCTGAGGCAATGAACACCATAAGCTGTGGCCAGATGGGCTCGTCGGCATTTACCGGCAACGCGGCGGCATAGAAGTGTGTGACCAGAATCACCGCCGTGGTATCAACGATTTGGCTGACCATGGTAGAGGCGTTATTTCGCAACCACAGGTGTTTGCCATTGGTCAGACGCTTCCAGAAATGAAAGAGGCGCACGTCGCAGAGTTGAGCGGCAAGATAGGCCACCATGGACGCGGCGACAGCGCCAAAGGCCAGTTCGCGGATTTCGAAAAATGTGGGTTCTCGTCCAGCCGCATCCAGCAAGGGCTGACCATTGGCATCCAAATCAAAGCCCGGCAGCACCCCGCCCAACCAAAGTAAAAAGATGACCCAGGCGTTAAGAAGCACGCCCATCCAGACCATGTCCCTGGCCTTCTTCTCCCCATACAACTCACTGATCAAATCGGTGCAGATAAAGGTCACGGGATAGGGCAGCACGCCGATGGCTACAACCATGGGAATGTTGAAGCCGAACACTTCGAAGGACAGATCAAGGAACCGGCTGATACCCAAAATATTGAGCATGGCCAGAGTGCCAAGAAACATTCCAGACAAAATCAAAAATAGCCGCTGACGTCGCTTTTCGTAGACTTGTGCAGTGACAGTCATGGTGGATTCCCTTTTACGGGCTGATGGGTCTCAGCCCGTTTCTGCTCCCAGCGTTAACGAGGGTTACTCAGCCACTGTTGATTTACGCAGTTGTCCAAACCACCACTGCCTAGGTACTTGACGATGACCTCGCCGCCCTTGAAGCGCATGTCGTGGACACTCTCCGGGGTGTAAAAAGCCGAGTGCGGCGTGATCAACAGACGATGATCAATCCATTCTTCGTCTGCGGCCCAAGCCTTGATCAACGGATGATCGGGATTAGCCGGCTCTTCTGGCAACACATCCAGACCCACTGCCTGAACGTGATCCGCGCGCAGGGCTTCGTACAAACCGTCTAGGTCAATGATGGGCCCCCGGGCGGTATTCACAAGAATCAGACCGGGTTTGGAATGAGACAATACCTCGGCGTTGATGAGCTTTTGCGTAGCCGCCGACAGCGGCAGATGCAGACTGACCACATCGCACTGCCCGAAAAGCTCTTCCAAAGAATGAACCCGGCGGATGCCTACGGCCAGCTCTGCGCCATTTTCTCGATAGGGGTCGTACATGACCACATCCATGCCAAAGGCTTTGGCCCGCAGTGCCGCGGCAGTACCAATGCGGCCGAGACCGACAATGCCAAAGGTGCAAGCAGACAGTCGTTTACCAAATGGGTTCAAAGCGGGACGCCACAGACCGCGAGGGTCTTGCTTCAACTCTCTCGTATGAAAGGTAATCCCCTTCATCAACGACAACATCAAGGCCATGGCGTGATCCGCCACCTCTTGGGTACCGTAATCGGGCACGTTGCACAGAGGGATGCCCATCTCAGCCCAAGCCTTGCCATCAATGTTGTCGAAACCGACTTTGGGCGTCACAAAAATTCGGCACTTAGTCATTTTCTGACGATATTCTTCGGGAATGTCGTTCACGCTGACCACCGCGTCGCAGTTTGCCCATTGGTCATCGGTAACATCGGTGTAACGTTCGCAAAATTCGGCGCTGTGACCAGCCACACTGGACTCTTCGATATGACGTCCGTCAGGCCAACGCATTGCAGGCCATAAAATTCGATAGCTCATAGTTCTCCCCTCTGATAATGCTCGGGCTGAGCCGAGTCCCTCAATGGTACGTTTTCGTCACTCGTTTTTCGCCGACTTTTTTGGTGACTATTTCGGCGTTTCGGCTCCCCAGACGACTCTAGGGGCACGAAGCTCAATAAGATGCTACTTGCCCAGCACAGACTCTGCCAGCAACGCGACGCTGTTTCGCAACTGCGCATCGGGCAAACCAGATAAGCGCAGTCGGGTGACGACCATATGAGTCATACCCAACGTTTCTTGATAACGCTGAATACCGTCCCGAACAAAGGCCGGATCGCCGATCAAGGTCCAGTCATCCAGAGTTTCACCGGGCTGTAGCCGAGAATTCTCCGATTCTTGTTCAAGACGTTGACGCAACTGAGCGACCTCAGCAGCGTCACGGCTGACATAGACCGTACGCATCAGCGGAACAATCCCAGCGGGCTTCACACCTTCCGTTACCGACGCCTGACGGTGTTGGGCGTAGTTATCTGCCAGAGTTTTAAGGCTTTCCATAGGAGATGAAAGATAAGGCAACCCCATGCGACCGGCTTGGGCCAAAGCCTTAGGCCCAAAGGCCGCCACCCAGATTGGCGGATGCGGCCGCTGCACGGGTCGAGGATGCACCATTACAGCATGCTCGGGGTCGCCATCCAGAGAGATCGCCTCACCAGACCACGCCTTCTGCATTAGATCCAAAGTCCAGGCAAAGATCCGCCGTTTTTCTGCAACGGGCACATGGAAAGCACGCAACATCTCCGGGGCGTAGCCTCGCCCAACCCCCAACAGCACGCGGCCGCCGCTGAGTTGATCCAACACGGCTACTTGTTCGGCGGCCTGCAGCGGATTGCGCAGGGTTAACAAGTACGATGTGGTGGCCAACTGAATACTGCTGGTTGAGGTTGCTGCGCTGGCTAGCAACATCAGCGGATCCGGCAATGCACCGTCACCAAAGTGGTTTTCTGGTAGCCAGAAAGATTGATAGCCATTGGCCTCAGCAAAGGCCGCCTGATCGCCAATGCTCGCCGCTGTAGGGGGATTGAGATGCCACGGGGTAATGCCTAAATGTAGCGTCACAGAATGTCTCGCCGCTGGACGATTAACATGGCCACCATGGTGGCCTCTACAGCGCTTAAGTGCCGGGCAAAAGCGAAGTCTTGATAGAGCGGATCGTCTTTTAGCAGGATGCAGCGTATCGCCTCCTTGCCTGTACCTCCGCAACGAAATTCAACGCGGTCACCAAAGTTATTTCCAGCAACACCGTATTCGCCAAAAGCGTTGCCAGAAGCTTCGTTTTCGTCTGATTGAGCCGGCTGCCAAAATGCCGTCCACTCAGCGGGCATTCCGCTAATTTCGCTGCTGACCGCGACAATCGTCTGACGGGCACTTAAAAAAAGCAGCTGAGATAACGCCTCATCTACATCTGCTCCGGCGATATCCTGAACTTGGACCAGCACCGATTGGCACAGACTATCACCGCTGGCCTCCAAACGCTGGGCATCCACTGGGTAGCGATCAAAGCGGTCTTGGAGGGAAAAGGACCACCAGCGTCCGGTGTACACCGGCACCACCCGAGACGGCGTTGACACATCCTGAATGTGGCTGAGCAAAGAACCCAGAGCCTCTAAGCGCTGTCGCTGCTGAGACTCGACAAACAATTGATTGGTCAGATCATGGAACCGTGAATTGAACCGCGTGTCGAACATTCCCCAAACGGCTTCACTGTCATTCTGGGTTAAATCGAGATAATTCCAACGAAACATGCGGCCGAAGAATGAACCCTTGGCGCGAGCGGCGTTTGCTCGAACCACATAACGCATATCAAGAGTCGACAGAGGATTTATTGCCATGGACGAATCGGCTTCTTGCCAATAGGGCAGGCATCGGCTGATTTGCTTAGCCGACAAAAATGTTAGCTGCTGGTGCAGTTCCGGCTGATACGCCTGGGTAGGGCTGCTAGCCAGCAACGCAGCAATAAGGAGGACGCTCCTCAAGGGCATGCACTTCTTCATCTGTTTTTAGCTCATCTAGTAGGCAGGCTATGGTCTTTCCCAAACCGGGCCAAATCACCTCGGGAACCAGTTGCACGGCAGGTTTAAGGACAAACAGGCGATCTACCGCTCGAGGGTGCGGCAGGGTAAAGACGTCACTTTCTCGGACCTCGTCATCGAACAACAATAAATCCAAATCCAACTCCCGGGGGGCGTTACGCTGGTATTTTTCTGCGCGGCCAAATTCTCGTTCAATGGCCTTGAGTTCTTGCAGCAGCGCTTCCGGCGCCAGACCCGCCTTTGCTTCAAAGGTCACCGCAGCATTAACGAAGTCACCGGATCCGGGCGGACAATTGACCGGCGACGTGCGAAACATTTGGGACGCTCGCAAACTGCTTGGCTGGGCGAAAGTCACCAGTGCCTCGATAGCTGCGACAACGATGTCTGTGGATTCTCCCTGATTGGATCCCAGCCCAACTAATACCATTACCCAAACCGTCCTTGTTTACGAGAGATTATGCCGAAGGCCCATGGTAGCACTGTGAAAAGCGTGGGGGTTAAATTCCGCGACCAACCTGCGCCCGTGCCAATGTGATCCGGTAGTAATCCCAGTCCGCGTTTGGCACCATCGACACTGTCGAGCCAACACCGCGGCTCGGGCATTTGAACAAGCAACGAGGGGAAACAGATGAAAGCAGCCGTTCTCAGAGAGATCAACAAACCGTTAGAAATTGAAGACGTTCAGCATGGTAAGCCCGGGCCACGCGAGGTTTTGATCCGCACCGCCGCCGCTGGTGTTTGCCACTCTGACCTACACTTCCAAGACGGCTCCTACCCCTACATGTTACCGGCCATTCTCGGACATGAATCCGCCGGCATCGTTGAAGCCGTGGGTTCAGACGTGACCTACGTGAAACCCGGCGACCACGTCATTACCTGCTTATCGGCCTTCTGCGGCCATTGCGAGCCGTGTCTCACCGGCCGCATGTCCTTGTGCAGCGAGCCAGAGCTTCAGCGCGGCGAGGACGAACCCAGTCGATTAGCCAAAGGCGATGAAAACATCGCCCAGTTCCTCAACCTTTCTTCGTTTGCCGAGTACATGCTGGTGCATGAGCACACAGTGGCCAAAATCCGTGAAGACATGCCCTTGGACATAGCCGCTTTGATTGGCTGTGGCGTCACCACCGGCGTTGGCGCAGTCATACACACGGCCAAGGTAGAAGCAGGCAGTACCGTCGCCGTCATCGGCTGTGGTGGCGTCGGCCTATCGGCGGTCAACGGCGCCGCTCTAGCTGGAGCCTCCCGCATCATCGCCGTGGACATGGTGCCCAGTAAACTAGAACTGGCGCGGAAGTTTGGTGCGACAGATGTGGTCAATGCCTCAGAGTGTGACCCGGTGGAAGCCATCCGCGAGCTGACATCCGGCGGCGTACATTACTCCTTCGAGGCCATTGGTTTGGCGGCAACGGCGCAACAAGCGTTCAAGATGCTCCGCTTTGGCGGTACCGCCACCATCATCGGGATGATTCCAGTGGGCACCATGGTGGAGTTACATGGGCCTGAGTTTTTGATGGAGCGAAAAATGCAAGGATCCAACATGGGTTCAAATCGCTTCCGGGTCGATATGCCACGCTTTGTTGAACTCTATCTACAGGGACGGCTGCATTTAGACGATTTGATCTCCAAGCGCATTCGGCTGGAGGATATCAACAAAGGCATGGATGACCTACGCACAGGCGAGGTGGCTCGTAGCGTTATCATGTTCGATCAGTAGCCCCAGATTGGTGGGATAACTACCTAGCGAATTACCACGTAGTAGAAGCGACTGTTGCGGAATATTCTCAGCAACAGTTGCCGAGAGTCTCGACGCACCGCGTCGCGCAGGGTGGCGATATCTTCAATGGCCACCCGATTCGCACCAACAATGACATCCCCCGGACGCAGACCAAAGGCGTAGGCAGGACTGCGATTGGCAACCTCGGTAGCCACCACCCCGGCCCCTGGCATGGTTTCATCGCCACCGCGCAAATTCTGCAGTTCCACCCCACGCAGCCAAGGCGTCAGGCTCTTACCTGCCACTGCCTGCTGTTGATCGGCGACAATGCGCAACATGGTGCTGGCCTGCTCACCCTGACGAACGTATTGCACCGCCACCTCATCACCAATAAACATGGTAGCCGCTTGAGCTGAGAAATCCGCCACACTGACGATGGGGTTTTCACCCATTTGCACGATGACGTCCCCCGGCTCCAGTCCCGCCTGCTCCGCTGAGCTGCCTTTTTCAACGTCTACGATCACGACTCCTTGAGGCATGCCGCCGGCAGATATCACGCCAAAGGCGCGAGCCAGCTCTCGGTTTAACGGCTGGACAATGGCACCCACAAAACCTCGGTTCACTTCGCCTTTTTCGATGAGCTGAGCGGTGACCGCGCTGACCATGTTGGCGGGAATGGCAAAGCCAATGCCGATGTTGCCACCGGAGGGCGCAAAAATAGCGGTATTGATACCCACCAAGCGACCATGGAGGTCCACCAAGGCTCCGCCAGAATTCCCCGGGTTAATGGGCGCGTCGGTTTGGATGAAGTCTTCGTAGCCTTCGATTCCTAAACCGCTTCGGCCCAGGGCACTGACGATGCCTGAGGTTACGGTCTGATTCAGGCCAAAGGGATTGCCAATGGCCACCACAAAGTCACCCACGCGAAGCCGTGCGCTGTTGGCATACTCGATGGCCGTTAGATCTTCAGCCTCCACTTGCAGCAGCGCCAGATCCACTTCGGGATCGGTACCGATAAGGGTCGCCTCCAGCGTTCTACCATCAGACAAACCAATGCTGATTTCGTCAGCACCCTTAACGACGTGGGCATTGGTGACGATGTAACCCTGCCCGGAATCAATCACCACACCGGATCCCGCGCTTTGAGTACGCCGATAGCGTTGGCGGCTCTTGGGTACATTGAAGAAGCGTCGAAAAAACGGGTCCTCCAGCAATCGATTACTCTCTCGCACCACCGAGCGTGTGGCGATGTTTACAACTGCCGGATTCACCCGCTCCAGCATATCCGCCAAACTGGGCAGAGGCTGAAGCGAACCCGGAGCACCCGACGATGGCACCGCGGAAGGAAACGCCACGGGCATAATGCCAGCCATGGGCTGAGCCGATGGCAGAGCCGCCTTAACGGCGGCATCACCACTAACATTCACGGGCCAGATCAGGACATAAAGACACAGCAGCACAAGCCGCAAACGGCCTGTAAAAGAAGATTCCGATTTATGTGTCATGTTTCCATCCTGCCACCGATAGCCTTCCCAAACTCAGCTTCCATTGCCCTGCGCCTGCTGCTCTGGCGTCACATCGCGATAGGCCGCCACCGAGACCCCAGAACTGGCGCTGATCACGATAACTAAGGCAACCAAGGAAACGGCTAAACCAGCCAGATACGCGTAAGTATAGGTAGCACGTGAGGCCGCATCAAAGATCATACCCATGCCGTAAGGACCAAAGGCTAGACCCAGAACGCTGATGGCATTTGCACGGGCAAAAACCCGAGCGTAGATCTGTGCCGGATAAATTTCCGCCAGCCACAGGGGCTGGGTCATCAACAAATTGCCAACGCTGAGACCAAACAGACCCGCGGCCAGCACCGCGAAGGTACCGCTAGGCGCCAGCGCAATGCAGGTCAGCCCTAAGGCCTGTAAACACACATTGCCAATGGCGAACCGCCGAATGGGAATACGAGTAACCAACCAGCCCCCGATAAAGCGCCCGCTGATACTGCAAATGGAAAGCGCTTGAACCGCATAGGCCGCGGTTTGAAAATCAGCGATGAGCGCCACGCGACTGTACAGATGAGCAATGCCGCCCACTTGGGCAGCCATGATGAGCACATATGCCCCAGCCATAAGCACGTAGAATCGACTGTTCACCGCAGATGTGAATAGCGCCGCATTGTTAAGGGATGCTTCGGCACTTGGCTTGATTAGCGCACCGGGGGCTTGGCGAATCAGCAGCGACAAGGGCACAAGAACGATGACCAGCAGCAGTCCTAGCATTGGCATGGTCTCCCCAACCCCTTGGGTGTTGAGCAACCAAGCAGAGATCGGTGTCAGAACCACACCGCCCAAGGATAGGCCTGTGGATGCTATTGCTAACGCCATGGACCGCTGAGGCCCGGGGAACCACTGAGTGATCAGCGTTGTCGCAACGACAATGGATACACCGGCATTGCCAATACCGAATAGCGTAAACAGCAGATATACCTGCCACACTTGGGTTGCTTGGCCTACGCTGCCAAGAGCCAGACCACTGATCAGCGCCCCGCCGATCATGATGACTCGAACGTGGTAGCGACTCAGCAGCGAAGCCACATACAGACCAGCAATCCCGCCCACCACAAAAAACAAGCTCACCGCAAAAGAAATCTGGGCAACCGGCGCCAGCAACTCTGCAGACAGCCGATTGATGTAAACCGACATATTGTAAAAACCCAGCCCGGAGCTGACGGTTTGCACCAACAGCATGACAGCAACAATGACCCAACCGTAACGGTCCGCCTTATGGGATGGGGGCGTGTCTTGGGGCATAGGATTGTCCATTTAATTGTCGAACTCCGACGCGACTCGGGTTTGCGCAGCCGACCACTATAGAATCCGACCCTTGAAACGTCTATGTTGGCTCGCTTGGGCCAGCACCCGGAAATGCTGCGAAATAAATAACTCAACAAGGAATCGTCGTGGAACTGAAAGACAAAATTATCGTTGTGACGGGTGGCGCCAGCGGAATTGGCCGGGAAATGTGCTTGCGTTTTGCTAAAGAAGGCGCGGCCAAAGTCATCGTCGCTGATCTTAACGGCGACGGCGCCCAAGCAGTAGCCAAGGAAATTGGCAGCGTTGGACACGCGGTAGATGTGCGCAACGAGCAGGACATCATCAAGCTCATCGATGACACCGAAAGCCAATTTGGTCCCATCGACTTGTTCTGCTCCAACGCCGGCATACTCATCGGCAAGGACATTTTTGAACCCGATGACGTGTGGCAGGCAATTTGGGAGGTCAACACCATGTCTCATGTTTGGGCCGCCAGACACTTAGTCCCCCGCATGATCGCCAGAGGCGGTGGCTACCTACTAAACACCGCTTCTGCCGCCGGCCTACTCAGTCAGATCGGATCCGCTACCTACGCGGTGACCAAACACGCAGCGGTGGCCTTGGCCGAGTGGCTGTCCATTACCTACGGCGATCAAGGCATCAAGGTGTCTGTCTTGTGTCCTCAAGCGGTTCGTACGGCGATGACGGCGGATGGCGCCGGCGTGGCAGCAGTGGACGGTATGATCGAACCGGAACAGGCGGTGAATGCTGTTGTGGAAACCCTGCGAGAAGAACGCTTCCTAGTGCTGCCGCATCCAGAGGTTGCCGAATATATGCAGCGCAAAACGTCAGACTATGACCGCTGGCTTAAGGGCATGCGTCGGCTGCAGGGTCTCTACGTGGAGGCCATGTAAGCCTCAGCCTGCTTCGGCGTCGAGATAGCCGTTAAGGCGCAGGGCCTCAATCAGGCCAACCAAGATCAGGTCTGATACCACATGATCAAACAGATCTTCTCTGTGAAATAAGTTGGCGAAACCGCCGGTGGCAATAACCAACGGCGGCTCATCGGCGAATGATTCGGCACTTATACGTGAAACCAGCTCTCGCACCATACCCACATTGCTCCAGTACAAACCACTTTGAATGCTCTCTGTCGTGGTCTTACCTACGGCGGTGCGTGTGGGTTTGATTTCCACCGAGGGCAGCTTGGCGGTCTTTGCCTCCAACGCCTCCATGGCCAGACGGATACCGGGCATGATGTTGCCCCCGAGAAATACTCGATCCTTTGTGATGGCGCACACGGTCGTTGCGGTACCGAAGTCCACTACCACTAGGTTGCGATCTGGGAATAACTTGATGGCCCCCATGGCGTCGGCGATGCGATCGCTGCCAACTTCTTTAGGATCTTTGTAAGCAATCTTCAAACCGGTCTTTAGGCCAGGCCGTAGGATCATCGGCTCTAAGCTAAAGTACTTTTGACAGCAAGACCTCAGGGTGTAGTTCAGCTCAGGAACCACTGACGAAATGGCCACGATTTGTACCGCCTCGGGATCAACCCCATTCTCCCGCAAAGCGCTACGTAAAAACACGCCAATCTCATCCGATGTGCTTTGACCCGTGGAGGCATAGCGGAACTGGCTGATCAGCTCTTCCTGCTGAAACACGCCGCAGTAAATCTGACTGTTACCCACATCCAACACTAAAATCATGACGCTATTTCCTGAAGAACTTTGGCGGGACTGGTGACACTCACCGCCACATTATCGATCAAACGAATCGCCTGATCTGACTCACCCACCACCACGGCAGCGCACCGTCGCCCACCAACGGTTTTGACGTAGGCCACGTCAAAGCCTGCCTGTGCCAAGTCGGCTGCCGCTTCACCGTCAGTCTCGGCTTGGCCAAGAAGACCATTAAAGCGTCCGGCCAGTTGTCTGGCTTGAGGACTCAACAGCAGGTTACGCGACGACATGGCCAGACCATCGGTTTCGCGCACAATGTCACAGCCCACAATCTGGGTGGGTATGAAAAACGTCGCGCACATATCCTTGATCAAGGTGTATTGCTGAAAATCCTTAAGACCAAAGTAGGCTCTGTCTGGACGCACCATGTTCAGTAACTTCATGACCACCGTCAGCACGCCGGTGAAGTGTCCGGGTCGGTCGGTGCCGCAAAGGTCATTGGAAAACTCGTGCTCGCTGACCTGAAAGCGAAAATCATCCGCGTACATTTGCGAGTAATCCGGCAGAAGCACTACGTCTACTCCGGCATCCTTGGCTGCCGCCAGATCCGCCTCCAGGGTGCTGGGGTACTTGGCTAGATCGTTGGGATCGTTGAACTGGGTGGCGTTTACGTAGATAGAGAGCGCGGTCCCGTCGTTTTGCCGAACACTTTCTTGCAGCAAAGACAGATGGCCTTCATGCAAGGCACCCATGGTTGGCACAAAACCCACACTGCCGCTCATGGTGGTCCGTAGCTGCTGCCACTGGTCCATACAGTGCAGGACTTTCACCGATAAATCTCTTCGCAGTTTGGAAACGCTCCGGCACTGACGTCGTGGTGAAACGCGTTCACCGCGCCGCTTAACTGAGCATGACCGTCCAAATAGTGCCGCAAGAACTTCGGTTTAAATTGAGGCTGCATGCCCAGCATGTCTTGTAGCACCAACACTTGGCCGTCTGTATGCACGCCGGCACCGATACCAATGGTTGGGATATCCAGGCTACGGGTAATTTGGCGGCCAAGATTCTGAGGCACGCATTCAAGTACTAGTGCAAAACAGCCCGCTTCCTGCAGAGCCATGGCATCTTGATAAATTTTTTCGGCGGCGGATTCGGTTCGGCCCTGAACCTTATGGCCGCCCAAACCTTCAACGGATTGAGGCGTCAGACCCAAGTGACCCATCACCGGCACGCCGGATTCCACCACATGAGCAACGGTGTCCAACTGACCGGCTGCGCCCTCGATTTTGATGGCATTGCTGCCCGCCTGCATCAGTTCGCAAACGGCATCCAGCACCTCGTTGCGCTCTCGCCGAGCAGCCAAGAAAGGCATGTCGCCAACAATGAATTTATCCGGGGCGCCACGCCGCACTGCTGCGATATGGGTGGCCATCATAGGCACTGTGGCGTGAACAGTACTGCTAAATCCATGCATCACCATGGCTAGGCTGTCGCCCACAAGCAGGGTATCTAGGTCAGTGTCATTTAGTAGTTGCGCAGACCAATAGTCGTAGCAGGTCACCATGGAAATTTTTTCCGACGCGACCTTACGACGATGAAAATCGTGAATGTTCATCTTTTTCTCCGGTACCTGTCCTGATTCGTCGCGTGTTGCACGCTGTGAATCCCTTTCGGGCGGATCAAGTCCTATTTATGTATTTTGAGAAAACAGAGTTTTCTCGCCCCTCGGTTTTGTTGCGCAGGCCGGGTCAACCATCGATCTGGCGTCATCCCTCTTACGCTCTTGTAATACGCTCTTGTAATACGCTCTTGGCGTCTCGGTCTGGCGGCTGTGAAGCCCATAGATCCGAGCGCAGGGCAAAGGTAATCCAAGAACCTAGAAAAAATCAATAATGAAAAACAGTGAGATTTTGGTGAGCCCAAAACGATCCGTGAGCTGCCGGGCAGTCAGGGAAAAACCAAAGGCTTCTCTGCCCCAGAAGCGCTAAGGCTCAGGACTCAGAACGAAGTTGAGCAACCGCCCGCTTACTCAGCACTTTTACTAAATGGCTGCGGTATTCGGCGGAGGCGTGGATATCGCTGTTGAAGCCAACATCTGGCACGTCCACGGCATCCAAAGCCTCTTCGGTAAAGGAATTGTTCAGCGCATCTTCAAGTGCACAGGCGCGAAACGCACAGGGTCCAGCACCAGTAACACCCACACGGATGCCATTGTCGTGCTCTGCGATAAGAACACCCACAACCGCATACCCCGATGCCGGATGCCGGAACTTTTGATAGGTCGCTCGCCGAGGTATGGCGAAGTCTACGGCTACAACAATGTCTTCCGCAGCCAGCGCAGTTTCAAACAGGTCACGAAAAAAGTCTTCAACCGCAATCTGACGGTCTTGGGTATGAATCGTGGCTTGCAAACCCACCAACGCCGCAGGCCAATCTGCGGCGGGATCGCTGTTAGCGATAGAACCGCCCAGAGTGCCGCGGTTTCGCACTTGGTTATCGCCTATAGCACCGGCAACCTGTGCCAGCACGGGCAACTGTTCCAACACTAGGGCGCTATTGGCTACGTCATTGTGGCAGGTCAGTGCGCCGATCCGGATTTTGCCATCGCCATCCAGCCGTTCCACGCCCTGAAGCTCGGCCAAGCCGGATAAATCAATCAGATCCGAAGGCGCAGCCAAGCGCTGCTTCATGCTTGGAATCAGCGTCATGCCGCCGCTTAAGTACATGGGGTCTTCGGCTTGAGCAAAGAGTGACCGCGCGGA
>ERZ1047472.2458-NODE-2458-length-13072-cov-3.985865_pt1 | contig 13072 bp, 10 predicted proteins | sample MGYA00383095_ERZ1047472 | MGnify/ENA primary metagenome ERZ1047472 (study PRJEB29581, sample SAMEA5548365) | metagenome | biome: marine; feature: coastal; material: water | depth 1 m | study: Short-term variability in the microbial, nano- and picoplankton...
GGAAGGAGAAAAACTGGAAGCGATTTTCGAAAAACTCGATGGAGACAAAATTCAGCTGCGTCTCAAAAACGGCCGGAGCGTGATTTTTCCTCTCTCCCGTCTCGTCAAAGAAGATCATGAGGCAGCGGAGCGTTTTAAGCTGGTTGGTGATGATGCGATGACTGTCTATTCAGCCAAAAAGATCGATTACCTTCTCGCTCGGAATCTGGGAAAGGCAGGCATCCGTTCCTACAATGACCGTCTTCCCGACGACCTCTTCGTCCGTCGTGTTTACCTCGATATCATTGGGCGTATCCCGACTCGGGCGGAGTTCATGAAGTTCGCCGAAAGCGCACGTAAGGATAAGCGCGAAATGTTGATCGACGAGCTTCTTGCTAGTTCGGGCCGCGTGAGCCATCTCTTCAATTACTTTGCAGACATGTACCGTCTCAAGGGAACAGGAGTCGCTCGTGAACTCGACTACGCTCCCTATCTTCAGTGGTGGCGCGACTCTCTCGCCGAGAACAAGCCATACGACGCGCTGGTCCGCGAAATGATTACCGCAACGGGGAACATCGGCCACAATCCTGCGATCGGATTTCTGGAGCGGGACGAAGGAATGGAATTCGACGCCTTCTCGAATTTTGGGCAGGTTATGATGGGGATCGACGTCTCCTGCGCTCAGTGTCACGACCACCCCTTTGAGGAGTGGACGATGAATGACTTTTATCAGATGGCTGCATTCTTCGGTCAGACTCAGCGTTCTACAGGACGTTATCCTGCAGCAGAGACCGGGAAGAATCTCTCCGTGGGAATTCCTAGCGCGCCAAAAGGCTGGGCTGCCAGCTTCAAGAAATACGCTTCGAAGAACGGTGTCGATTTCAAGGACCGTCGTCAGTCCCGAACCTTCGGTTACTACTTGGGAGCTCTTGGCCTGAATGTGGCTGACAACAAGAAAATCGAAATTCGTATCCCAAAGTCGATTGAAGAACTTGGCGGACAAGTTGTCACTCCGATGACTCTTTACGGCGATAATCCAGGCGGCAGCAGCATGACGCGCCGTGAATCGCTTGCCCAATGGCTCACCGACAAATCCAACGAGCGTTTTGCCGTAAGCATCGCCAACCGGATGTGGAGCCGCGCTTTTGGCAAAGCCCTAGTAGAGCCGGTGATTGATTTCCCGATGGATTGGGAAAAGCACACGGGTCAGCCAGAGGTATTGAAATACCTCGGCCAGGAAATGGCGCGAGTGAATTTCGACCTTCGAGAGTTCATGCGAATTCTCTACTACACCCAGGCCTATCAGGGCTTTTCCACCTTTGATCGTCCCATTGACGAGGGTGACCACTATCTGTTCCAGGGGCCAGTCCTTCGTCGCATGCGAGCCGAGCAAGCCTGGGATTCACTCCTCACACTCGCCTATGGGTCAGAGATCGACAATGTGAAGGGAGGAGATGGATCCTATCTCAAGGAACTCATGAATGTGGACTTCAAAAAAGATTCGATGGAAGAGGTATTCAGTAAGTTCGAGGCATACAAGAAGACAAGAAATGTCGGTTCGAAGATTCTCGTCGATGTTGGCTCACTCGATTTCCAGCAACCCAAGGTTCCGGTTGTGGACGGCATTCAAATGCTTCGTTCTTCCCGCATTGCGCAACCTGCTTCGGCAGCTTCTCTTTTGAGTTCGTTCGGGCAATCTGACCGCTCTGTGACCGACAATCACTCATTCGACGGAACCGTTCCACAGGTGCTCGCCCTCATGAATGGCCCTGTGACTGATCGACTCACAGGAAGCAGTTCCCAGGTGGTCGAGGATCTCCAGGAAATGGACGGTCCCGACGACAAGGTCCGCGGCGTTTTCTTTACGATGCTTTGTCGATATCCCACCGACGCGGAGTTGAAAAAGAGTCTTTCGATCCTGGAAGACTACGGTGAAGATGGTGTCCGTGATCTCGCCTGGGCTCTTCTCAACACCCCTGAATTTCTTTTTGTCCAATAAGCAACATCCTGTTTCCAACCTTTCCCAATTTTTATCTATCATGAACGTTCAAGATCTCGCAGGAAATAACGACTTTAGCCGCCGGCTCTTCATGGAGCGGACCGCGAAGGCCTCTCTCGGAGTCAGCGTCACCACTACATTTGGATCTGCCCTCGCCACTCAGGCGCAGGAGAAAGCAGAAAAATCTACTCCAGAAGTAGGAGGAAAAGCCAAGAGTCTCATCTACATCTACTGCAGTGGAGGAATGACTCATCTCGACACCTTTGACACAAAAGAAAATAAAGCGGTCATGGGTGACACTGAAGTCATCAACGGCAATGTGGATGGCATGCGTTTTGGTAGTCACCTCAAAGGAGTTGCCAGCGTGTCCGACAAAATTGCAGTGATCAACAGTATGACGAGCCGAAACGGAGCTCACGCTCAGGCGCGTTATCAGATGATGACCGGTTACAACCAGCGCGCGACGATTGTGCATCCGCATATCGGGCCGTGGACCGAAAAATACTTTGGCAAGCGCGGAGATCTGCTCCCCGACAGCGTGATCGTCAATCGAGGCACTTCCAACTCGGGCTATCTCGAGCCGGCATTGAGCCCTCTGCCTGTTGCGAATCCCGAATCCGGTATCGCAAACTCTTCGCTCACGACTTCAGAAGACCGTTTCAGCAAGCGCATGGAAATGTCTCTCGATATCGGGCAGAACTTTGTCGACAAGTATCAGCATTACTCCAGTCCGAAAGGATATGTGGAATTTTACGATCAGGCCTCGCGTCTTCTCCGAAGTGAAGAACTCAAGGTATTCGATCTTTCCGGTGTTGAGGATCGAGGAAAATACGGCATGAACAGCCTTGGTCAGGGGTGCCTTCTCGCACGCCGACTGGTGGAAAAAGGAGTTCGTGTTGTTGAAGTGCACTGTGGAGGATGGGATATGCACAACGATGTGGCAGGCTCTCTTGCTAACCGTCTTCCGCCATTCGATACCGCGCTCTCTAACTTGATCAAAGACCTTGATAGCCTCGGTTTGCTGGAATCGACCATGATTGTTGCCGGGGGTGACTTCGGACGGACCAGTCGAATCAATGATCGTGCGGGTCGAGATCACCAGCCCGCCGTATTCTCCACTGTTTTCGCCGGAGGCGGAATCAGCGGAGGCCAGGTCTACGGATCATCCGATGAACAGGGACGTCGGGTCGCTGATAAAGCAGTCACCGTCGAAGACTTCCACGCGACAATCGGATACGGACTCGGCATCGACCTTGACTATGCGATCTACTCACCGTCGGGCCGACCTTTCGTATTTGGTAACCACGGAAAGCCGGTAACGTCGATCTTCAGCTGATTGGCTGCTACACTTTGACGGCTATTGATGAGAAACGGGGGTTATATGCCTTCGTTCTCTCTCGCTTGACCCGGTTGCTTTCGGGCGTAAATTCCGCAACGCGGTTCCGGGACCATCTTTCCCTGCCGCACCAAACTCAGCTCGATATGCCATGCCAACGAAACTATTCTTTTCTGCACTCGCGGTCTGCTTCCTTGTATTTACTCCCATGAGCCAAGCCGAAGACAAAAAGCCTGAATCTCTCTCCGAACGTGTCAGCTACGCTTATGGATTGATGGTTGCCCAGCAACTCGCCGAAAAAGGCGTCGAAATTGATTTCGACCAGTTTGCCTCCGGTTTCAAAGGTGTTCTTGATGGTGCTGAGCCTGCTCTCTCTGAAGACGAAGTCTCTACCGCTTTTGAAGAGAACCGCAAGGCGCTCGAGGAAGCAAAGCTGGCAGCCGCGAAAAAAGTTCTCGAAGAATACGGAAAGAAAGAGGGCGTCACGACGACCGAAAGCGGTTTGCAGTACGAAGTATTGAAGGAAGGCGACGGTGACAAGCCAAGCTCGACCGACAAGGTCGAAGTTCACTACCACGGAACACTGCCCGATGGGACGGTTTTCGACAGTAGTGTGGAGCGTGGACAAAAAATTTCCTTTCCGCTCAACGGAGTTATCAAAGGTTGGACCGAAGGTCTCCAGTTGATGCAGGTCGGAGCGAAATACCGCTTTCTCATCCCCTCCGACCTTGCCTATGGAGAACGGGGATCTCCACCCAAGATCGGACCGAATCAGCCTTTATTCTTCGAAGTCGAACTTTTCGGCATCGAGTAGAACCTCCCGTTGCAATCAAACAGGGTTACGTCACCAACACGACCCTGTTGGGTTATCGACTCAACTCTGTCAGGTCGGTTGTTCACCTTCCTAGCTGTGAATGTGGACGTTGACAAAAATTGTTTCTGGTGGTCAAACGGGCGTTGATCGTGTGGCTCTGGACTGGGCATTGAGTAACGATGTTTCTTGCGGAGGCTGGTGCCCGGCAGGGAGAGTGGCCGAAGACGGGGTGATCGATCGCAGATATTCGCTCGAAGAAACGCCCGGAGAAGGGTATTCACAGCGAACGGCATGGAATGTGCGGGACAGTGATGGAACCTTGATTTTTTCTCTGAATCGACGACTGACTGGAGGAACACAACTGACGGATCAACTGGCAAGGAAGTGGAAGCGACCTTGCCTCGTTCTATCAAAGGAAGAGCATCCACCGGGATCGGAAACACAGGCCGCCGCCGCTCTTCACGAATTTGTAGACACGAACCGAATCGAAATTTTGAATGTGGCCGGACCGCGAAGTTCGACCGAGTCCGACGCGGGTAATTTTGCGAAAGCGATCCTAGATGCCGCCTTTTCAACATCCTAGACCAAGATTTATCTGCCATGGAAACAGAAGTAACCGAAGCAAATCCAGTAACGACGGACGAGAAAGAAATTCTGAAACAGGAAATTCTCTCCAATCTTGTTCATCATCAGGCACACACTCCAGAGTCAGCGACGCGCGGTGACTGGTGGCGCGCTATGTGCATAGCAGTACGTTCCCGAATGCTCGAACGCGCCAGTGTCGTTCACGCCGCACACACCGACCAAAACGTTCGCCGGGTTTACTATCTTTCTCTGGAATACCTCATGGGGCGTTTGCTGGAGAACAATCTCGTCAATATGGGACTTCTCGACGATTGCCGGGAAGCGATCAAAGAACTTGGGCAGGATTTTGAAGACCTCGTCGATGCGGGCACTGACCTTGGTCTGGGGAATGGTGGCCTTGGTCGACTAGCGGCCTGCTTCCTCGATTCTCTCGCGACACTCGATCTACCCGCAGTTGGTTACGGGATCAATTACGAATTCGGTTTGTTTCGCCAGAAATTTGTCGACGGCAAACAGGTCGAGTCACCTGACGAATGGCGTCGCTTCGGGAATCCCTGGGAAATCTGCCGCCCCGAATATTCGGTGGAAGTTCCTGTCTATGGTCGGGTGGAAAACCAGTTCGACGAACTCGGACAAGGGCGTCCTGTTTGGACGGGAACACGATCTATCCTCGGTGTGCCGTGGGACGTTCCCATCGTCGGATGGGGAGGTTCGACTGTGAACTATCTTCGACTCTGGGAAAGCACGGCCTCTCGCGACTTTGACCTCGATGTCTTTAATCGCGGTGGTTACGTCGATGCGGTTCGGGAGAAAGCGGAAAGTGAGTCGATCTCGAAAGTGCTTTATCCGAATGACTCGACCGAAGGCGGAAAAGAGCTCCGGCTCGTGCAGCAGTATTTCTTCGTTGCTTGTTCTCTGCAGGATATCATCAGTCGCCATCGTCGCAGCAACGACACCTGGGACAGCCTTCCTGATAAAGCTGCGATTCAACTCAACGACACGCATCCGGCGATCGCTGTTGTCGAACTGATGCGCATTCTCATCGACGATGAAATGCTTCCCTGGGATCAAGCCTGGGAAATTTGCACAAAAACCTTCGCTTACACGAATCACACCCTGCTCCCCGAAGCCCTCGAGAAATGGAGCGTTCCTCTCTTCGAGCGTGTTCTTCCGCGTCATCTTCAAATCATTTTTGAAATCAATCATCGCTTTCTCGATGAGGTGGTTGCCAAGGAATGGCCCGGAGATACGCAAAAGTTCGCCGAGCTCTCACTCATTGAAGAGGGTGCTCCGCAGCAGATTCGCATGGCCTATCTCGCAGTGGTCGGAAGTCACACCGTCAACGGAGTGGCTGCCTTGCACACAGAACTGTTGAAGAAACATCTCTTCGCGACTTTCCACGCCCTCTACCCGGGTAAGATTCAGAACAAAACCAACGGCATCACGCCACGCCGTTGGCTCAAAGCCTGCAACCCCGAGCTTTCTTCCCTGATTGATCAGAAAATCGGGAACGAGTGGCCGGGCGATCTCGACAGGCTTCGTGAGTTGGAAAACTATGCCGACGATCCTGATTTCCAGCAGGAGTTCATGACAATCAAACGTCGCAACAAGGAGCGCCTCGCTGCCCTGATCAAAGATGAGTGTGGTATCGAAGTCAGTCCGGACGCCCTCTTTGATGTGCAGATCAAGCGACTGCACGAATACAAGCGTCAGCACCTCAATCTACTCAACATTCTGACGCAGTATCGTCGTCTTCTCCAGAATCCTGACCTGAGTATGGTTCCGCGTGTTTACGTCTTTGGTGCAAAAGCAGCTCCGGGATATGAACTCGCGAAAGAGATCATTCACGTCATTAATGCAGTGGGTGAAGTGATCAATAACGACGAACGAATCAAAGATAAGATCAAGGTTGCCTTCATTCCGAACTATCGAGTAAGCGCTGCCGAGGTCATCATACCAGCCGCTGATCTTTCCGAGCAGATTTCGACGGCAGGAAAGGAGGCGTCGGGAACGGGCAACATGAAGCTCGCTCTAAACGGAGCACTCACGATCGGAACTCTTGATGGTGCCAACGTCGAAATTGGTGAAGAAGTCGGCGACGACAACATCTTCATTTTTGGACTGACGGTTGAGGAGGTCGAAGTCCTCTGGGCCAGTGGCTATTGCTCGATCGATTACTATTGGAAAGACGAGGAACTCCGTGAAATTATTGATTGGATCAGCTCCGATTCCTTTGCTCCGCGCGGGACATTTGACGGAATCCGGAACAACCTTCTCGATGGGGGAGATCCTTATCTTGCACTTGCCGACTACCGGGCTTACGTCGAGGCGCAGGCAGAAGTTGATGAGGCATTCAAGGATGAAGCCGGTTGGGCGAAGAAGGCAATTCTCAATACCGCACGCGTCGGGAAGTTCTCCAGTGACCGGACCATTCGCGAATATGCGGAAGAGATCTGGAATCTTCCTTCCGTCAAAGTATAGCGAACACCCATGGACGAGTTAGCCGCGAAGCAGGTTCTCGTCGACTTCGAGATCATTGCGCTGATTGCCCTTTTTCTGGGCATCGCGGCGTTTCGTATTTATCGACGTTATTCGCCTCGGGAGGAAATTCCGACGAATGACTTTGATGGATTCGATCTCGTGCTGATGTTTTTCCCGGCGATGATGTTTCTCATCGCACCAATGCTCGACCTTTTCGCGTCCAAGTCGCAGCTGGAGAGCGGAAAAAGGAGTGCCGAGCCGGGCGTTGGGTTTTTGCTTTTCAATATCTTCTATTTTCTGTTCGTTGCTGTGATGACCTACGGGATTGTTGCGTGGGTTCGAAACCGAAACGTTGCAGACCTCTTTGGCCTGCGAAGTCGCTCTCTTCCAAGTGTTGTGATGTGCTCCATCATCGGTGGGGTTTCTTCTGTTCTGATCTGTGCCTGGGCGATCGGAAATTTTTCGGAAGATTTTCTAAAAACCATTTTTGAAGGGCTTTCCGCGCAGGAGTTGGTGAATCAAATGAAAGAAAAACAGTCGGGTTTGTATTTTGTCCTGTCCGTAATTGCCGCCTGCATTGCCGCACCAATTGCAGAGGAATTGCTATTTCGTGGTTACATGTATAAGTCAGTGAAAGCGGCGACAAACCCCGTGTTTGCGGCCGTTATTATCGGTGCACTTTTCGCCGTTGCTCACGTAAACCTACCGGCTCTTGTTCCTCTCTGGGCCTTTTCGATTTTGCTCTGTCTTGCCTATGAGTGGTCGGGCTCACTCTGGGTTCCTATCGGGATGCACGCCTTTTTCAACGGGGTGAATATTCTCTTGATGCAGTATCCGGAAGCCGTTCAGTAAAGGATGGTCGATTCGACGCAGAAGCGAGCGGGGCGAGTAGGAGAAATCGGCGAGGAAGAACTCGTTCGCCGCCTTACCTCTGAACTCACGAATCAGTCCGACGTTCTCGTCGGTCCGGGCGACGACTGCGCCGTTGTTGAAAATTCAGAGGACGAGTGGTTTCTCTTGAAGACCGATTGCATCGTCGAGGGAATCCATTTTTCAGCTGGTACGAATCCAGAACAAGTCGGTCGCAAGGCAATGAATCGAGCCCTGAGCGATATTGCCGCTATGGGTGGTTTACCCCGTCACGCTCTCGTGACGATCGCGGTAGGTGCCGAGCGTGAGGTAGCGGAAGTTGAGGGCTGGTATGCTGGAATGCGGGCGGCAGCGGAAACTTTCGGCTGCGGGATTGTCGGAGGAGAGACCTCAAGCCTGCCAAAGGGGGGAGGAATTATTTCTGTGGCATTGGTAGGGACTGTTGAGCCGCAAAACTGCATTCGTCGGAGCGGTGCTGATCTGGGAGATGTCATCGCGGTGACTGGGATGCTCGGGGGCTCCTTCGAGAGCGGACGGCATCTCGATTTTGTTCCACGAATTCACGAGGCAAGATTTCTTGTCGAGAATGCATCACTTTCTGCGATGATGGATCTTAGCGACGGACTCGGTTCGGATCTCCCGAGACTTATCGAGGCATCTGAAGTTGGTTTTCGGATTCATCCAGAAATATTGCCCCTTCACGATGGCGTATCCCCCGGGCAGGCCGTTTGTGATGGAGAGGACTACGAATTACTTCTCACCATGTCGCAGGACGAATGGTCGAAAATTCAGAGCGTGTGGATTCAGAAATATCCCGAAACACCGCTGACCCATATTGGCGAGATCACAAAAGAGACCGAAACACCGATCGATTCGGGATGGGAGCATTTTCAATAGGCATGAGTGAGGTCATCGTCGAGGCAAATTCCGAAGAGGAAATGATCGAAGCTGGGCAACGGCTCGGTGAGAGCCTCGAACCAGGCTCTGTGCTCGCCTTGTGCGGTCAGCTGGGGGCCGGGAAAACACATTTTTCCAAGGGGCTTGTCTCCGGTATCGGAGCGAGCGAACCAGTGACAAGTCCGACCTTTTCTCTCATTAACGAATATCGTTCCGGGCGTATCCCGATCTTTCATTTCGATTTCTACCGAATCGACGAAAGGGAAGAACTGCCTTCGATAGGTTGGGATGGATATCTAGATGAGGAAGGAGTTGTCATTGTTGAATGGGCGGACAAGTTTCCCGAGTTGCTTCCGCCGGAAACGGTCTGGTATGAGATTCAGATTCTGGAAAGTGGAGTCCATCAAGTTTCCCGCCGATGATTTTAGGAATCGAAACATCCACGACGAATGCATCGCTGGCTCTCTATGACAGGGCGTCTGAAGACATCGTGTGGCATTCGAATTTTGTTTCGCAGCGGGCGCACAACGCCGTGATCTTTGATCCAATCGAGGAAATGATGACTCAATATCGTGACCAACTCTCTGGTATCGTTGTTGGGATTGGGCCTGGTTCTTATGGCGGTGTCAGGGTCGGAATTTCGGTCGCGAACGGAATCAGCCTCGTTCTCGGAATTCCGGTCGTGGGGAAGCCGTCACTGGAGGGTTGGGGTGTCGACTCCGACTCTTGGTTCGTTCTCGGCGATGCGCGCAGGAAGACAACATTCGTTGCAGAAGTCGAGAATCATCAACTCTTAGCGGAGCCGAAATTGATTTCTGAAGAAGATATCGCGGAGCGAATGGGTTCCCTCCGGGAGACAGGAAGGCCACTTGTGACTGCCGACGAATCCGTCGCAAAACGCTGGGAAGATATTCGATTGTCGTATCCAGAGGCGGAGAACCTATGCCGAATTGCAGGAGGAAGAGATCCGAAAGACTGGGAGAAGTCGGGGCCGCTTGAGCCGCATTATCTCCGAGCCCCCTACATCACTACTCCGAAGAAGTAGGCCAGATGGGGTTAAGTCCGGAATCAAACAGGGTTGGGTCGGCGACTCAACAGGGTTGACTGTTCTGGTCGGGAATCTCCATACTTTGTCCTTCCAATCAGGGATCACGAATCCGGAATTTTCCTGCTGTGGTTTTTCCTTACCTATCTTTCTGTTTGGGTTTCTACCAATCGCGCTGCTGCTCTGTTTTTTGACGCCGCTGCCTCGTCGGTCTTTTACGCTGACTTGTTTGAGTTACTTTTTTTACGGATGGTTGGCTCTTTTATCGTGCCGATGTGGAGGCTGTTGTTGGGAAAGGGTCGCTGAAACCTGAACTGCTATGCAAAAATGGGTGGATGAGGGTGTCCCCTTTAGGCCTTTTGCGGCGACCTGTCTTCATGCCATGCGAGGCATGGATTGAAACAATGTTAGTTTTACTGCTAACGAAACGACAAAGTCATTTCAGCCCCGCCATTGCTGCGATTGATGAGTTTCGCACTGCCGCTGTGAAGGTGCATGGCGGCTTCCACGAAGCTCAAGCCAATGCCGGAACCTTTTCGCCCGGTGATCTCATTTTTGAGGGAGTAAAATCGATCGAAAATTCGTCCTTCGGCGTATTCTGGAATGCCGGGTCCTCGGTCGAGAATGCTCAGTTGAATGCCTTTTTCCTTTTGCAAAAGAATAATTTCGATTTCTCCTCCTTCGGGTGAAAAGTCGATCGCATTAGACAGGATATTGCGAACGGCGATTCGAAGCATGAGAGAGTCTCCCTCGATGGATAGGCCCGCTCCTACTCCACTATCCTCGATCGAAAGCTTTTTTGTCTCGATAGAAGAAGAAAGGCCTGCAACTTCTTCCCGGACGAGCGTCGCAAGATCAACTGTCTTGCGCTTTTCCAACCGGGTGCGGCTTTCGACGGACGCGAGCTGAACGAGCCGCCTTACCATATTCTCACTTCGGTCAGTTTCGGTGAGAATATTTTCTAGGAAGCGCTTTCGCTTTTCTTCTGGCATCTGATCATCGATCAGTTCTGCGGCGCCACGAATGGCGGCGAGGGGGCTTTTGAGTTCATGCGTCAGCGCTTGAACGTAGTTCTCGACGTAGTTCTTGCCTTCGAGTTCCCGCCTCATGTCTTCCAACGCGAGGCTGAGGGTGCGCAGTTCGCCCATACCTATTGCCGGCAAGGTGGCTTGTTCGCCGAGAGCGATTCGCTGGGCGTGGCGGGTAAGGTTTCGGATGGGATGAAGGACGAGGTAGGCCCATGCCGCGCCCAGAAGAAAGACGATTCCAGCAGTAATGAGGCTGGATCGGACGACGAGTTTTCGGGATTCTTCCGCAAACGGAGCCATCGCAGTTTCCGGTCGCGAGACGGTTAGTGTTCCGGCGAGCTTTTCCCCATCATAGACGGGGGCTGCGATGTAGAAGACAGTAGTTCGCGAATCATTCTGGTCGCTTCGAGTGGCCCGAACGCCGTATTCTCCTTTTCGTGCGAGGAAAACGTCGTTGTATTCGGAGTAGTCTTCACCTTCGCGCAATCCGTTTTTCGAATCGAAAATTACAATCCCGTTTTCGTCGGTGACGTAGACGTTGGTGTGAATCTTACTTTTCCGGATTTGGTAGATTTTTGCGAGGAACTCCCGTCGGTAGGCATTGGAAAATCCTTCGCGAAATTTTGTTTCTTCAATTTTTCCCTCTTTCATGTCCTGCTCCAAAAGGGAGGCAAAGAGATGGGCGAAGTCGACAAGCGGCTCTTCGGAAGCCTGGGAATATTGTTTCTCGATATCGTCGCTGATAGTTTTCATCAACCAAAAGAAGCCACTGCCGGCGATGAGGAGAAATCCGGCGACGATGAGTAGCGTGATTCTCATGTGCTTTCCAGATTATCGAAGCTGTAGCCGATTCCGCGATGTGTTTTCACCGGATCGAAAGCTTCATCGACGTCATGAAGCTTGCGCCGAAGTGTTTTGATATGAGCATCGACAGTGCGATCGAGCGCTGCCTCGGGTTCATCCCAGACCAATTCCATGAGTTGGTCACGAGTGTAGACACGCCCGGGATGCTCCATGAAGACGCGTAGCATTCCAAATTCGTAACGCGACAGCTCGAGATCCCTGCCATCACATTGTGCCTGGTAGCGATCGGGGAAAAGCGTGATTCGCCCAAGTTTAATCTCTGAGAGGTCATTGGCGGAATTCGACGAGTGCGTCGGTGTGCCGCGCGAGCGGCGAAGTATGGCTTGGATTCGGGCAGTCAGTTCGCGAGGGCTGAAGGGTTTCGTAACGTAGTCGTCACCACCCAATTCCAGTCCGACAACCCGGTCAATTTCGCTTTCGCGAGCGGTGAGAAAGAGGAGTGGAACATCCGACGTTTTTCGGATTTCCCGACAAACATCAAATCCGGTGATGTCCGGCAGGCCGACGTCAAGAACGAGAAAGTCGTGCGCCTCTTTCTGAAACCACTCGATCGCCTCTGTCCCCGTGCCGACGTGGGTTACAGCAAAGCCGTCAGTCTCCAGAGAATAAATCAAGGTCTCCGCAATCGCAGGTTCATCTTCTACGACGAGGACGGAGATTTGGCTCACGAGATCAGAAAGGAGAAGGTTTCACCCGCCGATCAGAAAGTCGCCGGATGTTTCGGGGGAAGGCGGCGAGTGCCGTATTGTTCACCAGGCCAGAACAGGAAGCCGGGATTCTGCGAAATGATTTCGTATTTCGCGAGACGAAACTCCGGAATCCGGAAGTTGGAATTCGGATCGTAGATCGTTACTCCGGTGAAGCTTCCCCAGATTCGGTATTCGTAATTGTGGTCGTAGCCGTGGGACTGCGGTCCGCCTCGCTCAGGGACTCGGTCTGGTTGCATCATGACCGATTCGTTCATGATGACAAGACGCGCTTCGGACCAGGGCTGACGCGGCTTTCTCAGATATCCCCAGAACCGAGTTCCGTCCGTCCACCAGCGTCGACCAATATAGTAGTCCCCAGCGGGCTCGTTAGTGATCATGGCGTTGCGCGACTTCACCGCCGGGTGATTGAGTGCGGATGCAGGGAGATGCCCAGCTCCGCTTCCGCCGGAATTTCCCGTGGTCGT
>ERZ1047472.2459-NODE-2459-length-13059-cov-7.589819_pt1 | contig 13059 bp, 11 predicted proteins | sample MGYA00383095_ERZ1047472 | MGnify/ENA primary metagenome ERZ1047472 (study PRJEB29581, sample SAMEA5548365) | metagenome | biome: marine; feature: coastal; material: water | depth 1 m | study: Short-term variability in the microbial, nano- and picoplankton...
TAGGAAAGAGCCCCTTTGATCCATGACTTCAGTACGATCAGAGGCGGTACCCTTGCCGGGCTTCCATCTTGTGGATGATATCCTATTACATGCTTGGTTTCAGCGATGTCCCACCGCATGCCGGGGTTATCTGACATCAAATTCAATGCAGCAAACTGCACGTCTTTGGCGCGGATAGCCGCGCGCATTCCATTTAAGAAGTCTCTGTCGCTCAGCCACATTTCCTGACCCCAACGGCCCATCGCCATGTGAGGGCCAGGCTGATTGTCGTGTGTCCACTGAGTCCAGCCGATGCGCAGGCAAATGACCGAAAGCCCATGATATTTAGCAAAATACGCCCCAGTTCGTTCGCCAAAAAGCTTTGACATACCGTAAGCGTTCAACGGACCTGGGGGTGTGGCACTGTTCAGCGGATCATCTGTGAACCGTTTGTCGCCATGGATCCAGTTTGAGCTGGCAAGAACAACCCGTTTCACACCATGGGCCGCCGCATGGTGGTAGAGGGTGAGCGTCGCGTCCATGTTGTGTTTGATCGCTGAGGACCACGTTGCAGCAGGTTCACGATCGCCAGCAAGGTGCACAATGACATCTACGTCCTTTAGGAGGGCAATCCAACTGGGATTACCAGAAAGGTCCGCCATGTGAATGTGAGGATGATCGACGGGGCAGATGTCGATGCCTGAAACCGTATTGTCCGATTCCTGCTCAAGCGCATCAAACAGCTTGCGGCCCAAATGCCCACCGGCACCTGTGATCAGGACATGCATTTGCGGAGTTCCTTGCTAACAGTGTCGGTCATTGGGTCGCTGTTGGGCCAAATTCGAAAAACTTGCTGAAACTCAAGTGTTTCACCACTGCCTAATGTTGTCAGGGGTGAATGCCATTCTGCCTCGCAATAAGGATAGTCGACTGAATTGAAAATCTCGACGGGATATTGATGTGCATATCTATCAAACTCGGAGGGTTTTGGGACAATGCACCTTAGCCAAGGACCGTCCGCGCCGTACTTTATCAATGTTTCCCCATCGGGGTTCGGCAGGCCGACTTTGAATTCTTGTTGTGCGGCACAATCTGCGACAATGAAATTGTCGTGCTGTGCAACCATCGAACCTGCATCGCCAAAGACTGGATGGATTTTGGGAGTATCCATCGCCACACCAATTTTTGCTGGTGTATCAATCATCATGACTGACCAAATGCCTGTCTGACATGAAGATTGGTCATGGTTTGTCACAGAATGTACGATGCTCCATTCACCACCGGAGTTCAGAGTAATGCGGCGTCGCACGGACAGTTGTGAAACGGCGCATATCCCACTTATCATGTCAACATGATCAATGCCTTTTGAGGTGATACTATAAGGGCCACTGTCCAGTGTTGGAAACGGCGCACCATCAATCCACGAGGTATCAGGTGCAATCCAAGTCTTTTCGCCGCCCCAAAGGGAAAAGCCGAATTGAGGCGAACGTGTTGGTAAACCGCAGATGTTAGCTTGATCAAAAGATAGGCCAAGCAAATCTGGGTTTTGAAAAAGCAGAGACTGGTCGCGGAATTTAACATCCCAGAGACGGCCTCCGATGCCGGGCAAGACCACAAGTTCCAGATCATCCTGTTGCAGCTGCAAAGTAGCCCATTGATCAGACATTTTGCCCATCTCCCTGCGATGCCCCGGCGCAGAACATATGCACCGGGGCAAATACTTATGCGTGTTTGAACTGTGCGACGTTCGCAGCTGTGATGGGCATTACCCCAGTTTCTACGCGCTCTGGCAATGGGTTGATTCCGGCTGCTTTCCAATCAGGCAAGACTTTCAGTGCGTCAGTGTTCTGCCAATGCATCATATGGAAGGCGAGGAAAATTTCGAGGTAAGATTTCTGCGCAACAGCACCGTAGATCGTGCCGTCCTCGATATAGGGCAGCATGTCATCGTTGCGATCCATCGCGACAATCTTGATGTCCTTGCGACCCGCTTCATTCACAGCAATCGCAGCACCTTTGCCACTGTCGCCATCTGTGCCACCGATGCCAACAATATCAGGGTTCGCCTGAATGGCCTGTAGATAAGCGGTTGGTGCGTATGACGGATCTGCCTTGTCATTGACCACATCGACAACTTCGATGTCTGGGTACTTTTCTGCAAAGATCTGTTTGTAGCCTTCGACGCGCTCCAAGGTGGAGGGCGCTGGGAAAGTGCCAAGTATAACCTTTCCTTTGCCGCCAATTGCTTGAGCGAGCATTTCGCCGCCCACACGTCCGGCCTGAACACCGTTGATGCCAAGAAACGTTGAGCGGGGGCTATCTGGGATGTCACCGATGCAGCATGTGACGGGGATGCCCGCCGCAACAGCGCGTTCGACGCCAGGCGCCAAAGTAGCTGGATCACCGGGGAAGATCATGATGCCAGCGGGGCGTCGTGCGATGAGTTCATCCAACTGACGGGCCTGTGCTGCGGTGTCGAAATCCAACGGTCCGGTGAAGGTCGCTTTGATGCCCATCAGATCTTCGAGGTCTGTCATCGCGTTGCGATAATCTACCCAGAAAGGTACTTGTGTGACGATGGATAGGAACACGTATTCCTTACCAGCAGCTTGTGCCATTGCTTCATTTGACAGCAATGGCATGCCAAATGCCGCGGCCAGACCTGCGGTAGTACTTGCCGTCAACAGCTTGCGCCGGTTTACTTTCATTTCAGTCATGATGATCTCCCTTTTTTAGATCGTTGGTTGTTAGTGCTTGTGAGGTATTGGGGTCAGCCCCGCTTGCTTCGGATCAGCATGTCCAGTGCGACGGCTGAGACCAGAACGCCGCCGATGACGATCATCTGCCAGTAGATGGAAACGGCCTGCATGGTCATAGTGTTATTGATTAGCGCAACAAAGACGACGCCGAGGAAGGCACCAAGGATCGTGCCTTCGCCTCCGCGCAAAGACGCACCGCCAATGACGGCTGCGGCCAAGACTTGCAGTTCAATGCCGTTGCCCGCCGTGGGTGTGCCGCTCATCAGGCGCGAAGCAAGGAACACCCCGGCCAAGGCGGCTAGGACGCCAGTAAGTGCGTAGAGAATGATGCGCACGCGGGTGACATGAATGCCGGATAGCACGGCGGCCTTTTCGTTCGCGCCTATGAAGTAAACTTGACGTAAAAATCGAGTGTGGCGCACGGCAAGATCAAAGATGATGACCAGCAGAATGACCATGAGGACCATGACCGGAAACCCGCCGACATCCGCCTTGCCGATCCATGCAAAGGAGGCGGGTAAGCTGGATACAGAGAAGCCTTCTGTCAATACCAGAGCGATGCCGCGTGCAATCGACATTGTTCCTAACGTTGCAATCAAAGGGTTGATACTTAGGCTGGTTACCAGCACGCCATTCACAACACCGATAACAGCGCCCAGGATCAGCCCGCAGAATATGGCCAACGGGATTGGCATGCCGCTCAGCAGTAGCATTGCCACAACAGTCGAGGACAGTGCCATGACGGATCCAACGGACAGATCAAACCCGCCAGAGGCCAGTAAGATTGCCATGCCAATGACGATGATTGCTGTCGGTGCCATACCTACAGCCACTGCGCGGAAGTTGGAAAAGCTAAAGAAGTAGGGATTGATGTTGGCCATTACGATGATGATGACGGCAATCAGAACGATCAGTGTCAATTCGCGAATGTCGACAAAGGCTTGCAGGATACGGCGCAGGAATGGCCGCTTTTGGGATGTCGTGGCTTGGGCGGTCATCGTCACAATGCAGCTCCTGAATGTGGGCAAGGGGAGGTGAGCGGAGGATTCGGGTTCCCCGCCGCCATTTGAAGGAGCGCAGTTTCGCTTGCCTCATGTGCTGCGATGTCGCCCATCAAACGGCCTTCATGGACAACCAGAATGCGTGTGGACAATGATACAAGCTCAGGAAAATCAGATGACACTACAAGAATAGCCATGCCTTCGGCTGCGCGGCGCAAGAGCTCAGTATGGATCTGGAATTTTGCCCCCACATCAACGCCTTTAGTGGGTTCTTCGACGATCAGCAGATCGGGTGCGCGTTTGAGCCATTTGGCCAGCATAATCTTTTGCTGGTTGCCGCCCGATAGGGAGCCAACCGCCTCTGTGATCTCGCCAGCTTTCACACTGAAAGCGGCAATGGCTGCGGTACTTGCCCGGCTGATCGAACCTTTGCTCATGAGGCCCAATGTTGAATGTTCGGGAAGGCTGGCCGCGATCAGGTTGTCGCTGAGGGATTGTTCTAGGAATAGCCCTTCGGTCTTGCGTTCTTCGGGTACAAATCCAACACCTGCGCGCATCGCTTGTCGCAGCGAGGTGAATTTCGCGGGTTTTCCATGTAGTGACACTTCCCCTGTGGCCCCCTGCATCAAACCAACGATCGAGCGGACGATCTCGCTGCGCCGCGCGCCCATTAGCCCGGCGATACCAACGATTTCACCGGACTTGATGGAAAACGAAATGTCTTCAAACTCGCTCGCTCGGGTCAGTCTTTTGACGTTTAGCACCTCAGCCCCTTTGACGTCTCCAGATCGGTTGATATCACCGGGATGCGCGCCGCCAATCATCTCGGCGATAACTTGCTCTTGCGACGTTTCCGAGACGGGAAGGGTGCTGATCTGTTGGCCATCTCTTAGAACAGTCACGCGATCTGCAATACGAAATATGTCAGCCATGTGGTGGCTGACATACACAATTCCAATGCCTTTTGCCGCCAACCCGCGCAACACGTCGAACAGCGCGTCGACCTCGTCCGGGGCCAGCGCTGATGTTGGTTCGTCTAGCAACAGCACACGCGCATTTAGGGAAAGTGCCTTGGCGATTTCGACAATCTGACGGGAACTGATCGGTAGGCTATCGACAGGCATTGACACATTAATGTCTAGACCAAACTCGGCCAATAGTGCTTCAGCCCGACGGCGCAATTCTGGCCAGTTTACTACGCCCAGCCGCGTTGGAGCCCGTCCTGCATAAATGTTCTCTGCGACGGAAAGGGCACCCGCAAGACTCAGCTCCTGAAAGACGCAGCTGATCCCGAGCGATTGAGCATGAGATGGGTTTTCGATCCGCTTGTCAGTGCCATCGCATAGGACTTTGCCCTTTGAGGGCTGATGGAGACCGTAGAGAAGACCAAGACAGGTCGACTTTCCAGCGCCATTTTCACCGCAAAGGGCGTGGACTTCGCCGGGACGAAGGTCGAAATCAACGCCGTCCAGAACGACGTTTGGCCCGAAATTTTTTCCCACCCCGTCTAATTGGATCAAGGGCTGCACAACCGGTGCATCTAGAATCGCTGCTGTAACCATTAAACGTCCTCCCGCTTTTTAATTGGCATCTGATATCTTAGATGTCAAATGTTATTCGACTTGAGCGTTACAGATACGAAAAAGGGCGGCCCCAGCTGAAACCGCCCTGCCGAACTTTCTGTCTAAAATGGGATTAGGAGGGGGTCGCGCCCTTTAGAACAATCGACGCGCTCTTATAAGCTTGTCGGGTGCGATCGATGTGTTCGGTCAGAAGTAATTTGATTTCTGTCATGTCTCCATGACGGACTGCGATTGTAATTTTCTGATGCTCGTCAAAAGAAAGATCGGTATGCTGGGGAAGCTTCGCCAAGTGTGTCCGCAAGGCTGCGATCTTGCCAATGTACCGGGTGTAACTGGCCGTAAGGTAATCATTTCCAGCATGTTCAAAAATCAGGTGGTGGAAAGATGTATCCAGCGCAAGATACGCCTTTTCATTTCCCTTTATCCGTTCACGCTCCATTTCATTTACGACCCGTCCCATGTCACGGGTCAACCCACTAGGGTTGCGTGACAATGCCAACTCAAAGGCAGCAATTTCAATCGCCTGCCTAAAATCGCAAATTTGGGTCACCTCTGTTTCTGACAGAGAAAACACCATCGCGCCCTTTTGTGGCTCAATGCTGACAAGGCCCTCATCGCGTAATTGAGCAAGCGCCTCCCTGACAGGCGATTTTGAAACGCCGAGTTCCTCGGATATTTTCCGCTCTGACAGCACTTGGCCCATCTTGAGGGAGCCGTCGATAATGCTGTTCCTTAGATGCTCCAGCGCAAGCTCTCTAAGCGATTTAGGTCTTTCCAGCACCATTGTGGGGGTCTCCAAAAAATGTGTTGCGCTTGTGAAGATATCTGATACACCAGATTAGGCAAGCTGGAATATCAGATATCAGAATTGCCTTAATGGGGGGCGAAAAAATATGCGCGCGGAACTGATTTTAGACTGCAAGAACGAGCATGGAGAGGGGATTTTTTGGAACCCTTCTGATGGGCTTGTCTGGTGGACCGACATTCAGGGTTGTGCGCTTTGGTCCTTTGACCCTGTGACCTCGAAAAGCGCTTCTTTTCCGATGAAAGAGCGTGTTTGCTGCTTTGCTCCACGCGCATCTGGGGGTCTGATTGTTGCTTACGCAGATCGGGTTGTTTTGTTTGATCCCGTCACCACGAGCGAAACTCTAGTTACATGGTTTGAGCCTGACAACGTTGAGACGCGGCTAAACGATGGCCGCACGGATCGACAAGGCAGGCTGGTCATCGGCGGCATGAACGAAGTGTCAGGCAAACCTGATTCGTCTGTGATTTGCATTGGTATGGATCTGGACGTGCGCACCATCATTGATCAGGTGTCTTGCGCCAATTCGACATGCTTTTCGCCGGACGGAACTACGATGTTTTTTGCCGATACCCCGGACCGCGAGATCGTGGCGTACGATTATGACATCGACAGTGGATCAGTGTCTAATCGGCGGCTGCACGCGTCCTTCGCTGACGAACCGGGCCTGCCTGACGGTTCTTGCGTAGATGCCGAGGGCGGCGTGTGGAACGCCGAATGGGAAGGCCATCGCATTGTGCGCGCGGCACCAAACGGGACCATCGAACGAGTGATCGATGTGCCTGTCTGGAAGCCCACGTGTTGCGCATTTGGAGGTCCTGACCTTGACACACTCTATATCACAACCTCGCGCCTGATGAGTGACGAGAAAGCTTTAAAAAAAGAACCGAGTTCAGGCGGCCTTTTCGCCCTAAAGCCCGGCATTCGCGGCGTGATTGATGCGCCGTTTAACGGATAACCAACTCAATATTAGGAGGAGAACACGATGCTACGTAACTTGATGAACACCACTCTCGCCGCAGGATTTGCCGTCATGGCAACTGTCGCCTACGCAGAAAATTATCCAACACCGGTGCCGTTGAATGAAGGTGCACAGGCACCAATCGATGCAATTGCACCGAAGAATGAAAAGTTCCGGATCGCGTACATGCCGCCGGCAACCGAATTTAACTACTACATCGCGATCGGCGAAGGCATCAAAGCAGTTGCCGCTGAGGAAGGTGTCGAAGTCTTTATGCTGGCCCCACAATCAGGTGCCGACATCAACGGTCAGATGGGTATGATTCAGGACGTCCTGACACAGGACGTAGATGCGATCATCTTTGGCACACACGACGAATTTGCTGCCGCCCCTCTGATTAAGAAGGCTGTCGACAGTGGTCTAGCTGTATTGATGATCAACTCTGACATCCCCAATTTCCCGACGCCGATCCATGGTGTTGTTGGGTATTCCCAACGTAACGGCACCCACAACATCGCTGATTGGGCCATCAAAAACTACGGCGACAAACCTCTGAAAGTTGGCATCATCGAAGGCCAGCCGGGCTATCACTCAACCGAGCGTGTTGGTGGTTTCCTCGATGGCATAGAAGGCAATGACAATTTCGAAGTGGTTGTCTCCGTCGATGGCAAATGGAACGTCGAAGGTGGCAATGTGGCTGGCATGGATATCCTGCAATCGCATCCTGAACTGGACTTGGTGTTTGCTGCAAATGATTACATGATCATTGGCGCGTCTTTTGCTGCGAAGGCGCTTGGCCGCTCTGACATTGTCTTGCTTGGTAACGATGGCGATACCTCGGGTCTTGAGGAAATCGCGGCAGGCAACATCACTGCTACGGTGAACACCTCGCCTTTCCTGATGGGCAAGGCGGCAATGCATGCAACTGTAGATGCACTGAACGGCACCTATCCCGGTGGTTGGATCGAAACGCCAACGTCGATCGAAGACAAATATGGCGCGATCAGCGTTTTGCAAGAGCCTACAAAGCTCTTCCCGCAGCCATCCAAAGAGTATTGAGCACTCTCCCTGTTCCTCGGCGGCATAAATCCGTGTTGCCGGGGGCGCTCATCAATTGAAATTTACCTACAAAATCGAGGCAGTCGCGATGACCACCGGAACGCCCCTTTGGGAGTTTGTCGACATCAGCAAGGCCTATCCTGGGGTTCTCGCGAACGACAAAGTCAACATCAAGCTGCTGCCTGGCTCAATCCACGGGCTTCTGGGCGAGAACGGCTGCGGCAAGTCGACAATGATCAAAACGCTTTCTGGCGTGCAGCAACCCGACAGCGGCCAGATTAAGCACAACGGTCAACCGGTCTTGATCAATGACCCGCAGGTCGCGCGGGATTTCGGTATTGCAACGGTGTTTCAGGAGTTTTCTATCGTGCCGACACTGTCGGTGGGAGAGAACATTTTCCTAGGCAATTTACCCAGATCCCGTTTTGGCGTGATCGATTGGAGCAAGGTGAACACCGAAGCCGCGCGCGTATTGGCCGAGATGGACGTTGATGTTTCCCCTGAGGTTATCACGGGTTCGCTTTCAGTCGGTGAACAACAGCTTGTCGAAATTGCTAAGGCTATCGCGATGGACGCGCGCATGATTATCCTTGATGAACCAACTGCCGCCTTGGGCGAAGATGAAATTGATCGCCTGCACCAGCTTTTGCGTAGTATGCGCAGTCGGGGCACCGGCATTTTGTATGTGTCCCACCGTTTGGATGAAGTAGAGCGGATTGTTGACGAGGTAACAATTCTTCGCAATGGACAAGTCGTACGCGCCAGTGGCGAAACCGAAATAAATGTCACTGAAATTATCAGCGCTATGATTGGTGGTGACATAGGTGAACATTATCCCAAAGAACAGAACACGGCTGGCGATGTCGTGTTGGAGGCAGTTGGCCTGGCGACCAAACATGGTGTGACAGATGCATCATTCACGCTGAAACAAGGTGAAGTGTTGGGTCTGGGTGGCGTTTTGGGCAGTGGCCGAACCGAAATCGCTCGCGCGCTGTTCGGCACAGATGAACTGACTGCCGGGCAGATCACTTTGAAAGGCAAACCCGTGAAGTTCCGTGGGGAAATTGATGCGATCCGGGCAGGTTTGGCGCTTGTCCCTGAGAACCGCAAGTATGACGGTTTGTTCTTTAATTTTAGGGCTGGGGGCAACATCACAGCAGCCTCCCTTGGCGGATTGTCCCGTTTTGGCATCATGAACCTAAAGATCGAAGAGCAAGCGACCAAGGATCTGATCCGCGATCTGGAAATCTCAACGCAGGCAGAGGAAAAGACCGTCAATTTTCTCTCCGGTGGCAATCAGCAGAAAATAGTGATCGCACGCTGGTTGTTCTCCGATTCAGATATCCTGATCCTCGATGAACCGACACAAGGTATCGATATCGGTGCCAAGGTCGCGGTCTATAATCTGATCAACAGACTTACCCTCGCAGGCAAATCGATCATCCTGATATCTTCGGATCACGATGAACTTTTGGCGATGAGTGACCGCATCGCAGTTATTCAGCACGGCACGATCACACGCATTGTCCACGCATCAGAGTTGACGCACTCGGATTTGGTGCGTGCTTCTGATGAAATTCCAACCAGCCAGACGGAGGAGGCATTCGTATGAAGCGGATCTTCGATACCCAATTGATCGGGCCGTTTGCGGCTATGGTGATTGTGGCCTTGGTCGTTGCCCTAACAACCGATCGGTTTCTTAACCCAGGAAATCTGTCCAATTTGTCTTTGCAAGTCAGTATCGTTGCTTTGATCGCGATCGGATCAACCATCGTCATCTTTGCGGCAGGGATTGATCTCAGTTCGGGTTCGATGGTGGCCCTGCTAACGATGATCCTTGCGCAAATGCTCAAGTTCATGAGCATTCCGCTTATGCTCGCGGTGCCGCTTATCTTGCTTGCAGGTGGCTTACTTGGGCTGTTTATCGGGCTGATCACAGCTTACGGTCGCATCCCCTCTTTCATTACCACTCTGGCAGGTTTGATCGCTTTTCGCGGCCTTGCGCTAACGTTCAATAACGGCTCGCCCATCTTCTCCCTTGATCCTGCATTGGAGCCGATCTTCTACGGAAAGCTCTTAGGCATCCCGCTGCCGCTTTTCTATTTGATTTTCTTCTATGGGTTGGCCTCGTTTGCGATGAACTACACGAAACTCGGTCGCGAAATTTACGCCGTTGGGGGCAACCCCGCAGCTGCGGTTCTGACCGGTATCAATGTACGCAAAGTGCAGACAACGACCTTTGTGATCGCAGGTTTCATGACGGCAGTGGGAGCAATTCTGATGTCTGCGCGCTTGAACTCAGGCTCCCCCAACTATGGGCAAACGCTTGAATTACAGGCCATCGCTGCGGCGGTGGTAGGCGGTGCAAGCCTTGCTGGTGGGCGGGGCAATGTGCTGGCCACGCTGATGGGAGCCATGACGATTGTGATCGTACAAAATGGCTTGAACCTAAATGCTGCTCCGTCCTCCGTGCAAAACATCGTGCTGGGCCTGATTATTTTGCTAGCTGTGGGCATAGACATGTGGCGGGCAGAAATCTCGAACCTGATGGGGCGTCTGTTTGGCCGTTCTTCCTCATATACCAAGAAAGGACCCTGACATGGACCTAGGACTAAAAGACAAGCTTGTTCTTGTCACAGGCTCCGGCTCTGGCATCGGCAAAGCAACTGCGAAAACCTATCTGCAAGAGGGCGCACGTCTCATTGTGCACGGCCTTACTGAGGAAGAGGTTGCGGCCTGCGTGAACGATCTTTCCCCCTTGGGAGAGGTTACAGGCATTGCTGCTGATCTGACCAAACAAAAAGACGCCACGGCGCTGGCTGACTTTGCCAGAGCGCAAGGTGAAGTTGATATTCTGGTCAACAACGTTGGCATTTTTTCGGTCAAACCGTTCGAAGACCTGACGGACGAAGATTGGATGCACTACTTCAACATCAACGTCCTGTCCGCTGTTCGAATGAGCCGGATTTTCCTGCCCGCAATGCTGAAGCGCGGGACAGGGGCGATCATCAACATGGCAAGTGAGGCTGCAGTCAAGCCACTCCCTCAGATGGTGCATTATTCAGTCACCAAGACTGCAATGCTGGGTCTCACAAGGGGTATGGCAGAGCTGACGAAAGGCACCAAAGTCCGGGTTAATTCGATCCTGCCAGGGCCGACTTGGACAGAAGGGGTTGAGGCCTATTTTGATGGACTTGCCGACCAAAAGGGCGAACCGCTCGATACCATCGTAGACAATTACTTCAAATCGGATGAGCCAACCTCGTTGATCCAACGCTTTGTCCAGCCGGACGAAGTTGCTCGCATGATCGTCACGATCTCGGCCAGCACCGCCTCCAACGGCGCGGCACACCGGATCGAAGGCGGCATCGTTCGTAACATTCTTTAAAACTCAACCAAAGGAGCCTCTAATGGGCGCACTTACATTCTCTCACATCGGCATAACGGTTCCGGATCTTGAAAAGGCCGTTGAATTCTATTCCAAGGCGTTCGGGCTTTATGTCCTGATGGAACCTACTGAAATACTGCATGACGACAGCGCCATCGGTGAGATGTGCGATGACGTTTTTGGTGAGGGCTGGGGGAAGTTCCGCATTGCGCACCTGTCGATGGGGGACGGGATTGGTATCGAATTGTTCGAATTCCCGAAAACCGTCGATGAGGAACGCCCGTTTGAATACTGGCGTCGCGGGCTGTTTCATTTCTGTGTGCAGGATGACGATTTGGAAGGCCGGATCAAGATCATTGAAAGCCTTGGTGGCAAGCAGCGCATGAAGCAGGTGCGCAAGTACTACCCCGGTGAAAAGCCTTATCGCATGGTCTATATGGAAGACCCGTTTGGCAACATTTTTGAACTCTATAGCCACTCATACGAACTAACTTATTCGGCTGGTGCATATGACTGAGTGCCCCCAGTTCACTCCTCGGACGGATAGACCCAAGGTCGTGATTACCGATTACGACTTTGGCGACGTCAGTATTGAGACGGAAATTTTGGAAGCGGCAGGTGCTGAGGTCATAGCCCTTAAGGTCAAGCATGAGAAAGATCTGCTTGATGTGGCGCCAGACTGCGCGGCCATGATGAACCAATACGCTCGAATTGGTCGTGAGACAATTTTGCGGATGCAGAAATGCGAGGTCATTGCGCGCTACGGCGTTGGTGTGGACATTGTTGATGTCGACACAGCAACCGAGCAAGGGATTCTGGTCACCAACGTGCAGAACTACTGCACTGAGGAAGTGGCAGATCACGCGGTTGCTTTGTGGCTTACGCTCGCGCGCAAACTGCCTGACTATGATAGGGCAACCCATGCCGGTGTCTGGCAGTGGCAAAGTGGGCAGCCGGTGTATCGACTTCGCGGGCGCACAATGGGCATCGTCTCGTTAGGGAAGATTGGGCAGGCTATTGTTTCGCGTGTGCAGGCATTTGGGGTCGATGTGATTGCCTATGATCCCTATTTGGCCGCCGAAGTGGCTGCCGAGTTGGGTGTTGAGCTGGTCTCTAAGGCTGATCTTTTGGCGCGTTCCGATTATATCCTGATGCAAGCGCCCATGACGCCGGATACGCATCATTTTCTGTCGGATGCAGAATTTGCAGCGATGAAACCAGGGACAATCCTTGTGAACACAGGACGTGGACCCACTGTCGATAACAAGGCGCTCTACCGCGCGCTGAGCGAGGGGCATCTAGCCGCTGTAGGTCTGGATGATCTCGAAGAAGAACCCGCCAAACGGGCTAATTGGACACCCGATAACAATCCGATTTTCACACTTCCAAACGTCTTGGTGACGCCACATGCCGCCTACTATTCCGAGGAATCCATTCGCGCGGCAAGGGTCACGGCTGCCACACAGGTGGCCAAAGTGCTGACGGGTCAGAAACCGGATTACACCGTCAATGCCGAGGCATTGG
>ERZ1047472.2464-NODE-2464-length-13024-cov-8.021590_pt1 | contig 13024 bp, 18 predicted proteins | sample MGYA00383095_ERZ1047472 | MGnify/ENA primary metagenome ERZ1047472 (study PRJEB29581, sample SAMEA5548365) | metagenome | biome: marine; feature: coastal; material: water | depth 1 m | study: Short-term variability in the microbial, nano- and picoplankton...
CACATGCTGATGCACATGATTCCTGGTGAACGGACCTTTATCCGCCCACTGCGATCGGTCTCAAATCTTGTGATTTCCAACCCACACCGAGGACAAAGGACTGCGCTTGCCTTGATCCAAGCCCTACTCACTGAATCAGCCGTGTGATCCCCAACGCATGCCATCAAGCGCCTCGATGGGGATCCAGCGCAAGCCGTGCCTCCGCACTGGAAGGGTCACGAGCGCCAATACAACTTCAAAACAACTGGCCTCACTCCACGCGTTAGCGGCTCGCCAGCAGTCCACTGTGTGGGCCAAACGCCTTCGCTTGGCCTGATGAAATGCAGCAACACCCCAACCATCCAATCCTGAACGGCGACGAGCCTTCACCTCTACCACCAGGATTCGACTCGCTTGAAACGACTGCTTCGTGAAGAGCAAATCAATTTCTCCATACCGACAGTTCCAGTTGTGTTCCAACAAGCACCATCCATTGCGCAGCAAAACCTCTTTGACATAGAGCTCTGCCTGAGCGCCTTGCGCTTGAGAATTAGACAACAAACGATGGCATAACAATGTGCTCTCAAGCATTCCCCCGATCGACACAGTTCAGGGACCAGGAATAAGAGCTATAAATATTTGAACGTGAATCGTTGTATGCGCATCGCGATTAGTGGCACTCATTCACAAGGGAAAAGCACATTCGTGCGCGACTGGATCAAGCGTCATCATCACTACATTCGCGAAGAAGAACCTTTTCGAGCCCTGCATGAAGAGGGCTATGACATTCGCTTTCGCCAAGAAAGCACGAGACTACATAACGGAATTCAGATGTACTACAACATCAGCAGACTGATGAGTTACCAGAGAGAAGATGACTGCGTTATTTTCGATCGCTGCCCCGTTGATTACATCGCTTATTCGCAATACACCGCCAACCATGGAACGACTGACATTAATAACGAATTTGTTAAATCACTAGCAGCAAAAGTGAAAGATTCCCTTCGGAACCTTGACCTACTGGTTTTTTTACCAATAACAAACGAATGGCCCGTTGCAATGGAAAACGATGGAATCCGCCCTCTTGACCTTCCCTATCGCGATGAAGTAGATGTCATTTTTAAACAAATTTACAGGGAACAACGTTTCTCAGTAATGCCAATCAACAATCCGCCAGCTTTCCTTGAGCTTTGGGGTGACAGGGAGGATCGCTTGAACAGCTTGGAACAAGCAATTCAATTCGAAAAGAACAAACGGATCTAAAAGTCCTAGGCTGAACATCCGAATTCTCACTCCCGATGCGATTGCGCTTATTGGCTCCGCTGATGGTTCTTTGGGTCACGCTGGCTTTGCCGATACAACCGGCATTTGCCGCCATGGATTATGCCAAGCAGGTGTTGATCGGTGCCGATTTTTCCAACCGAGAAATGCAAGGCGTGACGTTCAACCTCACCAATCTTCGAGAGGCTGATCTTTCAGGGAGTGATCTACAGGGTGCAAGCCTTTATGGGGCCAAACTTCAAGACGCCAATCTGAGCAACAGCAACCTTCGCGATGCCACGCTGGATTCAGCGGTCTTTGACGGCACCAACCTCACGAATGCGGTGCTTGAGGATGCGTTTGCCTTCAACACACGCTTCATCAACGTCACTGTTGAAGGTGCAGATTTCACCAACGTGCCTCTGCGAGCGGATGCGCTCAAAGTGCTGTGTGCCAACGCTGAAGGGGTGAACCCTGTGACCGGCCGAGATACCCGCGAAACGCTGGGCTGCTCATGAGCTTTGATCCACGCAGCTTGGAGCGTTTAAAGGAGTTGGGTCGCTCATTGCCCGAACCGATTGCGCCCCCCAAACAGAGCCCTGATCACCCAGTGAAGGCGACTGAAAAGCGCCATCGCATTGAAACCGAAGACAATCCTGAGCGTTTGTTTCAGGAACTGATGAAAGCCAGCAAGGATGGCACTGTTCCCGACCACTTGATGGCACGGCTCAAGGAAGCTGAGCGGCACGTCGCGACTCAGAACAAGGCGAAAGCAAAGGCTCAGATTCCGCAGTCTTCCCAGACCCTTTCCAGACAACCGCTTCGCGGCGGTCAGGGAAAAACAACTCGTCCCTCTCGTCCGAAGGTGGCTGCTGGGAGCGAAGAAGAGTCGCTGTATGTGGCTTTTGGGCAGCTTCTTTTAGAAGATGACGAAGATTCAGTCTGAGACCTGCATGCGTTGGGATCTCCAGGGATGAATCCATCTCGCTGCCGCATCATTGCCATCGGCAAAGTTCGAAAGACCTGGGTTCAGGAAGGAATCGAGCTCTACCGCAAACGCCTTCCTGGACTCACGATCGTTGAGTTGCGGGATGGAAATCCCGAAAAAGAAGCTGAATCGATTCGACAGACGCTGCGAAGCGATGAATGGCCTGTGATGTTGATGGAACAGGGTGAAACCCTGACATCAATCCGCTTTTCTGAGCGGCTACGCAGCCTTGGATCGCAGCGGCTTGCGTTCGTGATTGGTGGTGCTGATGGATTAACAGCAGAGCTGAAAGCCTTAGCCCATTGGAAGCTCAGCCTCTCACCGATGACATTTCCCCATGAGCTTGCAAGACTTCTCTTGATCGAGCAATTGTTCCGAGCCCAAGCCATCCAGCAAGGGAGTCCTTATCACCGTGCCTAAGCAAGAGACTTCATTGTTGAACAACTGCTAAACCAAATAATCATGGATCCAAAAAGTATTTTATGTTTTGGAGACTCCAACACCTGGGGAATGGCTCCTGATGGGAGTGGGCGTCTGCCATTTGACACACGCTGGCCGAATCGTCTCCAACAGATTCTGAATCAACCGAATCCCAATTCTCAGTCCTGGATTGTCTTTGAACAAGGCCTAAATTCTAGAACTTGGGTCATGGATGATCCTCTTGGAGCTGTTAACTATGGTGGCGACTACAGCTGCAATGGCCGGCAAGACTTGCCCATGATTCTGCATAGTTGCAAACCCCTCAACGTTATACTTCTCGCGCTTGGATGTAATGACTGCAAAAGCCATTTGAATCTTTCTCCAGAAGAGATCACATCTGGAGCAAAAATCCTGATCCACGATGTACGCAGATCGTATCAATGTGGACCACCTTATTCCAATCAACCCCCCGCAATTGTTTTGATAACTCCTGGAGTTATTCAAATCACACCACAATCTCTTGCCTGGGGATTCCAAGGAGCCGCAGAAAAGTCCCGGCTACTTCCCTCCCTTTATCGCAACCTTGCCGAACAAGAGTCGGTGTTCTTTTTCGATACTCAAGCTGTTGCTGAAACGTCTCCTTTAGACGGCGTTCACTTTGATACTGATCAGCAGGAGTCCATCGCTGCGGGATTGGCTGAGCTCATTGCAGCGATTCCATCCTGAGACCGTTTCAACCTCCGCTCAGTCTTCCAACGGCAAGGGTCCAAGTGCGGTGAACTTAATTGGCTCAAATTTGGCAATGCTCACACTCCAACAGCGTGATGTGATCGCCAACAGTCCCCGCTGAAAAGCTGCGCAATCTCCTGTTGTGAGCCAAGTCGCTTTCAGGAGTGGTAAGTCCTCCGGCAAACGCTCCATGCCTAACTCAGCAATCAGCAAACTTTCTAACCCCGCTTTGCGCTGCAAAGGCCCCTGATCGCTACGTTGCCAAACGCGCAGCAGCAGTTCCAAAGCCAGCTCATTGGCGATCTGCGCGGGAATCCCCGCGTCATCCTGCATCGCATCCTTTGGCAGAGAGCGTCCCCCGAGAGGCATCGCTCGTTTCCCATTCTGTTCAAACAGCGCTATCGCCAAGAGGTAGGGAGAGTCAGCCATCAACAGCAGCGTCAAAGGCAGCCATCTTGATCGATTTGAACACCAAACCTCGACTTTGCACCTGCAGCGCTCGATCGGCCTGTTATGCCCTCGAAGATCGAGCCATGGCTCCTTCCAGAGCTTATGGCCATTCGATCCTATAAGTGCCGGATCAAGTTAATAATTCCCTTCATCCCTACAAGCAAATAAAGGAGCATCACATAAAGCTTTAGCAATATAAAATAAACTTTTATTTTGCTTTATGCGCTTCGAGCTGTTTACACCCAAAACTGACTGAATCAGCCAATCTTCTCACTTGAAAAAGCCAGATATTCCCACAAATGAGGCAGAGAGGCTGCAAGCGCTGAATGAGTACAGAATCCTTGGCACAAAGCCCGAAGAAAATTATGACGATATTACGAAAATAGCTTCTTTAACTTGTGGTGCTCCTATTGCTCTTTTGAGTCTTGTTGACTCCAATCGTCAATGGTTCAAAGCAAAGGTTGGAATTGAGGCGGAAGGAACTGTTCGCGACTGGTCATTCTGCGCTCATGCGATCCACTCTTCTGAACCCTTAATCGTTGAAGACGCCTTAAAAGACGAACGATTCTTTGATAATCCCTTAGTGCAGGGAGAGCCTAAAATCAGATTGTATGCAGGTTTTCCACTACAAAATGACAAGAACCTCAGGATCGGTACGCTTTGCGTGATCGATAGAGAGCCCCATGGCCTGACTGACACACAGTTCAGCATCATGCAATCTCTGTCAAGACAAGCCGTTGCTTTTTTAGAATTAAGGAAGAGATCAATCAACTTAATTGAATCCTTCTGTTCACACACCGATAGCGGTAGCTTTATCTCAACATGCTCTTACTGCAGAAAAGCGAAAGATACTGAAGGGCATTGGTTGCATCTAGATCAGTATTTATCGGCACGTACAAATTTAAATTTCAGCCATGGAATCTGCGATGCATGCATAGAAGAGCATTTCCCCGATGTCCTCGAGGTCTGGGAAGCAGAAAAGAAGGAGAAGGTCCTGGACAATCCAACGCTGTAAAACAAACTCTTGCCCGCAGGCCTGGCCTAAGCACCACGCAACGGGCGCTCGGAAGCCAACGACAGCACAAGTGATAGGACACTTGTACTATTAAGTGATCGTCGCTATGCGCTTCCGTGAGATTGGATCGGATCTCGCTTCAGCCACCCCAGCCTCTGCGGCTCCAGCGTCCAGAGCTTTGCCTTCCTCTAGCAAGTGACCAGGTTGCCGCAGGTTTTCCCTCCCCTGCGGATGACTACATCGATGTGGGGATCGATCTCAATGAGCAACTGATTCGCCATCCAAGCAGCACCTTCTTTTTGCGCGTAAGCGGCGACTCCATGACTGGCGCAGGCATTCACCATGGCGATCTACTGGTGGTCGATCGCAGCCTCGACCCTCGTCCCGGCCGAGTGGTGGTGGCTGTGCTGGATGGTGCCTTCACTCTCAAACGCCTAGCTCGCTATCGCGGCCATCTACGCCTGGAAGCGGCCAACCCTGACTATCCCCATTTAGACCTCCATCGTTGCGGAGATGTGCAGATCTGGGGCGTGGCGATTCACGTCATCCATCCGCTTTAGCGCTCACTTTGTCGCGATGAACCAGGTCACGGCTCTCATTGATGCCAACAATTTTTATGCCTCATGCGAGCAGAGCCTGGATCCGGCCCTGATCGGCAGGCCAGTGGTGGTGCTCTCAAACAATGATGGCTGCATCGTGGCCCGTAGCGCTGAAGCACGCGCTCTTGGCATCGCCATGGGCACCCCCTACTTCAAGGCGAAGCGGCATCTGGAACAAAACAACGTTGTCATTCGCAGCTCGAATTACGCGCTCTACGCCGACATGAGTCAACGGCTGATGAGTTTGTTGGAAAGCCAGGTTGAGGATCTGGAGATCTACTCCATTGATGAGGCGTTTGCCCGGCTCAGCCGTCCCTCGGACGGAAATCTGCATCCATGGGCACAGCAGTTACGAACCTTGGCTCGACGCAACCTCGGTTTGCCCATTGCCATTGGTCTCGGGGCCAGCAAAGGACAAGCCAAACTCGCCAACCGGCTCGCAAAAGTGGTGCCGGCCAACGCCGGACTCTTTGATCTTGGATTGTGTCGCGACCCCGATCACTGGCTGGAAACGATTTCTATTGAAGACGTCTGGGGCATCGGCCGCAAACTCGCTGTCTGGTGCCGAATGCGGGGAGTGGTCAACGCACGGGAGCTGCGGGATATGCCCAGCGGATGCCTGCGCGCTAAGGCAGGTGTGGTGGGAGTTCGGCTCCAGAGAGAACTACAAGGTCATGCCTGCCTACCGCTTGATCTCGAACCCTCTCCGAAGCAGGAAACCTGCGTCAGTCGCAGCTTCAGCCATCCCATTACGAGCCTGGAAGAGCTCCGCGAAGCGATAGCAACCTACGTGGTGCGAGCGGCTGAAAAGCTGCGCAAGCAGCATCAACGCACAGCGGCTCTCACGATTTATACGCGCACAAGCCCATTCATTCCAGCCTTTTACAGCCGAGCGGCCAGCACCAGCCTTGATCTACCCAGCAACGACACGCGTGTGTTGTTGGAAGCTGCATTACCGCTGGTGGAACGCATTTTTCAACCGCACCGCCCACTGGCAAAGGCAGGCGTTCTGATGCAACACCTGCAGGGAATCGATCAACTTCAACAGCATCTATGGGTGCCCTGCACAGAGGAAGAACAACAGAAACGGGAGAGCTTGATGGCAACGGTCGATCGCCTCAATCACCGCTATGGGCGAGGCACGGTGCAATGGGCCGCCTGCGGTCTGGATCCGAGCTGGGCCATGCGACGCGAACGGCTTGGTCGAGCCGCCACAACTCGCCTGAGCGACGTGCCGGTGGTGCGGGCCTAAGCCAATAACGCGTGCAGGCGAAGCCAAGATTGAAGCCATAAAACACAAAAAATGTGGCGACAAAAAATTGACAACATCACTTTTCGCACCTTAAGTAAAGGGATACAAATAAAAGCAAAATGCCAGGATCAATCCTTAAGGCAATCTTTCCAGTCATTGCATATTTATGCATTGGCTATATCGCAAAATGCACCAAAAAGTTCGATCCCAGCAACAGCGGAATCCTCATCGGCTACGTCTTAAACATTTCAATTCCCTGCATGATTGTCCTTGACATGACAAGGCAAGACATGTTTAAAGACCTTTCAAAATATATTGAATTCTTTGGCGGGTATTTATTAGTGTCCTTTATCGTATTCATCATAGCCTACTCCTATGCAAGGATCGTTAAACGCCAGAATCTATTAATTGGATCTTACTTTTCAGCTGCAGCCTCCTACTCAAACACCTGCATGATTGCATTGCCAATTCTTGCCATCATGCTTCCAGTAGGAGGCGCAACATACGGCGTCATTGGGGTCATTGTTTTAATTATTGGACTGCAAACAACATCGATCATCTACGAATACACATCAGAAGAAAACTCAAAACTAAATTTTCGAAAAATACTAATTTCCATTAGCAAAGCAATGAGAGCCAACTACTTCATTGCCATGATTTTGGGCTTAATACTGTCCTTCCTAGGCTTCCAATTCCCAAGCGTCTTAGGGACGAGCCTGAATGCAGTTGGCATCACAACAGCACCAGTCGCACTCTTTGCTATTGGAGCTCAGTTGAACTTCACGCTTTTCAAAAACCACATTCGCATCGTGAGTGAATGTACTTTTTTCAAATTGTTCCTAATGCCAGTGCTTGCTTGGATGATTTGTGACCTCGTCAAACTGCCCCCAGCACCTTCAGTTGCCGTCATTCTATGCAGCGCAGTCCCTACAGCAAAATGTCAATATGCAGTAGCGCGATCCCATGACGTCTATGTTGAAGAAACCGAATCGATTGTGGCAGGAACAACGATTCTTTCCATGGTGACTCTGGCGGTAGTCATTGCCATGCTCGCAAAAGAATACCCAACGCTTGTCACTTAACCATTCACCAAGTCATGAACGCAAATTCACAATGCGTCTTGCAATAACTGCACTTCTAATTCACGTCGACTAAGCAATAAAACCATGCGATATCCATGGCTATTCAGACCTGTCTGTTCTCGGACAAGATCTGTGTGAGCGAGAGCCAGGCCACAGGTTTCAACGAAAAGAACGGGAAGGCTACCGGCATGGCCACTCATGCCTTGAAGATCAAGAGCTTGACGCACTGCTTGTTGCGCCTTCTCCGATCCCAGTCGTTCCACAAAAGCGGGCCAGAGATGGTTCACCGGCGTATAGGTCGAAAAGTCAATCGTGGAATCAGTCATCAAACGGGCAACTGCTCAATCGCGACTGCAATCATCTGAGGCGTCACCGTAATCACTTCAAGGGCATCCTGATTATCGAGATAGGAATCGAAGGAGGCAAAGCGCTCAATATGAGGGTTAGCACCCTCGACAGCACAAGCCTCGATCCAATCATTGTTTTCAGGCTTCACGACCACAAAGGCCTGTAAGGCTTCATCGAGATCGCCGCCATCGCCGATTCCTTCTCCGTGCCAAATCGCTTCGAAAAATTCAGACATCACTGAGAAAAGCTATTCATCCATTATCAGTGATGCAAGATCTCGTGAACTGTTGCAAGCTCTACCCAAACACAAATGCAAATGCCATGGACTGGCATCCTTAACTGGTTAACGCATTGAACTCAATCAATCCAACATCAGTGCGCTGGCAGCTGCTCCAGACTTAAACGAAACGGGTCGCTTACCCATTGCAATGACATGGTCAACTCTGGATCGAGCGTGTAAACCAAATTGTTAAACCGAAGACGCGTCAAGCTAGCCTTTTGCTAAGGTCAAAAAGCCGCCCAAATTGCAAGCACTAATGATTAAATAGATGCAATAATCAGACTCCTCCTGCTCCGAAATGGTCAAACAAAAAGCCCTGCTACCTGCAGGGCTGAAAAGAGATTGCGCAAAACCAATCTCAACTTCTCGTTCTATCGCTGAGTCTTCTGATAAGCCTCAACAGCTTCAGCAATACAGTTTTCATCGGATTGAGTTGCTTCACTGTTTCCAGCGACAGATGAATTGCAATTCTGAGTGATATGGCTCATGACTGAGTCAGGCACCCCAGGAGCAGCCGTAACAGCAACGGGTGCTGCAAGAGCAACAACGAGTGTGGCGAGCGCAGTTTTCATTGGTATTGAGAAACACCACCAATGTCTAGCTGCAAAAAAACACTGCGGCATCATCGAGATGGCCAAACGGCGAGTTCAACCTCTCTTCTTGCCATCTTGAACACGCTTGCGGATCAAATGACACATCTTTGCGACGATCTGCCAGCGTTCTCGAAAGAGCGAAGAACACTCGTGTTGCGAAATCAAGACATACAGGGATTGTTACTAGCCCCAATCCATCAAGCCGCAGGAGGAATGGATTCAGGGGGATTAGCAACAGCAACCTCATAACCAGCACAACGTTGTTGATCAAGATGCTGAATATGCTTTCGTTCGGAGTAATACAGCTCTTGCAATCGAAGTGCATCAGCATTCAATTGTTCAAACATCTCCTGAATACGACCTTCCATATCCACAACCTCTGACGTTGCTGTCTGTTCTTGCTCATTCGCAATGAGCGAAGCAATGCACCGTTCCAAAGTCTCCAGCCGTTGACCACCCCAGGCTTCCAGCAAGTGACGGCAGCGTTTATGACTTTTCTGTCTCTCCAAAATCGCTGCGGTGCCCCGCAAAACATCCATAGGACGTGCCAACGCCAAACGCTGCAGCTCCGCAGGTTCTAAGAGCGGCGTCAACTTGGCAACCAAGGCACTGTTTTCAAGTAGCAGCTGATCAGTAAGCAAACGAGGAAGATCCAGGTCGGCCAACTCATGACCAGGATCTTTGCCCCTGCTGATCGCCTCTAGACGACCGGAACCGATGTTGCCTTCCTCAAGATCGGTGATCGCAGACCACAACAAACGGTGGTGCTGAAGGGCGAAGTCTTCCAACTCCCGTTGGCGTAATTCGCAACGCACCTGGGAGCGATGAATCGGACAATGCAAATAAATACGCAGGATCTCAGCTTCACAACGCTCTCGTTGGCTGACTTCACCAGCCTTTTCATGCCGGGCTGAACGACCATGCCAGCGCTGACCTTGCACCTGTTGGCGCAAGTCTTGCTCCAGTTGCAAGGCCAAACGGCCTTGACCACCGCTTAATCGCTCTGCAACTTGCTGGAGGTAGTGCGTGCGAATCGCTGATTGAGGGAGCTTGCCTAACAGCTCCACCAACCCGCTAACAGCTTTTTGAAACTGATCGGCCTTGGTTAGATCGCGGTCTTCCAGCACCTGTTCGATCTGCCAATCGAGCCAAAGCGGTGCCTGATCAAGCAGGGCGCGATAGTCCCCAGCTCCGTGATCCTTGAGGTACTCATCTGGATCCTTGCCAGAGGGTGTATGGAGCACTCGCAGCTCCAGCTGTCCTTGAAGCGCAAGCTGCTCCACTTCACCGATCGCCCTGTTTGCGGCGCGGATTCCCGCACGGTCAGCATCAAAATTGAGAACGATGCGTTTGCCATCACTGCACCGGCACAGTTGGGTGATCTGTTGACTGCTTAGAGCTGTACCAAGCGAAGCAACGGCATTGGTAACTCCCGCTGCATGCAACGCGATGACATCGAAATAACCCTCTACCACCACCGCTCGATCGTCCTTGCGGATCGCATTAGCTGCCTGATCAAGACCGAAAAGGTGCTTGCCTTTTTCAAAGACCTCTGTTTCCGGAGAATTCAGGTATTTGGGATCACTGCCATCAAGACTTCGACCGCCAAAACCGATGACCCGTCCCTGGCGATCGCGAATCGGAACGATGACCCGACCACGGAAACGGTCATAAAACCCGTTGCCGCCTTTCCTTGGGACAACCAAACCCGCTGACTCAAGCAGCTCTGGAGACAACCCCTCAACGTGTTGAAGATGCTTGAGCAAACCATCCCACTGATCAGGGGCATAGCCGAGCTCGAAGGTCTCCATCGTGGCTTCACTCAAGCCACGTTGATCGCGCAGGTACTCAAGGGCCTCTTTGCCGGACGCACTCTTCAGCTGACTGCGAAACCAGCCTGAGGCGAGGGCTAGTGCCCGATGCAGATGGTCACGCCGCGAGAGCTGTTGACGAAGTCGCTCCTGTTGAGGACCATCAACCGTTTCCACCGGTAATTGATACCGGCGCGCCAAATCCAGAACAACATCGCTGAAGCTCTGCCGTTGGAACTCCATCAAAAACTTGATGGAATTGCCACCCGCTCCGCAGGAGAAGCAGTAATAAAACTGCTTCTGCGGCGACACCGTCATCGACGGCTTGCTGTCGTCATGAAACGGGCAGACACCAACGAATTCCCGTCCCTTTTTTTTGAGCACCACGTGCTCACCCACCACATCAACGATGTCGGCGCGCTCTTTAACGGCGTCGATGGTGCGGGGGTGTAGACGGGGCATCGCCATGTCTCCATTCTGCGAGCCCCGATGCCATTTTGGCTGTTCAGCGCGATGCGCCATGGTTGGCAGGTGTCGTCGGAACCACCATGCAGGGGCTGTTAGGCGCGATACGAGGCAGCCAATCCCCCAGAGAATGGCGAGCCTGCGGAGCCCTGATCGCCTGTGCGTTGGCGTTCAGTTTGATGACCGTTTGCGTGAAACACCTTGGGGGACGGCTGCCAGTGGCAGAAGTCGTTCTGGTGCGCTCCCTGATCAGCATTGCGATCACCCTGGCGATGTTGCGTCGTCTCAAGGTCTCGCCCTGGGGCGAACAACGTGGGTTGTTGTTGATCCGTGGAGGATTAGGGACCGCCGCCTTGTTGTGTTTCTTTGAGGCCCTCGCTCGGCTTCCACTCGCGGCAGCAACCCTGCTGCAATACACCTACCCAACGCTGACGGCACTTGCGGCATGGCTGCTTTTAGGGGAGACCATCCGACGCCGCATCGGCATTGCCGTGCTGTTAGGCCTGCTGGGGGTGATGTTGGTGGTTCAGCCCGAATGGGTGGGCAGCACGACGGAAAGCCTGCCAGCATTCGCAGTTCTGATCGGCCTAGGCGGTGCGTTGCTGACGGCACTGGCCTACGTGAGCGTGCGTCAACTGTCGGTTCAAGAGCACCCACTCGTCATCGTCTTTTACTTCCCCTTGGTGTCGGTGCCCGCAACCCTGCCGTTGCTCTGGGGGCAAGCCACTCTGTGGCCCAATCCAACCGAATGGGTCTGGCTGATCGGGGTTGGGGTGTTCACGCAGATGGGGCAAATCTGGTTAACAGAAGGCCTATCCGTCTTGCCAGCAGCGCGTGCCACCTCAATCAATTATGTCCAAGTGGTGTTTGCGTCCCTCTGGGGCGTGCTGTTTTTTGCCGAACCGATTACCGCTGCTGTTGTGCTTGGAGCCTTATGCGTTTTGGGGGCCACGCTGATCAGCCTGAGTGCCAGGACGGCTCGAAAAGCTGAACGCTGCTAGCCAACGCCTCAAAGCGAATCGATCGGCAAAGGATGGGTGATCCAATCTTGTGAGGTTCCGTCGCTAGAACCCACCGGTTGGGCTAAGCGCCAACTTTGGCCCCGTTCACCCCTCTCTAAAAACAGCTCAAAAGGGCTATCAACACGCACCGAATCAGCAGGAAGCCTCCAATCAAAGCGCCCGGTGAGATGAATTCCACGTTGCTCACCAAGACGGATCGACTCCTGCTCTTCCACGCGCACACGACTCACCTCCGGCACGCCAACAGGCTCTAATTCCAGGGAGCTGGCAATCGCTGTTTGAGTCAATTGGATTTGCAGCCCAAGCGCTTTCAGCAACACTCCGCGTGGAGGTTGATCGGATGGTCCGCAACCGGTTAATCCAAGGTTGAGGAGCAACAGCACGCAAACAACCAGCACCTGTTGAACATGCCGTTTGAGCGATCTCATCCAAACATTCAGACTTGGCGCGGCGGGCAGCATGGGCAACCAATCAATGCTGACAACGATAGTTGCCAATTGGATCCAACTTGACGGCCATGAAAAAGAGCCGTGAAGGTGCAAAAAAAATCCGCACAAGGCGGATCCATGCAAACGGATTGGTGGGACAGGAGCTAACTACTTTTTCTTGGCAATTCGCACTCCTTGAGGATTGAGAGGGCAGGCCAAGGCGTGAAATGGTTTGTGGTTACCTTCAAAAATCAAGCTCCCCATCGGTTGAGCATGAGCGGTATGAATTTCCATGTGTGAATG
>ERZ1047472.2475-NODE-2475-length-13006-cov-11.782642_pt1 | contig 13006 bp, 6 predicted proteins | sample MGYA00383095_ERZ1047472 | MGnify/ENA primary metagenome ERZ1047472 (study PRJEB29581, sample SAMEA5548365) | metagenome | biome: marine; feature: coastal; material: water | depth 1 m | study: Short-term variability in the microbial, nano- and picoplankton...
TGCACTTTTTCTTGGCTGCATTATTACCTGCACTTTCACAACCAGGGTAAATTGGCACATTCTCAATTACTGCAAAAGGAACATCATCAATGATTTCTCCAGCTTCTTCAATCTCTTCAATATCTACAATCTCTTCTTCTTGACTAATCTCTGTAGATTCAATAATGGTTTCTTCTACATCTGCCTCATCCTCAATTACCTCAATAACTTCTGGAGCTGGCGGCGGTGGAGGTGGCGGTGGTGGCGGTGTTAACAGCTCTGTGATCGGAATGTCTTCATCAAGATCATCACCCACATTTAAGGTGTCTAAAGAAAGATCTCTATCATAAGACTTCCACTCTACTGCTTGCCAAGACAAAAACAACATAAAAGCAAGACCTGCTAAAAAGTAGACCCCACTCCATTGTTTTAAATCTGCTTTTGGATTTTTTTTCGGTTCCATAATTGAATTTAAATTATCGCCTATAAAAATATAGAAAATCTATTGTATTGTAAAACAATAGCACTGTAATATTAGTAAATAAATTTATTTGACACCTTAACTACAAATGATCCTAGAATCAAGCCACAAACATTAGCAACTACATCAAATAGCTCTGCACCTCTTGTGGGAATTAAGCGCTCTTGTGTTACTTCAATAAGTATGCCGTAAATTAAAACACACACAAATAGTAAAGGTAATGTGTAGGGCTTTGTGACTTTCGTCTTTCTAGAGAAAATATAACAGGCCCACACCACAAGCAGTACTGCATTAATTATAAGATGCACCATCTTATCTGCAAATGGAATAACATCTATTTTTGGACCATCTGTTATTGGCATTAATAAAGCCACTGTAATAAGTAGGGTGTAGCCAAGGGCTAAGCCAAAGAGGAGTTTAGGCCCCAACAAGTTCTTTATACCCTGTTTCATCTAATAGGTTTTCTATTTCATCTGGGTTTGAAATTTTAATCTTTATCATCCAACCTTCTCCATAAGGGTCATTGTTTACTTTTTCAGGTTCAGACTCCAGGGTGTCGTTAAATGCTATAATTTCTCCAGAGAGGGGCAAAAATAAATCTGATACTGTTTTAACAGCCTCTACAGATCCAAATACCTCATCGGCATCCATCGTCTCATCAAGAGTTTCAACCTCTACATATACAATATCTCCAAGTTCGCCTTGTGCAAAATCTGTAATTCCTACTGTAGCGGTATCGCCATCAATAGCTACCCACTCGTGGTCTTTAGTGTACTTTAAATTTGATGGAATGTTCATAGTTACAAGTTTTTTATGTGTTTATATTTTAATTACCAAAGTTATATCTTAAGGTCAAACCACTGCGAATGGTGGTTTGCGGGAAAGCAGTAGAAATTGCATACTCAGAGAAAGTATGGTCATAATAAAATGCCGCAGTTAAGTTTTTACTTAAAGCATAATCTACCAACAACTGGGCACCGTATATGGTTTGTCCTGCAGTGGTTTGGTTATTCTCGATATCCAAATAACGTATAATGGTCCTGTTGTCTCTTCTTGAAAGATCTAACTTAAAGTTTAGATCACTTTTTAGTATTTGCTTTTTACCTCCAAAGTTAGTTCCTATGCGTAAGTCTTTAATTCTGTATCCAAGACCTATTATAATTTCGTCTCCTTTAATCTCGGTTAAAAGATTATTGGCAAAACTAAGCCCAAGTGCTCTGTCTTTTCTATACTCTGCACTTACTTTAACAGAGTTTTTCATCTCAAGATCAATTTTTAATAATGGCGAAAATTGCTCGGTAAGGTTAACATTAGTTAAAAACTGCTGGCTTTTAAAATCTCCCGCTTGATTTGTAGCAGCAGTTACAGGATTGCCATCTCTAGAGCGGTTGTAGTCTAAATTGGTTTGAAATTGATTTACGGTATACCCAGCGGTATATCCATGCTGGAGAGAAAATCTTTTAAAACGTTTTTTAAACCACCCCAAACGCATAAAACCAGTATATTTAATATCCCAATTTGGTAGAGGTATGTCTCTTAAAATGCCTTTCTTCTCGCTCTGCACATCAGCACCTTTATAGGCTGCTATAAATGATGGTAACAATACATCTTGGCTTGTAGGGCCAAATCCAACAGGATATCCTGTTTCTGGATCTACCGGGAAGGCGTCTGTACCATAAAATTCTGAGGCCAAGTTGTTGGCAACAATAAGTCTATTGCTTCTAAAGGCATCAAATGGCTCAGAGCTGGCATCTGTAGTGCTTTGAAAAGCTGTTGCAATAAGTAGGGTTGAAATATTAAAGTTTCCAGAGCTAACAGGTGTTAAAGAATTATACAAGCCATCTTCAATGATATAATTCTCTGAGTAATTCTCGGAGTAGATTCTACTGGCATTAATGTCTATCTTAAGATCTCTAATTGGCTCAAGATTGACCTGAATGTCTAACTGATTGGTTTCATTCTCTGTGTATTGTTCATTGTATTCTGGATAAAGGGTTAACCAACCATTACGAGCAGCTTGATCTCTAACCTCAGCCTGGCTTCCAAAGGTAAAGCCTGCCGTTGGCTTTAAAGTACCTACAAAACCAATTGAGCGTTTATATCCAGGCAAGAAAATTCCGTTGGTTTCTTGGTAATTAAATTGCACTTTTTTAATCATGGTAGCCAAGCCAACGAGAGTATTTACTGCTTTATCCCCTCCACTTAAACCATTACCTAAGCCACCTCCAGCATTACGGCCTCTACCAGAGGAATTAGCACCGCCTTTTGCTGCAAACCCTTGGGAATCATTTTTGGAACTTGCTTTAGAGTCCTTACCGCCCTTATCTGATCCACCTTTTGGGCTAAAACCGCCTCCATTTCTGGATGTGCTATTTCTAGAATTGCCTGCGTTTCTACTGGCTTTCTTTTTAGAAAGTCCAATATACCTGTAAAAAGCACTGAAATCGAAGGTTGAATTAATACGATGGGTACTTGCGTTTTGAATCGAGTTTCCTAAATCATAGGTTTGCACAGAACCGTCAGATAATTCAATATCAATATTATTAAACAAATCACTACCATCTTGCCACTGGAAATCTCCTGTGTATGAATAGGTTGCTCGTATCCATTTCAAGAAAGGAAATTTTGCAGTAGGCAGATCATAATTTAATTGCAATGATTGAAAGTGCTGGTTGGGATCTCCTATATCAAACAAACCGTCAAAGACTCCAATTTGATTGTTAGCAACACCGTCATCATCTATATAATTGGTGACAATTCTATTATTAGAGGTTGTGAAATTAAAACGAAATGATTTTGTTAGGTTATAATTTATTGCATAATCCCAGTCAAACAAATAGTTTCTTTGGTAGAGCACCGGCAGGCCTATATTGCCATCTTCTAGGTTTAATTCTCTAAACTTTTGCTCATTATGCTGGCGCAGAATATTAGAATTTACAGCAATACTAGTGGGTAAATAATTAAGATTAAGGTCTTTTAAAAACTGCCAATATTTTCCCGTGAAAATAGAATCATTCTTTTTAAATGGTTCAAATGTTTTGGGCGTAAAGTTATAGGCATAGGTTCCGCCCAAACGCACGTTTTGATCCAGTGCTTCTTGAATTTCAAAATCGTTGTGATCTATTTGATTGTAGGAGGCAGAAAGTGTAACATTTTCTATATCATACACCTTTGATTTACCCTCTGAGGTGCGTTCTTTACGAACTCCAATAAAATTAATACTCTGTCTTTTTGTATAGTCTATAGACTGTCCTAAAATCTCATCTCTTCTTTGTGAATTTGGCTCGTTATCTAATCTAGTTTGTAATTCTACATCTTGATACTCTGGATCAAATTGTGGTGTAATTAGTTTTTCTGACCTACCATAATTAAAAGGTAATTGAATGCCCCATTTCTTTGGCAGCATCTGCCCCAGGTTTAAATTGGTGACCAAATTATACTCTTCTATATCTTCTCTACTACGATCGTTTGGACCTTGCTCTAAAGAACCAAAACCTATGGTACTTACTCTACCTGTTGCACTTAGATTTGCAAAATCTGCAAAATTTGCATCCATGGCCGCAACAGCTGCCCAACCACCCTGGTTTTGCAACTCAGATAGACGTAATTCATTAAACCAAACTTCTCCACACAGCTCTGTATTGGTCTCGTTTCTCACACCAATCATTGCAACACGTACATCACCAAAACTAGGATTTCCTTTCATACCTACTCTCAGTATGTTAGATGGTAAGCCATCTATTTGACCCTCCTCAAAGAAATGCAATTGGTTGGGCGCATACGTGGCAGGATCTCCTAAAATGGTAGACTTTAAATCTTGTAATAAACTAAGAGGTAGGTCCAATCTATTCTCTACTGGCCAAATTTCTTCAGCGCTAGTGGTATTAAAAGCCGTTGGCTTTAAAGACACCTGTACCTCATAGAAACTTTCAGTTAAATCATTACCCATTCTAATAAATGCCACCAAATCACCATCTGCCAATGCTGTTTGATTCACGATAGATTCTGCATGAATAAACATTTCTAGGTTTTTATACTGCCGCATGTCAACACTAAAGTTTTTATACACACCACGGGCATCATTTTGCTCTAAGCCACAAACACGCAGGGCAAGAGATTGCTCATCTTGTCTTATAATATTATTGTTATTATTGAGTTGTTCTCTAACAACTCCAGGAGGTAATGTGTAAGGTATGGGTTGTCTGTTCTCGTTATCAATTATATTAACAGCTTCTACTTCAAAAACAGTATCATCCAACTCAGGATCTTCTAGGGTAACATTATCTAGGGTCTGCAAGTATCTTCTGTAATCTCCTCTAACCAGTTCTAAGGTTCCAAAACGGAGTGTTGTTTGCTGCTCAAAGCCAGAGAGATACATACGCATAAAACGTATTGATCTAAAATCTGAAATGCCATTTACTGCCCTATCATAATCTGCAACAGGAACTTTAAACTGAACCCACCTAACATCCAAAGAACTATTGTCTTGGAGAGTAATGGTGCTCTCACGTACATCAGTCACAAAATCATTGGTAGCCGGAGTAAGGGCATCACGAGTGATAGGAATGTTATACTCATAATAACTATCTACAGTATTCATAGAGTTATCACGGTTAATGTCTTCTACATCTGGTTGTGTGGTAGAACCACGATTTGTATTTGTTACCTCAACGGGAGAATTCCCTTCTGTACCATTGTATAGTTTGTAACGACTTCTTATATCGCCAGAGGCCTGTAAGAAGTACTGATAGTTATCATTTGCAGGGTCAGCAAGACCACTAAAGCCAGGGAACATTTCACTCTCCTGGGCATTATTTAAACCATCATACCCTACATCTTGGTTAATGCGCTGCTCCCCTTCTGTATCAAAGGTATATACTAAAGATTGATTGGTGGGCACCTTACCCCAGACCGTTGGTGTGGTGTTTTCTGAACTGCCATCTTTAGGCAAGCCATTCTCATATTGCTTTCTACCATCTTTTAAAACATCCTCAGAAATGTTTCCTAAGTTAAAACTAAGGGTTCCTCCATTATTGGTGTTGTTTTCTTCGTAAATGAATGGATCCATTACCCAAAACTGAATAAACTCTACGTTGCTTCTTTCAAAATCTGTAGTAGTTAACTGCCTAGAAATACCTCCAAAATTAGCGGATGGATTTGGCAAATCATTGGTGCCTGAGGTAGCTGGATTAAAGTTATACTCTCCACGCTCGCTTGGGTAAAAAGAAAGGTCTAAAGAAAATAAGGCCTGTGTTTGTCCTTGAATTATATCTTGCCCTGGAAATATTTCGTCTCTAAAAACACGTCTTGTAAATGGTGAGGATAAATCTTGATCTGTAATCCCGTCTGGTCTTTGACTACTGTAAAAAATAGGGTCAATGGTGTACCAGTTTAAACGTGCACGTTTGTAATTATAATCCAAAACACTGTTTGGCTCTTCTCCCCCAAAACCATCTGGAGTTGAAGACAAACGCCAGGAAATAGGAGAACTGATATCAAACTCTGTTTGTGAAGACTCAAAATCATCGATATACACCGTAGTTCTTCCTCCAAAGTCTGAAACCTCTGGGGCACTTGGCAATAAATATGCAAATTCACCGCGTATAGAGAAGTTTGACTCCACATCTGTATCAATGTTAGGGAGTTTGTTTACCAGACGCGTAAAGAAGGGTACCTGTGTTGCGTAATTTAAATTAACTCCGAATATTTGATTGTTAATTGGTTCTACATCATAGGTAGATTTTTGAGTAAGCGGGCGTTCGTTTAACCTCAAATAGGTTCCTCCTATGATAAAGTTATCATTAAATTTATGCTCAATGTTTAAACCCGTAAATCGCTTTGTTTGTTGTCCAAAAAGCGTGTTGTTTTCTACTGTAATGTTTACAGGGGTATTTGAGGCTAGTAAAGATGGATCTAAAATCTGAACCGTTCCTGCTTGGTAATTAACCGTATAGTCTACACCCTCAGATAAGGTTCTACCTCCAGCAGTAACCACTACAGAACCTTGAGGTATGTTAAAGGCCCCAATGGGTATTCCGTTACCGCCACTGGATTTATACCTTCCTGTTAACTGAAATTTATTTTTATCACTATCCTCTTGTTCTGCCTGAGTTTTAGTGGATCTATATAAAGATCTAAAAACGTATTTGTCTTGATTGGCATTATAGGTGGCGGGCATGCTATATTCTGCAGCTCCAGCAGAGGAGTCATCTAGTTTGTCAAATAGGTATTCTCCAAAAGGCTCTACGCTGGTAAATATGATGCGCCCGTTTTGCTGATCTACGGTAAGTCCTGGAATAAAATCAAAAAATCCATCTCCCCCTTGTTGAGGATCATTATTGAAATTTAATCTATCTAGATTAAAAACCTTTAATAGGGTCTTATTATCAACATCTTCAGGCAAGGCAACTGCAGGATTAGTGATGGTGCCCTCTGCAGCTATGATGTAATTTAAAGGTGCTGGATCTCTGTATTGGATGTCTAATCTAAAATCTTCTTGTTCTAACTGAAACGCTCCTAGGCTGTATATGTTTTTCATCATCAAATCCCAGATAGGCTGGGTTACATTGGTGATGTTACTTTTTAATAATTTAACAATTAGGTTTTGAGGAATACCCTCTATATCATCCATTCCTGGGTTACCAGGCTCACCAGGTCTTACAAGCCCTCCAGTGGCATCCACACCATCTGTAGAAAACTCACCAACTTGGTATACTTTACCGTTTACAGTGTACTGAAATGAAACAGCAATAACCTCGTCGTTATTTAACCGTTGGTTTAAAGAAATATATCCCAGCTGAGAGTTAATAGTGAATTCATTGGCCCTTAATTTTCTTGCGTTCTCTAGGGTTAAAAAGTCTGAACCATCTTCTACTTGCACTCCGCCAAACCCTTGTTGTACAGTAGCTATATCTCGTATTTGTTCGTTTAAGATTCCTTGGGCACTAGAGTCATCAATACCAAATGGATTGAAATCATTATTTCCGTTATCAGGAAAAGAATTAGGTGGTTTGTTTAAAAACCCACCAGGTATATTATTTAAACCAATATTTGAAATGTCTGACTCTCCAACATCTTGCAGGGCTACAATATTACGCACATCTTGAGTTTGGTTCCCTCTATTGGTGATCCAGGCCTCTACTCTAGTGATTTGCACATTGGAACGAATAAAAGGATATTGCTGCAATGCTCTATCATAGGTGTCTCTAAAATAATGAGCTAAGAAAAAGTGACGGTTTTCATCATAGTCTAGAGCGTATATATCAAAATCTGTAATGGTACCACCACCCTCTGTGGTTACGTTTCTAGTTTCAGATTGCTGCTCAGAGAATACACCTGTAATTTTAGTTTTCCCAAATTGTAATTCTGTTTTTACACCAAACAGACTTTGGGCACCCGGTATTAGAGTGCTGTTAAGAGGCATACTCACATTACCAACCTCTATGGATCTAATAATATCATCTTCGGTGGGAGTGAATTCTAGTTTTACTTGGTTTTGGAAATCAAAGGTTGATTGGGTATCATAATTTGCAGTTACCTGTAAACGCTCTCCTACCTTTCCAAGCAAGCTTAAACTGATGCGTTGGTCAAAATCAAAAGAGAAGTTACTCCTGTTTCTTGGAGAAAATGCTGGATTGTCCTGTTTGGTATACAATAGCCCAAGATCCATCTCTACAGTACCTTGAGGTATTACCTCAATGGTATTGCCTCCAAACACAGATTCAAAAAAGCTGGAATTGACATAAAATTTGGGTAGTAAGTTTTTCTGGTCATCCTGTGTGCCTTCTTTTCTTCCATCAGCGGCGTCAATTTTTTCTTTGAAATAATCGCGCATTTGCTCTTTTAGAATTAAATCACGATAGGCCTCAGGGCTTAGCACTAATGGAAGACCCACATTAAAATCACCCAACATCTCACTATAATAGTAGCTATCTGTAACAGGGTCATAGGTGTATAAATTTTCTATAGAAGAGGATGGAGGTAGTTCAATACGCCCCATAGCCGATCCTGTTGCGGTAGAATCCTGTGCATTTGCACTGGAGAGACCCCAAAAAATGATACTTAAACATACGAATTGTTTAAAAAAGCTATTTTTAAACTTGGTGAAATTTGTACCCAATACTTATAATTTTTTTAAAGCCTGTTTTATAATTTCCTCAATGGTTGCCTGCGGATATTGCTTAATCACGGCATCACAAACTTTCTCAGCTTGTTTACGTGTAAAACCTAAAGTATCCAAAGCAGATAACGCTTCATCTTTGTTGGTATTGCTTGAAACCAAAGAAACATCGTCTAGACCATACACCTTTAGTATTTTATCTTTCAAATCCAACAACACTCGTTGGGCTGTTTTTGCTCCAATTCCTTTTACAGATTGAATGGTTGCCACATCGCTTGACGCAATAGCCTCAGTGACCTGCTTTGGAGATAAAGAAGACAGCATGGTTCTGGCTGTACTTGCTCCAACTCCAGAGACCGAGATTAATAACCTAAAAATCTCTCGCTCTACTACACTAGAAAAACCATACAAAATATGCGCATCTTCACGAACTTGTAAATGCGTAAATAATTTGACGTTTTCTGAGGTAGGTAACTGTGCAAAAGTATGTAATGAAATGTTTACAAAATAACCTACCCCATGACAGTCTATGACTACATCGGTGGGTGATTTCTCAACAAGTTTTCCCTGTAATTGGGTTATCATGTGTTTTGCTTATGTTATTGCTGCCAAATATAGTATATTTTATTGGCTTATCTGAAGGGTTAAAACCTAAATTTATTGCTGAAACAGCACTACCTCTGGGCTGTTTCCTCTCGTTTTTCTTTTTGCTGTGCATCTACCACAGAAACTGCTGCCATGTTTACAATTTCTTCTACACTAGCACCTAGTTGCAAAATATGAACTGGCTTTCGCATTCCAAGCATAATTGGACCCACAGAATCAACACCATTAATCTCTTTTAATAATTTATAATTGCTATTGGCTGCATCTAAATTTGGAAATATAAGCGCATTTACTTTTTTTCCTGCAAGCTTAGAAAACGGAAATTTACTTTGTAACATTTCTGGATTTAGAGCAAAGTCTGTTTGCAATTCTCCATCTATGTGCATATCTGGATTGGTTCTGTGCAAATAGGCTACGGCGTCTCGCACCTTTGTAGCATGAGGATCTTTTGAAGAACCAAAATTAGCATAGCTTATCATTGCAATAACTGGCGTTAGGCCAAACATTTTCATGGTGTAATTTGTCATCTGGGCTATTTTGGCCAGTTCTTTTGCAGTAGGATCAATATTTATGGAGGTGTCACTAATAAAAATAGGCCCTCTTTTGGTAAGCATCATGTTTGTTGTTGCCACTTTATTTACGCCATCAAAACGCCCTACAACCTCTAAAACAGGACGCAGCACCGAAGGATAAGCTCTAGAATATCCAGAAATCATAGCATCTGCATCCCCTTGGTTAAGCATCATGGCTGCAAAATAATTGCGCTCTCGCATTAATTTTTCTGCATCAAAAAGGGTAACACCCTTTCTGTGTCTATTTTCAAATAATTTTTTTGCGTATCTTTTTAAATTCTCAGCTTGATCATCAGCCTTTGGGTCCATTATTTGTATATCTGCATCAAATTCAAGCTGCTCCATAAGCTCTTCAATAACGGCCTTTCTACCTAACAAAATAGGAATCCCTATGCCTTCTTCATAGACAATTTGAGCAGCTTTCAATACATTTAAATGATCTGCCTCTGCAAATACAATACGTTTTGGATCTTGCTTTGCTCGGCTAAGCAACATGCGAATGATTTTGTTATCTCCACCCATGCGCTGATTCAACTCATCCTTATACTTTTTCCAATTGGTAATTGGCGCAGTTGCAACACCACTCTCCATAGCTGCTTTTGCAACAGCCGGAGGAATATGGTCTATAAGTCTTGGATCAAAAGGTTTGGGAATAATATAATCTTTCCCAAAAATAAGTTTGGTCTCTCCATAGGCAATGTTAACTTGCTCTGGCACCGATTCTTTGGCCAGTGCAGCCAATGCTTTTACAGCAGCCATTTTCATGGCCTCGTTAATCTTGGTGGCACGAACATCAAGCGCTCCTCTAAAAATAAAAGGAAACCCTAATACATTATTTACCTGGTTAGGATGATCACTTCTTCCTGTTGCCATAATAATGTCATCTCGCGTTTTACAGGCTAGCTTATATTCAATCTCAGGATTTGGATTTGCCATAGCAAAAACAATAGGATCTGCAGCCATTGATTTAAGCATACTAGGGGTCACAATATCTGCAACAGAAAGTCCAACAAAAACATCTGCATCAACCATAGCCTCATCTAAGGTATCTATCTTTCTGTGGGTTGCAAATTCTGACTTCTCTGGTGATAACTCAGCTCGGTCATCTCTTATAACTCCTTTACTGTCTAACATCACAATATTTGCCCCTACTGCCCCAAAGGCCTTATAAAGTCTTGTACAAGATACCGCAGCGGCGCCTGCTCCGCTTATTACAATTTTTATTTGTTCTATTTTTTTATGTGTTAACTCAATTGCATTTAAAAGCGCAGCGGCAGAAATAATAGCAGTACCATGCTGATCATCATGCATAACAGGTATGTCTAATTCTTCCTTTAGCCTTCTTTCAATCTCAAAAGCCTGTGGAGCTTTAATATCTTCCAGGTTAATACCACCAAAAGTGGGTGCAATATTTTTTACTGTTTCAACAAAGGCATCAACATCTTCGGTGCCTATTTCGATATCAAAAACATCAATATCTGCAAATATTTTAAACAACAATCCTTTTCCTTCCATGACAGGCTTAGAAGCCTCAGGCCCTATATTACCAAGACCTAAAACTGCTGTGCCGTTGGTAATAACCGCCACCAAGTTTCCCTTAGCGGTATACTTATATACATTCTCAACATCTTTGGCTATCTCAAGGCAAGGCTCTGCTACACCAGGAGAATATGCTAGAGATAGATCTCTTTGTGTTGCATATTTTGTGGTAGGCACAACTTGTATCTTACCAGGGCTTGGCTTAGAGTGATATAAAAGAGCTTCTTTACGTTTACTTTGTTTACTCATAACAACAAATTGTTTTTTTATGGTATACTACAAATGTAACAGAGTGAAATTAAAACAGTGTCTAAATTAAATATTAATTACAGGCTATAAACACTGGATACTAGTTTGGTTATTAATTATAGTATTATGGTTTTAAGAATTCTATATTTCTGCGCAATCCCTCAAATTTGGTGCGCTTTAAAGGACTCTTTTTGAAAATTTCTGAAAATACTTCTTTGGTAACTTCTTCCCAATCTTTCTTAGAGTTGGATAACACCTGCGGATTGGGATCAAACAAAGGTTCTTTGTGGGCTTTGCTAAACCTATTCCAAGGACATACATCTTGACAAACATCACATCCAAACATCCAATCATCAAACTGCCCACTCACACTAGAGGGGATTTCATTTTTAAGCTCAATGGTAAAATAACTAATACATTTACTACCATCTACCTTATAAGGCTCTACTATGGCCTGTGTTGGGCAAGCATCTATACAGGCCGTGCAACTACCACAATGATCTGTTACGGGGGTGTCATAGTCTAGGTCAAGATCTACAATTAGTTCTGCAATAAAATAAAAAGACCCTGCTTGTTTGGAGAGTAAATTACTATGCTTACCAATCCAACCTAGACCACTTTTTGCTGCCCAAGCTTTATCTAAAACCGGGGCACTATCAACAAAAGCGCGTCCATGAACATCTCCCACCGTCTCCTGTATACAGTGCAACAACTCTTTTAACTTCTCTTTAATTACAAAGTGATAATCTGTACCGTATGCGTATTTAGATATCTTATAACTACCCTGTGTTTGAAGCTCTTTAGGGTAATAGTTTAACAATAAAGAAATGACACTTTTAGAACCCTCTACAAGCATGGTTGGGTCAAGGCGCTTGTCAAAGTGGTTTTCCATGTACTGCATCTGGCCATGCATATTTTGGTTGAGCCAAGCCTCAAGTCTTGGAGCTTCTTGTTCTAAAAACCCTGCTTTACTTATACCGCAAGACATAAAACCTAGGCGTTTAGCCTGGTCTTTAATAAAAGCAGTATGTTGGTGTTTTGTATTTATAGCTGTGGTGTTTTACATCTTAGCCCATTCAAATAAAGAAAACAAAAGATAGCCCTAGCAATTCTTATTTTAAGGAAACACTACTAAAACAAACCTCCTTGTGAAGGCCCTTTTACTTTTCCTAAATGTTTATAGGCTGCCTCTGTAACCTCACGTCCTCTTGGAGTACGCATAATAAAGCCTTGCTGAATCAAAAAAGGCTCATACACCTCTTCTATGGTTTCTGGACTTTCTGAAACTGCGGTTGCTATGGTGGTAATACCAACAGGGCCTCCTTTAAATTTATCGATAATGGTATTTAAAATTTTATTATCCATTTCATCCAGACCATGGGCATCTACACTGAGAGCTTCTAATGAAAATTTAGCGATCGATATGTCTATAGAGCCATTGCCTTTAATTTGAGCAAAATC
>ERZ1047472.2482-NODE-2482-length-12967-cov-4.173172_pt1 | contig 12967 bp, 20 predicted proteins | sample MGYA00383095_ERZ1047472 | MGnify/ENA primary metagenome ERZ1047472 (study PRJEB29581, sample SAMEA5548365) | metagenome | biome: marine; feature: coastal; material: water | depth 1 m | study: Short-term variability in the microbial, nano- and picoplankton...
CTTTGAAGTTTATGTTCTCAGTTATAGTTAAAGCGTCATCAATACTTTTGCTAAAAGATATCACATCCTGTTCTGATATGGAAAGGATATCTGACCGCGAAAGGCTTGATAGTAAGGTCGCGGACTCATTAACGGAAAGCGTGTCTGATTCAGGTTTGTTTATAGAGCTAGCTATTTGTTCTACTATGCTTGTGCTGTCTGTTAGTGCCTTACTTAAAGAAAAAATATTCTCTTCTGTTAAGAAGGCTACATTGTTCTTGATGCTAGCTATGTCTGTTTGTAATGGGTCATCCACACTGGCTATATCATCTAAGCTTATAACGTCCAGGAATGATCTATTAAAAGATACTGTTCTACTTAAAGACTCTCCCATAGATAAGTTGTCTGCCTTTGAGAGTAACGGTTGCAGTGTCGCTTGCTCGGTGAGAGAGTAGCTGTCTGTCTTTGAGGTACTAAGGCTTTTTGCATTTGCCTCTGTAACGCTAATATCATCTTGCTTGGGTAGTGCGGTGTTAAATGCCTGCGTGTCTGTAAGGGGTATGGTGTCGCTTTCATTTTTCCCCAAAGCAAAATCTGCGTTTTCAAATATAAGAAACGCGTCTAAGTGATTCTTGTTGAACCTAAATAACTGACTATCTGAAAAAGCAAAGCTGTCGCTTTCTGGTCTTGATACTAATAACGCTGGGGCATCAACAATAGTTGTTGTATCACTAAACTCTCTCAAGAACTCTAATAGAATTTCTATGGACTCAGTTATGCTAGTTGTATCATTAAGAGCCTTAGATATGTCAAAATTCGTGTCGTCAGAAAAACCAAAGGTATCTGCAAATGGCTTGTTCACACTGTAAGCTAGGTCCTCTAATATATTAAGAACGACTACATTTGGATTGTCGCCAGTAAAGTAAAGGTTCTTAGTATCTGGATCTGTGATTATGTCAGCAAAAAGATTTACACTGCTTATTAATAGGTTCGGCTGTACATAGTTAAGTAATGTTCCAGATATAGGAGCAATAGTTGAAACGCCAACATTTACACTCGGGCTAACTACAGATGTTTGTAATGAGGGTGAATCAGATTCTGCTGGCTGTACTAATAAAGATAGTTCTTGGCTTTGTATTACCGCTTGTAGATTCGTATATTCTACAATTAACTTTATAGCCATTAGTCAAAATCATCTCTCACATTGAACTTAATTAAATCATTAATTGTTTGAATGTTGCTGTCAGCCTTGGTTATTTCTATTTCTCCCTCGTAGAACCCTGCCTCTGCGAACGTGGATGATGTGAACACCATTGCACACTTTCCATCGGAGGGACCTGTATTAGAACATGTTATTGTTGACAGTACGTTTGTTGTTCCAATCTTTCTGATTCTTACCCTTACAGTGGCACCCGTTAAGTTTATAGGTGCGAATGTTGTAGGGTCTTCTGGGTTTAATGTTTTCCCCGAAGCCGCCGTGTTTGAGTCGGTTAGTGTGAAGTTTAGCTCTGGATGAGTATCGCCTACTACTGCTTTAATTGTTGTTGAATATGCCATCTATACAAACTCCTGGTATCTTATTGTTAACGGAGCACCAACCAATCCGTATTTAGATTTTCTTACAGCCTGTGCCTCGCCCTTATCATATAATCTTTTATTAAGATCTGCTGCCTGAACGTCATACCACGGACTGTCTTTCATCATCTGCAATCTATATAGAGCACCATGGATGATTAGCTCCTGATATTCGTTAGCTATAATGTTTGGTATTGTGCTTGCTGTCGCTGTCGGCTTAAGGCTGTAAAGAGCGTAGAGCGAATAGTTTTTGTCTGGCGTGGGAGCGACAAGAATTGTTTCTTGATCTTTTTGACTATAAAACCTAGGTCTTCCTTTTCCATATGCGTCAAACAAAGACGGAGATCCTATGAGTGATTTTGGGTCAAGTCTTGTAAAACTTTTTTCAGATACTTGTACTGATGAATCTCCAAACTCAGAAAAGAAATCTATTAAATGATTGAGCTCTGTGCCCACTGGTATATCTAAGTCAGCAGCCTCATATTCGTTGATACCTGTAACTGTTTGAAATAAGGTAAGATCTGATAAGTATATGTCTGTGTTTATGCAAAAATCTATAATAGTATTTCTTAGTTCTTCTATCGCTATAAACGATGGACAGCTAGGTGCCTCGCGTTTTACTTTAGGAACTAAAGACTTTATATTTTTTGCTACTGCCATATATCACTATTGTGCTGGTGTTGAAGGCTTAGGAGTAGATCCTGCATCAACTTGATTTTTTATTCCTAACGCATTTTGAAATGACTGCAAGTAAACACCAGACCTGTTCATGTCTCCAGCGTACTCTGTATCTTTTTGATAGGCTCTATAGAGAATGTAATCCAGTATAGCGTTTGCATAAATGTCATCCAATGAAATTACTGTGCTCGTTGTATTAAAGTTTGCTATGGTTAAGTCCACGGGTGCTGAGCTGTAAACCAAATCTATTGTTGCGTCCGATGCTGTGGAATGTGGATAAACATAAAATACCTTTGGGTCCATAGGATCATAAACATAGTGCTCTACGTTTGTATCTGTGGTTCCATGCCAGTCTTCTATCTGATCATCCAAAACCCTTCTTTCAATATTTGTTATTGGTTTGGTCGTTGGGCTAGCGTTTTTATAGATTGATAGCAATCTAAGTGCGGCACCAGGCAGTGTCTGTTTCGCACTGTTGGCAGTCAAAGTAAAAGATGTATTTACTGGATTGGCATCTGGTCTAAAAAGCACAACCTCTCTTTGACCATCATTAAGATAATCAAGAAGTGTTTGCTGTGACCATCTCACATTGGTTGTGTCCTGAAGGATCTCTTCAGCCCTATCTATTAAATCAATTACTTTAACGGTTGCCATTTATAATCCTAGTTTCTTAAGTTCTTCTTTTTTTAAATCAGATTTTTTATACACGAAAGTCCAACTTTCTTCTCTGTGTAATGGATGCCATGGTACAAGTTTTCCATGTTCACCCCTTGAAGCTATAGGATCAGAACCCTCTTTGACGACCTCAACCTTTTCTGCTACATCTACGTTATCTTCTAATGAAGATAGCTTTACTTCTAAGTCTGCAAGTTTGTCTTTTGGGTTTAGTGAAACATTATATTCTTCTTTAGCTTTCTTGATTAATTCATCTTTAGTCATATTTACCTCGCTATGTTTAAGCTACGTTTAAGGTATCACAAATATGTGGTTTCTATCTAGTGGGGATTTGAATAAAAAAAGGGGAGCCGAAACTCCCCTTAAGCAATGTTAAGCAGTTTGCAGCTTAAACTCACCAACGGCTGTTGGAAGGATAACTTTGTATCCGTATACAGCCAAGCCTCTAACGCCATCACCGAATGAAGACTCAAGTCTTACAGTTTCAGTGTTAGTCATTTGAGAAGCATAAGCAACAGCTTTAGGATGCCCATACAGACCAGATGTTACTCCGCTTGCTGTGCTTAAGTTGTTAGATACATACATATTGAATCTATCAACTGTTCCAATAAAGCCATTTCTTAATGGAGATACATTATCACCAGTTAAGTATGCTTGTCTTAGTTCTGATTGCTTTAACACTGTTGCAACAGCAGGATTGATGATCATGAATCTTCCATCTTCTGGAATGTTATTCTCATCAAGCTGTTGTCCAGCATCAAGGATATGCCCAAGAACATTTGCAGATGTTACGTTTGCAGGTGTTCCGTTGATGTCTGTTAAAGACGAACCAGCGGCTACGTTTGCGAACACATCTTGCTCAATAGCGATTTTCATGTTCTGAGCTGCGTCATTAGCTGCTTCGTTCATGAAGTCGATATCTGCTTGTTCTCTTAAGATATCGTCAACTTTAAAAGCATAGCTTTTAGCCTTGTTGATATCTAACTCAATAGTAGATGATGTTACATCACTATATGAGATTGAGCCAGAATAGTCAGCTACTGATACAGCAGGAACTGTTCTGATATTTACTTTATTACCTAACCCTGAGATCTCTCCTTCGTACTCGTTAGTTGTAACTTCAGACAACATGGTCTGAGAATAGAACTTAGCTTGTAACTTCTTTGAGAAGACTTCAGGTATAAAATGATTCTCACCAGCAGCGAAAGCAAAGTTTCCGCCTGAAGTTGAATATGCCATTATAATTACCTCTTTTTTAAAAAAATTTTAATTTAATAGCAACAAATTAATTAAGGCTTCACTCTTCCATCGGCATAAGCTTGATCAATTTCTTTCTCGTGCTTACTAAACTGTTTATCATTTAGCTTGCCAATTTCGCTTGCAGTCCAAATTCTTTTGCTACTACCTACGTTTTGTTTCCTGGCTTTAGAGAGTGAAGGTTCAATGTTTTGTTTCGCCTTTTCTACTAATTCCTTTTTAGAAACTTTTTTGGAAATAAGACCTAAATCAGTTTTATATTTTGTTAAGAGGGATATTACATCCTCAGCATCACCGCCACTAGCTGCGTTCTGCCACATATTAGACTGCCTTCCTAACCATAAAGTGAAATCTTCACTCTGTGATACAGACTGCCAATCCGCATGTGCATCTGCAATAGCACCATAATGCTTCTTATCTGCTTCTTCTTTCTGAGTCTTCAAGACCTCTTCTGTAGCCTGATTAACTTTTTGGTCAACAGACGCGATGCGAGCATCAACGTATTTTTGAAGTGGCTTCACGATCTCTGGATAATCTTTCATTATCTCACCCAGATCAACATTAACCTCTTCTTTCTGTTGCTCAATCCGTACATCGGACTTCATAACTTCCATAGCTTTGATTTTATTATCCATCTCTGCTATTTTCGTTTCGAGCTCTTTCTCTCTCTGGGTTGCCTTGGTCATTCGTGCCTGAGCATTCTTGTACCTTTCTTCCCATTGATCAGCAGATAATAAACCCTTATCAGATTTAACATCTTCTTCCTGAATCTCTTGTTCTTCCTGATCAGATGCTTCTTCAGTTTCCTGAGATTCATCGGGTGAAGTTTCTACTAGTTCCTCTTCAATCTCTTCGGGGGTGTCTGTGGTTTCATCTTCTTGAGTAGCTAACCCTTTAGATTCAACTTCAGATTCCGTCTTAGATTCAGCAACTTGCTTCATCATCTCATCAGCTTCTAGTTCAAGCTTTTCGGCGATTACCTCGCCTCTAGTTTTTTCTCTTTCCATTTTTTCGGTCCTTATGTGGGGTGTCGATAAAATTATTTATAAATGTTAGGTGTGTCCCTTTTGGATCCTAACGATTCTATTACCTTTGTGGCAATTGTATCTAAAGATACAACAAATTTTAGTATGTCGCAACGACCTTGGCTAAAGCGGAAGTCCTCCGTTATTTCCAACTGGTCCCGCTCCATTTGGCGGAGCGACTCCATTTCGTCCATCAGCACCGACCATTCCTTCGGCATTTGGGACTTGATTAGCCTCACCGCCTTGCTGGCTGGCAAGGATAGCTTGTTGTAGTGCTTGCTCATCCATTAACTCCTTTTGTGATTTTATAACTTCTTCTGGATCTATATCTAATGATTTAGCTATATCAGTTAGTAGTTTCTCACGATCAACTAGCTGTGCGTCCATTGGGTTATTTATTAAAGAAAGGAACTGTAGCAATCTTTGTGATTGTACTTCTTTCTGTATTAGGGCTGTGGATCCTTTAGCGACAACACGCATATCTGATTTAACTAACTCGTTTTCATTCCAAGTCATATTCCAATCATATAAAGAACGTATCATTGGTTTGGTTAAATAGTCGTCAATGTTTTTAATAACTGATTTGAGAACTATGTTTGCGTTACTCATTAGAATAGATATACCTGTGGCGGTTCTATTTAATGAGCTTTGTGTTTGTCCGTGTGTGTAAGATGGCAACGCGGTGGTTTCATCGGCGAACCTTCTAAATAATTCTATAACAGATACAAGAGCTGGTGAATTAGATTGTGGTTGATAGAATCTTACCATTGGCTGATTACCATCTCCTCCCTCTCTTAGAAATACTCTCCAAGGGTAAAGCTCTGTTGGGTCTTCTCCTGAAGCCATGATATCGGTATTAACCTCAACCATTGGTCCTGACGACAATGCTACGTTATCTAAATAGATTCTAGTTGCAGCATTCATTGTTGTTTGTGAATCACGCATCATTCTTGGAACCCCTGTTCCCCAAAACGCGTGTGGATTTTTTTCGTACGGGAATATGAAGTATGGCATTATCTGTCCAGGTAGTGGGTTTAGCTGTGCCTTCACAACCTTGCCATCAACTATCCATACGTTAGCACTATACTCCTGTGAGAGATCATCGTCTGAATTAAACTCAACACCTGCATCTTCTAAATCATATCCATTTAATGATCCCCAAAACTCAAGTAACTCAAACTTGTTTGTTTGTGTTGTTCTGTCAGTTACGTTGGCTATCTCTCTTCTTGATTTTTCGTGTTGTGCTTCATCGTGGTTACCATCGGGATTCATTTCTATGCACTCATTAATTAGATCTACATTAAATCCTGGGTAGTCTTTAAGATCAGCAAACTCCTGTCTTGATATAATATGTCTTCTGAATATATCCCTTAGATCCTCCATAGACGTTGCTACTGGATCAGGATATAAATCAAATATAGATACTGCCTCCATCTCTGGGGCTGGGCTTTCTTCATATATTAAATTAAAGCCCTCTTCCGTCTTAACCCACTTATGATCTTTTTCTACTTTTAAAGTACCAGCCTTCATAGCACCAGTACCAAATATAACTTGTTCCATAATGGCATCTTTCATCTTACCCTCAAGGTTAGACTCAAGTGCTTGGTCAAGGATAGCCTCTTCCATATTATCGACCCTTCTTTCTGTTTCCTCGGCGAGCTCCTCTTTGAGCTCTTCAAGTCTGGCTTGTATTAAATCATCAACAAGACCTGGATCAACAACCTGTGCTGCCTGCATTATTTCTAGTGCAGCGGCTTCGGTTAATTCTTTTTCTACTAATGGTTGCTTGGCAATCGGGGTTGATTCAATTGAGAAGAACTTTTGTCCTGGTTGGAAAAGTAAGTCTGTCATTCTTGAGAATGCAGCAAGTACCTTTGTCCTAGTAAGACCAACGTAGACTTGGGATCTGTCTCCCTTAGATTGGATCTTCGCGAGAACATCGGGATCGTATTGACCCATGAATGCTCTGAGATCTTCTATCCAGTCATCCTCTATATCATCACGAGCATCTTTATACTCTGTGTATTTTGATTCTAAAATTTGTCCAAGGGAATTTAGTTCTTCTTGCTCCTGACCATCAGTGTCGTTTGCAATATCTACTCCCCCCGGTTTTAACTCTTTATCTATATTCATTTAAAAAAATTGTTTTTTCACCCGTTTAAAGTTTTGTCTATGCTTCCTCGGCATACTATTCAATCCGAACAAAGCAATTGCATATGCCATTATTCTATCATCAAAACACCCATGTTGGGCATTTGATATTCCCCTTGCATCTACGACATAAGTTCTGAGCTCATCTATAAGCTCTTTATCAACTATACCACTTTCTCCTTGTCTCAGTAAGTGTGCTAAGTTATCAATAATTAAGGGCTTTGTCTTGCTTGTTGTTAAAAACCCTGCACGCCTTGTTAACTTGTCAGTATATGCATCGTCTACGGTTTGTTGTACATAAAGGTTTGGATAATTAAGTTCTTGTATTTTTCTTATTGTAGTTAGACCGTGGTTGTTTCTTTCAATCAATGTCCAGGCTTTGTTGTAGTGCAATCCAATTTTAGAAACTATGTAGGCTAGGTCGAAGGGGTCAACGTGTCCAGACCAGGTCGCAACTTGGCACCCCATATGATCTAGGACTTGGATGCAGCTGTAGTCTCCGTGCTCCAATCCCTCCGCAACGTCTACTCCAATACAATACCTTAGAGAATCCTTTGGATTCTCGAAAATTTTTAGGAGCCCTTTTGCATGTGGTACGAACTCTGTATCTCGCACGTCAAATCGGGAAACGGGGGTGTAGCACTCTACTGCCGCCTGATCTATAAACTTAGGCTCAACAAACAATCTACCTGTAGTCAAAAACGCTTCTTGCGGGGTAGAGGGATATTCCTGTCTAAACAAGTCTTCACCACCTAGCTCTTGTATTTTTAAACGCCTAAACATTATTTGCTCATCGTCAAGATTAAACATACGTTTAATATCTTCCTCTTCACGCTCTAGCTCAAAGTAAGGATCAACTTTACGCTTGTAGTCCGCCATCATAAACCAAGGTATAAAACATATCTGCCACTCGCCCTCGCCTCGCAACGCTCTCATGCATGAATCATAGAACCATCCTCCTGCTCCATTCGCGGTGGACTCTAACATAATCTCTGACTCTGCTTCCGGGACTGTCTGTAATAGACCAGGAATAATATCTGAGTTGGGATAGAAGGCTACCTCGGATCCGTGCAAATAGTTTGTTGTCCAACCCCTTCCTACTTCCCCGGTTCTCGCGGTCGCAACTCTCCAACGCGAACCATGTTTAAAAGCCATAGATGAACTTGTGTGTTCTTTAATCTCTGGAGTTACAAGAGGGTCAGGTAAATTATCATAGAAATTACGAACCATTCCAAAGATGGCTTTGGTGGATTCATTAAGATGAGATACAACTACAGCGTTTTGGTTTTCATTTGTAGTCGTCTTCCAAAAACCTCGTGCTTGGCAATAGGTCGATATACCTGTTTGACGTGACTTTAAGATGAGTATTCTCACCTTACCATGATGAGCATATTGCTCGTTGATCATATCGTCTAGTAATTTCTGTGCCTCATTAAATTCAAAGGGTATTAACTTACCCTGTTTATTTATAATTTTTAGGCAATGCTTGGCATAAAGAGGGAGATTCGTTTTAAAGGTTTTTACAATTTTTTGAATTTGATTTTTTTGCATTTCGTATTTTTAAAAACTGCCCCCACCCAAAGGGATATAGGGGTATATATGTATTACGGGTACCCTGTCCAGCACTCCCCCCATGTGTGATTATTGCGTTATTCTGTACATATCGTATATATATACGTTTAAAAAAGTATCGCCTTAGTTAAGCGAGTCTTTTTCTATAAAATCCAAGCTTTCAAACCAACCATTCTCAGCCATATTTACTTCTAGCTTCTGTTTATCGTCAATCATTCCGTAGTACTTCATGAGTAATTCTAAGGCTTTGAGACGGCTTCCGCCTGTATGTCCTGATACATCACCAAGGGCTTCTTCTTTTAAGCGGTCTATTAAGCTGTCATGGTCTTTCAAGTGCCTTTCTTTGCTCTCTGCTAGTTCAAATGTAAGCATTTTCTTAACCTCGTCATCTTTCATCAGGCGATACCCTTGATTATAACTACTCTTTTCAGAATATCCGCAACGCCTTGCCGACTCTGTGGCGTTCTTCGTTGTCAAATAGTGTTGTACAAACTCCGCCTTTCTTTGGCTCATTGTTTTATCTTTGATAGTCATTCTTTTAATCCTTTTATGTTTATATCTCTCTACTAGATACCTTGCCTTTTATTATATATATATTACTGCTTGATGTGTAGCTGTGTTTGTTGCCTCTTCTTTTTCTTCCCCCAAAAAACGCCCCTCCAAAGTACCAGATAGATTTAAGATCATACAAAAACACCTTGAAGATCCGACCTTTAAACGCCCATAAATACAGGCTTTTTTAAATTAATTGTTAAAGTTGTTGACATGCAGCTCGACATATTATTTAATTGTATACATTGATTACATACATATAGGAGGGAATCAATTATGGATATTAAAGAAACTAAAAAATTAATTAATGAAGGTTATAACAGTCTTTATGTATTAACTAATATCACTTGGAAAGATTATAGAGAGGAAATGCTCAAATCAGAAAAAAGAAATGTTAAGAAGTGGAGAGAAGATACCAAATACATTTGGAACATGGATAGAAAATATTTTTTAACAATAACAGAAGAAGCTAAATATTTTGTTATTCGTCATGTTGTAGAGGCTATGCTTTCAACAAGAAGCCTAGAGTTAAAAGAGACTTTACATGTAAAAAAATCTTTTGCTATGGCTCATGCGGTAATGGATGCCTATCCTGAAAAAATACAAGAAGCCTTTAAGGATTTTGATACAGAAGCATTTCAAGAATTAAACCATACAGACTTTTGTGTTGATGCTAGGGAGGTGGCGTAATGGATATATTTTTAACAGTAAAAAATGTTTATGGTAATAACTTAGTTTACCCACAATGTATAACCTCTGAAAATCTAGCAAATTTTAAAGGGGTTAAGACCTTCAAGGCAGAAGATATAAAATTACTTTCTAAACTTGGCTATAAAGTTACTTGGGTAGCACAAAGAATTCAGGGGGTAGCGTAATGGAAGACTACATGGAATACGAACAAGCCATGGTTGATTATGAAGAGGAGAACGACATTGTATATTGTTGCTTTCCTTTAGACCTTGGCAAGGTTGAAATCTTTATGCATGAAACATCAGCACACAAAGAACAAGGTATTACTTATAACATCTTTATTAATAAAAAAGAGTTTGACGGTGGTATCTATAGGCATGATGTCTTTATAGACTCTGACGAGTTGGGTGAGTTTGAGTATGACTTATGCGTCATTGACGCTTTGCGATACGTTAAACAAAGATTCCAAGAATCAAATTTAATAATTAATACATAAGGAGTAAATAATGAAAACAAAAAATATAGAAGCATATCTAAGCGGAGGCGTTGAGAAGCATCTAAACGGTACTTTCACAATATATGGTTATATAGATAACCTACAAAGCGGTGATGAGATAGGCAGACATAAATGCACCTATGACGGCTATACAATTAAAGAAGCTAGACAGAGATTTAAAAGCGAACTAGAGGACATAGTTCAACTATGCCAAGAGAATAAGGTTTTTAATAATGATGAGTGGATTTCTTTTGATTATCCGCATAAAGCTAATTTTTAAGGGGTAAACAATGAATTTTAATATCAACATACAAAAGCAAGGCGGTTTCTATGAACTGTCTTGTGTTCACTTAGGGTTAAGAGTTACCAAGGTTTATCATGGGTATTCACTTGCTGATTCAATTAGAGCGTTTCAGGAATATTTAGATTATGGGTTTAGGGGGTAATCATGGCACAGTTTAAAGTGGTTAAGGTTTCAAGGGTTGTCTCTGTTGCATACGTTGAAGCGGAGTCTTGGGAACTAGCGGAAGATATGGCTCATTACCATAGCGATAGTATGGAATGGAACGTAGATAATGAAGATGAGTCTATAGAGGCTATTAGTATTACTGATGAGGAATAATTTTCCGAAACTTTCTTTTTTCCCCAAATCGAGGGGCGGAGAAAGTCTAATACATATACGAACATTAAAGGAGGGAATATATGCATACATTTGAAGTTGATACATGGATATTCTTTGACAGAGATTCTTTTAATCTCAGAGGATATAAATATAACTTTTGTGAAGGGAAGCAAAATCTTTTAGAGATTGATAAAACTGATCTTCCTAAACTTAAAAAGGAACTTAGTTCCTATCATTATGATTGGGCAACAGACGGAAGCGATACAGTCATTTTTTCAGAGGATGATTTTGAAGATACTTATAATCCTTTTAAGGGTTTGGGTTGGGTTGATTATTATAAAGACTTAGACATTCCAAAGGATTGGGAAAACATATCTTATTCTAATGATGAACTTCCTAGTTTTTTATATAAGGATTATCAGATTTGGATTAATTCGCCCTTACTTAGTGAAAGGCAGGAAGGATATCTTGGTATGGGTTTTGATAACTTAACCAATTATAAGGATTGGAGGTTTGCAGTTTGCAACTACAACGCTAATGATTGCGAAACACAAGACGAAATATTTACAAGCTTAGAACTAAGCGAGGTTATTAATTTTTTAAAGGAGCAAGACTAATGAAGATTTATGACGCAAAAATAACCTTTACAGCACTTGATATAGGAAGGGAAGCAAACTCCAGAAAAGAATATATTGAAATTGTAAAGATGCAGTTTTTGGAAGAACACAACATTGAACTAAGGGATGATGAAATAACTATATTAGGGGAGCAAAAACTATGAAACATTTTAAAAATAGGGAGTTTAGTTTGTTTAACTATATGTGTGACATTCTTTATGACTTCTACGAAAGAAACGAATTAGAGCATATGTGTGCTTTAGATTCTCTTGCGGTAGGTAATTATAAAGATACCAAGCATTATTTATTCTTACAAAGATTCTGTGATGTTTGGGATAGAGTTGAGCAAAGAGAAGTTAATAACAATTTAAAGGAGAAAAATAATGTTAGATATAACTAAATTAAAAGATGGGGACAGAGTTAAATTTGCAGACAAGACTTTTGCTTGTGTGACAAATTATGAAACGGATATTTCTAATCAATGCGGAACTGTAGTTGCTTGGAATACAAAGCAAGATAAAACTTGTTCGCATGTATGGATTAAGTTAGACATATTAAACGAACACTTTGATTGTGATGAGTGGGGCAATGCAGTTCAGTTTAATTTAACAGATGAGATGGACGGAGGAACTTCTGTAGATTATCTAAAGAAAGCAAAATTAATAGGAGGAGATGTATGAGAGTACAAATTAAAGGAACAACCATATTTGGTTATATTAGGGAGGACTTGCAAGAGTCCAGATCCTCAAAAAAAATTAGTTTTTTGGATGAGGAAACCAATGAAATTATAAAAGTAAATTCAAATCAATTAAAAGAAACATATGAAAGGGAGGGAATCAATCATGGAACAAATAGATAAAATAGATGTTGGTAATTGGCTTAATCAATTCGACTTCAATACGGCAGAAGAATTCATAGTGGAAATTTTACATGGCAAAGTAGCTATTGAGAAAATGCATGACTCTGTATTGCAATTGAGAAGTGGAAATCTTGATGATGCGACAGAACTACAACAGGAAATGTACTATGAAGACAAGGTGGAGGTTCAAGAGAGCGAATGGGAAAGACATGAAAGGCA
>ERZ1047472.2484-NODE-2484-length-12956-cov-22.971243_pt1 | contig 12956 bp, 10 predicted proteins | sample MGYA00383095_ERZ1047472 | MGnify/ENA primary metagenome ERZ1047472 (study PRJEB29581, sample SAMEA5548365) | metagenome | biome: marine; feature: coastal; material: water | depth 1 m | study: Short-term variability in the microbial, nano- and picoplankton...
TTAAACAATATCCTGAAAAGCCAAAGAGTTTAAATCTAGTTAAAACACCAAATTTTGAAGGAGTATTAAAGGGAATTAAAGGCCAATATTTAATTTTTGAAGATCAAACTATTTTTAATGTAAGAAGTAACGAGGGATATGTTGTTTCAATTACGATTAATTAGAATTTATTCTATTTCTTCTCCCATTGCTAAATCAAATCGATTCCGAAATGCATAGACAGCTAAGTATAATAAAGGGGTGTCTAGAGCTGCAATCAATACTTTAAATAAAAAACCACTTAACAATAGTGACGAAAATAATTTCCATTCAATTTTGCCGAAGCTACAAAGTAAAATTAGTACGGTAAAAGTATCTACAAATTGAGAAAGAAAAGTTGAAAAATTATTTCTTAACCAGAGATGCTTGCCTTTGGTTAGTCGTTTCCAAAAGTGAAATAGTTGAATATCGATGTATTGCGCAAATAAATAGGCCAACATCGATGCTAAAACGGCAATTGCTGTAGCTCCAAATACTTTATTAAAAAGAGTGTCGCTAACAGGACTCCAATCTGTAGCAGGAACTATTCCTGATACAAATACAATTAACATTGAAAAAAAAGAAGCGAAAATACCAATTGTTACAATTTGATTTGCTTTTCTTTTTCCATAAACTTCACTGATAATATCAGTAATTAGAAAGGTAATAGGATAGGGTAAAATTCCAACAGAAATTTCGAAAGTGTAGAGACCAAAAAAGTCCCAATAAAAAAATTTCTGAAAAATTAAATTAGACGCCACTAAAGAAGCAACAAACAAGGCTCCTAAGATGAGATAAATTTTTTGAGCAAAAAACTGATCTTTTACACTGAGTTTTGACACAAGATTTTAATTTTTTTAAAGATACTTAAAAAGCTTTTACTTAATTTCGTGGTTCAGTCTTAAAAATTAATTTCATTAAATCACAGCACAATATATATCTTTCATTAGGGAGCAATTTAGGTAATAAATTTGACTATTTACAAGAAGCAGTTGATGCTGTATTTGAAAGGGTAGGTTCGATTATCACTATTTCACCTGTCTTTCAGACCCCCTCTAAGGGATTTGAAAGTGCTGATTTTTTAAATTGTGTATTGAAACTGGAAACTAATTTGCCGGCCGAAAAATTATTAGAAACTATACTTTCCATTGAGCAAAAAATAGGAAGAATTAGAAATATAAATGAAGGTTATACTGCTAGGCCTATCGATATTGATATCTTGTTTTTTGATGACCAGCTTATATGTCAAGAAAATTTAACAATACCGCATCCTGAGATTCCAAACCGCAACTTTGTTTTAGAGCCTCTTAAATGTATTGCCCCGGATTTTATTCATCCAGGATTAAATATGCGTATAGACCTCTTGCATGAGGTGACAAATGATACTGATGCACTTATTGAATTAACGCAACAATTAAAAAACCCGATAATAGATTTTGACATGTCTAACTACAGGTATATTGCGATTGAAGGAAATATAGGTGCAGGAAAAACGAGTTTGGCCACACAAATGGCTAAAGACTTTAATGCTAAATTAATATTGGAGCGATTTAAAGAAAATCCTTTTTTGCCCAAATTTTATGAGGATCCAACTCGATTTGCTTTTCCTTTGGAGATGTCTTTTTTGGCAGATCGTTACCAGCAGCTATTGGATGATCTGACTCAATACGACTTGTTTAAAGAGAATGTTATTGGAGATTATGATGGTTACAAATCGTTAATATTTGCAAAAATAACGCTACAAGAAGAGGAATATACCCTTTATAAAAAATTATTTTATATCATGCATAAAGAGCTTCCTAGCCCCGACATGTATGTTTATCTATATCAAAATACGGAACGATTGTTAGATAATATAAAAAAAAGAGGGCGTGATTTTGAGCAAGATATAGAAGCGAACTACTTACATAAAATAAATAAAGGTTATATGGAATTCATTAGAGGTCAAGCTTCAGATAAAATTAAAATAATCGATATATCTGATTTAGATTTTGTTAAGAATAGAAAAGATTACTTATTTATTTTAGATAAAATTATTAATTGAGACTTAAGGAATTTTTAAACTTTTATATCTTTAATTTCACAAATAAATCCCAGATAACAAGCCCGCAACTTACCGAAATATTTAATGAATGTTTGGTGCCATATTGTGGAATTTCAACGATATAATCGCTCGCAGAAACAACTTCCTGTGAAACTCCTTTAACTTCGTTTCCAAAAATAATAGCATAGGTAGTATCGGATTTGGTTTTAAACCCTTCAAGCGACATGGATTCCTCAGCTTGTTCAATACTTACAATAGCTTTACCTTCAGATTTTAATAGACGAACCAAAGCTAAAGTGTTTTCAACATATTCCCATTCAACGCTGTCGGTAGCACCTAAAGCAGTTTTATGAATATCCTTATGAGGTGGTTTTGCAGTGATACCACAGAGGTAAATTTTCTCAATTAAAAATGCGTCTGAAGTACGAAAAACGGAACCAATATTATTCAGACTTCTAATGTTGTCTAAAATAACAATTAAAGGGGTTTTTTTTGAAGATTTAAATTCCCTATTATTTATTCTTTTTAGTTCGCTATTTTTTAATTTTCGGTTCTTCATGACACAAAAATAATTTTATATCCTACATAATTGGAATTATTTAATAGAAATATTGTTGATAAAAGAAATGAATTCAATCGTAAAGCGTTTCAAATAAAATAAGATTTCTTTACTTTAGCTTATTATCTATCCAATTTATGGCAAAAAAAGAAACTCCTTTAATGAAACAATACAATAGCATAAAAGCTAAGCATCCTGATGCATTATTGTTATTTAGAGTGGGCGACTTTTACGAAACCTTTGGAGAAGATGCCATACGTTCTGCAGGTATATTAAATATTACGTTAACGGCACGGAATAATGGCGGCGATGGCGAAAAAATAGAATTAGCTGGATTTCCGCATCATTCTCTAAATACCTATTTGCCAAAATTAGTAATGGCGGGTTGTCGAGTAGCCATCTGTGATCAATTAGAAGACCCAAAGCAAACTAAAAAGATTGTAAAAAGAGGGGTTACTGAATTAGTGACTCCAGGAGTGGCTTTAAATGATGATATCCTAAAATCCAAATCAAATAATTTTTTAGCCGCGATCCATTTTAATAGCGCTAAAAAAAAGAAGGATGAAATTGGGATTTCTTTTTTAGATGTTTCTACGGGAGAATTTTTAATATCCCAAGGAAATATTGATTATATCGATAAGTTAATCCAAAACTTTAATCCATCTGAGATACTTTTTTCGAAACAAAAAAGAAAACTATTTACAGAAGTGTTTGGAGCTCACTATCATGTTTTTTATTTAGAGGATTGGGTTTTTCAAAGTGATTATGCTGAAGAAGTCTTGAATAAACAATTTAATACCACTTCGTTAAAAGGGTTTGGAGTGGATCTTTTACCATCTGGGATTATCGCTGCTGGCGCAGCCTTACATTATTTGTCAGAAACTAGACATGATAAATTACAGCACATTACCAAAATAGCTCGGATCGCGGAGAATGAATATGTTTGGATGGATCGATTTACTATTGGTAATCTTGAGCTTTATCATACTTCGTCTCAAAATGCAGTCACCTTATTAGACGTTATAGATAAAACGATATCTCCTATGGGAGGTAGGTTATTAAAACGTTGGGTTGCTTTACCTCTAAAGAATAAAAGTAAAATTATAAATAGGCACGAGGTCGTAAGTTATTTGTTAAACAAACAAACGATACTAACAGCTATACAAACCAATATTAAATGTATTGGCGATATAGAGCGATTAATATCTAAAGTAGCTACAGGAAAAGTAAGCCCAAGAGAAGTGGTTCAACTAAAAAATTCTTTAGAAGCGATTCTTCCGATCAAAAAAGAAGCAGAAAATGCTAAAAATAATGCGATCAAAACAATTGGTGAAAACTTACAAGATTGCAAATTATTAAGAGAGAAAATTACCAACACTCTAAATGAGGATGCTCCGGTATTAATACAAAAAGGAAATGCCATAGCTGAGGGGGTTTCAGAAGAACTTGACGAACTTAGATCTATCGCAAAAGGAGGAAAAGATTATTTAAATGAAATGTTGGAAAGAGAAACCGAGCGAACGGGTATCAACTCTCTAAAAATTGCTTCCAACAACGTATTTGGATATTATATAGAGGTTAGAAATACACATAAGGATAAAGTTCCAGAAGAGTGGACCCGAAAACAAACACTAGTGAATGCAGAACGGTATATTACCGAAGAATTAAAAGAATATGAAGCAAAAATACTAGGTGCTGAAGAAAAAATTGCTTTTTTAGAATCAGAGGTTTTTAGTAAACTGATAGAATGGATGTTACAATTTATTGGTCAAGTACAACAAAATGCCCAATTAATTGGAAAATTAGATTGCCTGTGCTCTTTCGCTTCTTTAGCAATCGAGGCTAACTATACCCGCCCGTTATTAGATGAATCCTTTGAAATTGATATTAAAGAAGGAAGACATCCCGTGATAGAAAAACAACTTTCTGCCGATCAATCTTTTATACCTAATGATGTTTATTTAGATAGAGAGATGCAGCAGATTATAATGATTACTGGCCCTAATATGAGTGGTAAATCTGCAATTTTGAGGCAAACAGCATTGATTGTTTTACTAGCTCAAATAGGAAGTTTTGTACCTGCAAAAGAAGCTCGGCTAGGAGTAGTAGATAAAATATTTACAAGAGTGGGTGCGAGCGATAATATTTCGATGGGAGAATCAACATTTATGGTAGAAATGAATGAAGCTGCAAGTATTTTAAATAATATTTCCGAGCGAAGCTTGGTTTTGTTAGATGAAATTGGTCGAGGAACCAGTACTTATGACGGGATATCTATTGCCTGGGCAATCAGCGAATATTTACATGAGCACCCTTCCAGAGCAAAAACATTATTCGCTACACATTATCATGAGTTAAATGAAATGACGGAAACATTTGATAGGGTAAAAAACTATAATGTTTCAGTAAAAGAGTTGAAAGAGACTGTTCTATTTTTAAGAAAATTAGTTCCGGGTGGTTCGCATCATAGTTTTGGTATTCATGTTGCAAAAATGGCTGGTATGCCTAAGGCTGTTTTAGATAGAGCAAATAAAATATTAAAAAGGTTAGAAAAATCTCATTCATCAAAAGAACTTACTAATGAAATGAAAACGATAGCGGAAGATAAAATGCAACTTAGTTTTTTTAATCTGGACGATCCGCTTTTAGAAGAAATACGAGATGAAATTTTAAATATCAATATCGATACGTTAACTCCAGTTGAGGCCTTAATGAAACTCAACGAAATCAAAAGGATGTTGCTTCCAAGGACAACCTTAAAGTCAAAAAAATAAAATATTGTTGATAACTTTAACAAAAAATAGAATTAAAAAAGGCATGATTTTAACAAATCATGCCTAAAGTCAATTAATATTTTATTTGTTTAGCTTGTTCTGAAAGGTAAATACGGACTTTTTATCCATTTAACTAAACTACTTATGATTCCATAAAAGAAATAATATATAGCCAAAGAAACATATAATTTTGCTAAAATAGCAACGACTCCAACATATTGCCATAATACAGCATAAAAGCCATTTGTAGTCCATGCCTCACCAGCATTGGATGTTGGATCCCAATTAGACCAATCTGCAAAAATACCACCTATAAATTCAAGGTGCAGCATTTCTGTTAAAGCTGCTACCGCTGCCATTGGAAGCGTATAGGCGTAATCAACATTAGCTGTCCAATTGGTCATAAAACTTTCTGAAATACTAAGCGTAGTAGCCCAATTCAGAGTCATACAAATTGCACCGAATAAAGCAACTAATGTTGCAACATAGCCTATTAGCTTAATATTAGCAATTGCTAAGTCTCTAAATATAAAATCTACTATACCACTTTTGGATTCAGCCAAGCTATCTCCTGTAGATCTTACAACCTGTGCGATAGGAAATGCAGCATACACCCAAATAATCATTGAAAGTACCGTGCTTAAAATTCCAATACCTTCACCCATTCCACCACTCCAAATAGGAGAAAGAACATAAAGTAATGAGCTAATTAAAATAACAAATGCAGCAACGGTATAAAAAGTACCTGCCCATTTTGCAATGTTTTGTTCCGAGCCTTCTACCATTGAATTAAAATTATTCATTGGTAGTTTACTGTTAATAGTTTTTGGAAGGTCTAAAACCTTTTTTAAATTGTTTTTCATAATGTTAAAGTTGTTGTTTTCAGCAAGATAAGGTATAAAAGTTGAAGATTATATAAAATTTTAACAAAGTTTTCACATAAAATATACCTTTTTTGTTAAAAAGATTATTTTGTATTATTTAACCTAAAATAAAATTTAGATTTAAACAATTCCCAAATAAAAAAACTAAATATTATAAAATACTCTAAAGTCACTAGCCATAAATTTTCGGAAAATGCGTCATTACCATAAGCTGCATAACTTAAAATAACCACAAAACTCCAAACTATTGGAAATTTATATTTTGTAAATACAGATAGTAATAAAGGGCTAGCTATATACCAAGGATGAATTGTTGTAGAAAGTATGTAGTATACAGAAATTCCAAATAATAAAGTGGTAATAAGTTGCTGCATTGATTTATTCTCTCTAAAAAATGTAAAAATTAGAATAAATATGAAAATGATTAATGAAAGAATTTTTCCAATGATTGTTATCATATTCCAACCCACTACTTTAAATCCGATCCAACGAATAATATAGTAAATACTTGCGTTGAACTCAAAATCTTGAAACCATAAAACAGTAGTCTCTAAAAAATTATTAAAAAATGCTAAAGATAAAAAGGGGGTAAATGTTAGTAGAATGGTGCTAATTACTAATAAATAATAGAAAAAAAGTTTTAATAAACCTTTATTAAAATTAGTCATAAACCATTTAAAGAATAAAGGAAGAAATAGTAATGGAATTAATTTAACGGATACAGCAATTCCAAATAAAACTGCAGATTCAATCCATTTTTTTTGATGCACTAAATAGATAGAAGAAATTAAGAAAAACAACATAACACCCTCAAAATGAAGGTTACCAGTTAATTCTATAATGATAAAAGGATTTAAAAAATACCAAAAAATCTGATTTGAATTTAGATTTAACTTTAAAAGTAGCTTTCTCCCAAAGAAAAGAATACCGACATCAGCAAAAATAATAAGTACTCGCATTACGATGACTGCACCTAAAATACTTTTACCAGAAAACAAAGTTGCAAGAGCAAAGCACAATTGATTAATTGGTGGATAATTACTGTAGTGACTTCCATTTAGTTGCCCCATTCCATGGTATAGTTGTTCCGCTTGGCTTATTTTCAAGCCGAGCGTATTAAAATCACTGTTAATTAGATTTTCTGGTATAAATAGGTATGGACTAACTCCTTTAATAAGCAATCTTCCATCCCAAATAAAACGATAAAAATCTTGTGATAAATTAGGAAGACTTGTCAGAAATAAAAATCTAAAAGCTACTCCAATACCAGCGACTAGCCAAAATCGATCCTGATTAATTTTCAGAATCCTATAAGAGACAAAAAACAATACTCCATATAAAGTTATTAGTTTAGGAAAGTCCCCTCGGCTTAAATCATAACCAAATGAGAAATAAAATAAAAATCCTAGGACTACGAGGAGTAAAGTTATTATATCTCTATTAAATAAGTTTTTTAACACTTCATAAAATTAATACCGTATTTATTTTAATCATATGGTGTTAAAAATAAGCTTTCAGAGTTATAATTAAAATCTATAAAATGTTAATTTTGCCACTCGGCTATAAAAAGATTGGTATCTCTACCTCCCCCGTTATTTCTGTTGGATGAAAAAACCAAGTATTTTCCGTCATTTGAGAAAACTGGAAAAGCATCAAAAGTCTCACTGTGTGTTACACGTTCTAGATTTTTTCCGTCAATATCTATCATGTAAAGATTAAATGGAAAGCCTCTTTCAGCCTCAAAATTACTTGAGAATAGTACTTTTTTACCATCAGGGGTGAAAAAAGGACTCCAGTTAGCATTTCCTAAATTAGTTAACTGCTTCATATTACTTCCATCCGCGTCACATATATAGAGTTCCATATTAGTAGGTTCTACAAGACCTTCTGCTAATAAACCTTTATATTTTGATATTTCTTCTTCGGTTTTTGGCCTAGAGGAACGGAATATTAATTTAGTTCCATCCGGCGAAAAAAAAGCGCCACCATCATACCCTAATTCGTCGGTAATTTGTTGAACGTCACTACCGTCAAGATTCATAGTATATAGCTCTAAATCTCCACTTCTTGTAGAAGTAAAAACTATTTTATCACCTTTTGGAGAAACAGTTGCTTCTGCATCATAACCAGCCTCATTGGTAAGCTGTCCAGTAATATTCCCCTTTAAATCTGCAACAAATATGTCAAAACTGTCATAAACTGGCCATACATATCTTCCGTTTTTTCGAAGAGGTACTTCTGGACAATCTTTATTAGCTAGATGTGTAGATCCATAGACAAAACTTTTATTGTCTGGAAGAAAATAGGCACAAGTAGTACGCCCCATACCAGTACTTACCATAGGAGGTATATTGTCATTATAAAAAGTTTCGCCAGCATTCATTAAAAACATTTGGTCACATTCCAAGCCCCATTTTTTATTATTTGACTGAAAAATTAATTGCTGGTCGTCAAAACTCCAATAAGCCTCTGCATTATCACCACCAAATGTTACTTGTTGTAATGATTTAAAATGTTTTTCCTCTGGAAAAATTAACGAGTCCTTGCTGGTTTTTTTTATTGTTTCATCTTTATTTTTAATTGCTGAAGGTGAATCTGTAGTCCTGGATTCGGTGTTAGTTTCTTTACAAGAGAAAATAAATAAAAGAAGTAATAAAATTGGTATTCGTTTCATTTTTAGATTAATTTTGTGCAAAAATAACGCTTTAGAATTTTTGGCAACAACGATTCGTGTTATTTCTATTAAAATTTATTTAAAAAAGTATCGATGAAAGGATTTTATTTATTGGTGGCCGTATTAGTTATTTTCTCATGTAAGCAAGAAACTCATACAAAAGAAGTTTCTATGAAAGAAGATGTTTATTTTTTAGCTGATGATTCTCAAGAGGGTAGAGAGACTGGTTCAGAAAAAGAACGACAGTCAGCTGATTATTTGGTAGAAAGATTTAAAAACTTAGGATTAAAACCAAAAGGTGTAAAAGGATATTTACAACCTTTTATATTTAAACCAAAAACAAATCCACACGAAGAAGCAACTTATGTGATCAATAAAGAAGACAGTACAATTACAGGGTTAAATGTCCTAGCCTATATTAATAATAAAGCAGAAAATACGATCATCATTGGAGCTCATTATGACCATCTTGGTTTTGGTAGCGAAGGTTCACTTTTTAGAGGAGATCAACCTGAAATACATAATGGAGCAGATGATAATGCTAGTGGAGTTGCAGTAATGATGAATTTAGCGAGTCGACTAAAAGATAAAAACATCAATAATAATTATTTGTTTATTGCTTTTTCTGGAGAAGAAATGGGCTTATTAGGATCAAATTATTTTGTAAAAAATCCAACGATTGATACTAAAAAGGTCAATTATATGATTAATATGGATATGGTGGGACGTCTAAAAGACGATAAAACGTTGGCTGTATACGGAGTGGGCACCTCTCCAAAATTTAAACAAACACTTTTTGCAAATAACACTGATTTTAAATTAATTGAAAAGGAATCTGGAGTAGGACCAAGTGACCACACTTCATTTTATCTAGCGGATATTCCAGTACTTCACTTTTTTACTGGACAGCATGAAGATTATCATAAACCCTCTGATGATCCAGATAAATTAAACTACAAAGGGATGGAGTCCATATCTAATTATATCATGCGTATTATTACAGATTTAGATAATGATCAGCGATTGGTATTCAGAAAAACGAAAAATGAGAGTGAAGAAACACCTGATTTTAAGGTAACACTGGGAGTAGTTCCAGATTATCTTTACGATGAAAAAGGAATGCGTATTGATGGTGTAAGTGAAGATCGTCCAGCACAAAACGCAGGAATGAAAAAAGGCGATGTTGTAATTCAGGTGGGATCTTACAAGATTACGGATATGATGAGTTATATGAAATCACTTTCTAAATTTGAAAAAGGACAAACCACAACAGTTATTGTAGAACGAAACGGAGTGGCACTAGAATTGAAAGTTACTTGGTAGTTTTTTATTTGTTGAAGGCAGTTTAATGCAACTGTTATTTGGCACGAAGTGTAATTAAGGGTAATAAAATCCCAATTGCTAAAGTGATTAATCCAATATTTTTTCCAAGTACAATACTCAACAAAACAGTCATTAGTATTAAATGTAAGGGGGCTAGTGTAATGATCAAGGCATAGCGAAAGGTTCCAACAAATTCTTTTTCTTTAATTTTTGGATAGGCTACTTTTTTCCAAATTAAGTAGGGAATAAAATAAAATAATTTTATTAAAAAACTCATCATCAAAAAGACAACGGATGTTTGCTCTTTTTTCCCTGAATACTTAAAATTATTTTTTAAGCATTCATTTACTTCAATAGGCGATGTAAAGTCAACCTTTAGTTTTTCTAATTTTTTTAGACTTATGTCGTAATCGGAACTACTTTTTATATGGGTTGTCAACGTTTTTAAATTTTCGGATAACTCCTTATTTAAGCCTTGCATATCTAAATTAGTGCCATTCCAGTAATTGTTCGGAGAAATGTGATGACCAAAATAAACAGACATAGAGTCTCCGTACCTGGTAGGAGATTGATAGTTTACACCCACAGGTATAATTAAAATTTCTGTAGTTGGATAGTTTTGTAATGTTTCCTCAATAATTCTAGCAGCACCTTTTTTTAGAGGTCTAACTTTTCGAAGTAAGGAATGACTTCCTTCCGGAAAAAGTACAATCGATTTTTTATCGCGAAGTAATTGGGTGCAAAATGTAAAAATTGGTTTGTTTTTTTGAATGGTATTTACCCCATCGATCATTCTGTAAACAGGGAGCATTTGTACGCTATTTAAAATTTTCGCTACGGTTAAGTTTTTAAAAACAGCAGCTCGAGTCAGAAAATGATTTATTCTATTGCTTTTAACTGTTAATAAAAGTGGATCTAACAAAGCATTTTGATGATTCCCCAAAAAAAGTATGGCTTTATCTTTTGGGATTTTTTCTAAATAAATTGCACTTGCTTTTCGATAATAAAACTTAAAACCTAATTTTAAGTATAATTGTAAAAATTTTATCCAAAGTATGTTCAAAATAATAACTGTTTTAAATTTGTTTTTTTGACCAATAGGTTGCTAAAAAAAGTCCAGAAACCATATGCCATATCCCCCAAAAAGCAGCCAACAAAGCCATACCTCCTAATCCATCAAAAAAACTAAAAATCAACAACAAACCTAATCCAGAATTTTGAATTCCTGTTTCAATTGCTAGAGTTCTTTTATTTTGTTTGCTCAACCTTGTTAAACTTGCTATACTATACCCTAATGTTAAGGCTAAGACATTATGTGTAAATACAATAAAGAAAACATAATGAATATATTTTTCAAAAATAGCTATGTTTTTATATAAGGCTAAAAAAATAAGGATAATAAAAAATAAAATTGATCCTAGTTTAAAAAAAGAACTCGTTTTATCTGCAAATTTTGGAAAATAATTTCGGACTAGCATTCCAAGTAATAGGGGAAGTCCTAGTAATAACGAGATCACTTTTGCCATTTCTAATGGAGATAATGATATGCTATGTACCAAGCTAGAGGTCGGTTCGTAAAAACTTGACCAAAATTGAAAATTAAAGGGAGTCATTATAATCGCCATTAATGTTGCAATAGCAGTTAAACTAACCGACAAAGCAGTATTTCCATTAGCATAATTACTCATAAAGTTAGAAATATTGCCTCCAGGGCATGCGGCTACCATAAACATCCCTAATGCTATACTAGGGATTGGTTTTATAAGTAATACTAATAAAAAAGTAACAGCGGGTAATAGAATAAATTGGGAGAGAAATCCTACAACGACACTTTTTGGGTTTTTTAAAACTCTCAAAAAGTCATCAATTCTTATGTTTAGAGCAACTCCAAACATAATCACTGCTAATGTTAAATTTAGAAAGAATAAACTCTCTGAGTCAAAATTTAATCTAATGGAATCTAGTTCTTGTTGCATTTCAATTTTAAAAGTAATCAAATTGTTAAGTTTACGATTTATAAACACCTAAAAATTTCTTGCTAAAGATAAAGAGACGTATAAATGACTTTCAGTTGTTTTTGTTTCTGCACTCATAAATTTGTAGGACAGTTTGATATCTGATCGTCCTCTTCTTAAATGAATATCTGTACTCAGAAATAATAAATGGTTGAGTGCATCTACTAAAAAAATAGAATTGTCTCCTATCAGATTTCCTTCCAACATGGTGTTATGAGCAACATATCGATATCCAGCATTTATTCCAAGGAAGAATTCATTTTTTAAAACTCCAAGTTGATGGTATGCTGAGGTTTGTTGTATAGAATTTCTTTTACCAATAAAAAATAAAATATCATTTTGAAAATAGACTTCCTTAATTCCAACTGCAGCGCTGGGTGCTATTGCAAAATATACATTAAACGGATCTGTGTGTAATTCCCACTCTTTTAGGTATTTAAAATAACAATTGTTTGTGAAATTATTTTCAATTTGACCGACCCACGAGGCAATCCTTGAGTCGGTTGCAGCAGTGCTATGAAATAAATTTTGTAACCATTCTCCTCCTGAAATTTCACCAGTCACCCCAAAAGAGTAAATGAAATCAAAAATCCAATCTTTTCCGGTGATTGTATGTTCAAAATTGATAGCTAAGAATCCCCCATAGGGTCTATCAAATTTTGAAA
>ERZ1047472.2485-NODE-2485-length-12956-cov-8.722270_pt1 | contig 12956 bp, 11 predicted proteins | sample MGYA00383095_ERZ1047472 | MGnify/ENA primary metagenome ERZ1047472 (study PRJEB29581, sample SAMEA5548365) | metagenome | biome: marine; feature: coastal; material: water | depth 1 m | study: Short-term variability in the microbial, nano- and picoplankton...
TCAATTCTCGTCCCTGGCTTGGGGATTACCATTACTTATTATTTTAATCGGTGGTGGTTTATACCTTATTATTCGTTCACGATTTTTACCATTTCGTTATCTTGGTCACGCGATACAAGTGTTGCGTGGTAAGTACGATGATCCTAATGACCCTGGGCAGATTTCGCATTTTCAAGCTTTAACAACAGCTTTATCAGCAACCGTTGGTATGGGAAATATCTCGGGTGTTGCCGTAGCTATTGCCATTGGTGGCCCGGGTGCTGTGGTTTGGATGTGGGTGAGTGCTGTGATTGGTATGAGTACTAAGTATTTTACATCAACCCTGGCTATTTTATATCGTGGTAAAGACAGCGCAGGAGAGTTACAAGGTGGCCCAATGTATTTTATTGTAGAAGGCTTAGGCAAACATTGGAAACCTTTAGCGGTTTTTTTTAGTGTATGTGGTATGGTTGGTGCTTTACCGGTTTTTAACGTGAACCAATTAACTCAAGCGGTTAATGATATTTTACTTGTACCTAACGGTGTTACAGTAACTAATACTACAAATATTGTTATAGGTTTTGTACTCATTAGCATTACGGGTTTGGTTATTCTTGGAGGTATAAAACGTATTGGTACAGTAGCCAGTAGGTTGGTACCAAGTATGGTATTTTTATACTTTGTATTAGTATTTATCATTTTAGTAACCCATAGTGAGGTTTTAGGCTATTATCTGAAATTGATTTTTACAGATGCATTTCAGGCTAATTATTTTCTGGATGACCAAACCTTTATGGGTGGTGTTTTAGGAGCTTTAATTCTGCATGGTATAAAACGTGGTGCTTTTTCTAACGAGGCTGGTATTGGGACAGCACCAATGGCTCACGGCGCTGCTAAGACCGATGAACCTGTGAGAGAAGGTTTAGTGGCTATGTTAGGACCAGCAATTGATACTCTAATTGTGTGTACACTTACGGCTTTAGCTATTTTAGTTACTGGTGTATGGGAAACGACAGATAATAATGGTGTGAGTTTAACAGCATCTGCCTTTGCAGATGCGATGCCAGTTTATGGTAAATATGGTTTGTTAGTTTGTATTACAGTATTTAGCATGAGTTCTTTATTCTCTTATTCATACTACGGTACAAAATGTATGTCTTTTTTATTTGGCGCAAAAAAGAAACACTATTATAATTATTTCTATATCCTAAGTATTCTAATTGGAGCAACCACCACTTTGGATATGATGATAAACCTCATTGATGGTGTGTTTGCCTTAATGGCGATACCTACAATGCTAGCTACTATAATTTTAGCACCTAAAGTGATTAAGGCTTCTAAATTATATTTTGAGAAGTTGAAAAACGAATAACTATTTATAATTATGACAGAAAAAGAGAAAGCCAAGTTTTACTGGAAAGAGAACATCAAATATGTTTTGATATTATTACTCATATGGTTTTTAGTATCATTTGCTGCTGGAGTTATACTAAAAGATGCACTGAATACAATTAAGATTGGTGGATTTAAACTTGGTTTTTGGTTTGCGCAACAGGGCTCGATGTATGTTTTTGTCGTTTTGATTTTTGTATATGTTTATTTGATGAATAAGTTAGATAAAAAATATGGTTATGATGCATAGTCTTATTATTTCAGAAACCATAGACGTCCAAACATGGACATATGTCCTTGTAGGCATTACATTTGCGTTATACATTGGTATCGCTATTTGGTCACGAGCAGGTTCTACAAAAGATTTTTATGTAGCTGGCGGAGGTGTTTCTCCTCTAGCAAACGGTATGGCTACTGCAGCCGATTGGATGAGTGCTGCATCTTTTATATCCATGGCTGGTATAATTTCTTTTGCTGGTTATGATGGCGCAGTTTATTTAATGGGTTGGACTGGTGGATATGTTTTACTCGCCTTGCTATTAGCACCATACTTAAGAAAGTTCGGTAAATTTACTGTACCAGATTTTATAGGTGATCGCTATTATTCTAAAACAGCACGAGTTGTTGCCGTATTTTGTGCTCTATTAGTTTCCTTTACATATGTTGCGGGTCAAATGCGAGGTGTTGGGATTGTATTTTCACGTTTCTTAGAAGTAGATATTAATACTGGCGTTATTATCGGAATGCTAATCGTCCTTTTCTATGCAGTACTAGGTGGTATGAAAGGGATAACTTATACTCAAGTTGCTCAATATTGTGTATTGATTTTTGCCTTTATGGTACCAGCAATTTTCATTTCAATACAAATGACAGGTAATCCAATTCCTCAATTAGGATTTGGAAGCGAATTAGCTGATGGTTCAGGTACATTTCTCTTAGATAAACTTGATGGATTAAGTACAGAGCTTGGTTTTTCTGAATATACCGAAGGTTCAAAATCTACATTAGATGTCTTTGCAATAACCTTAGCATTAATGGTTGGTACTGCGGGATTACCTCATGTAATCGTTCGTTTTTTTACTGTGAAAAATGTTAAGGACGCAAGAAAATCAGCAGGTATAGCTTTATTACTTATCGTTATCTTATATACTACAGCGCCTGCAGTTGCAGCTTTTGCAAGAACTAATATGATTGAAACGGTTTCAAATAAGACTTATGCAGATGTACCGGAGTGGTTTAAGAAATGGCAAACAACAGGGTTAATTACTTATGAAGACAAAAATAAAGATGGGATTATTCAATATGTAGCAGACGCTAATACAAATGAATTGGTTGTTGACAGAGACATCATGGTTTTAGCAAATCCTGAAATTGCAGAACTTCCTAATTGGGTAATTGCTTTAGTTGCAGCTGGTGGTTTAGCAGCAGCATTATCCACGGCAGCAGGACTTCTATTAGTTATTTCTGCTTCTATATCTCATGATTTGATTAAAAAAATAATAAAGCCAACGATATCTGAAAAATCCGAATTAGTTGCTGCACGTTTATCTGCTGTTGGTGCTGTTTGTGTTGCTGGTTATTTTGGAATAAATCCTCCAGGATTTGTTGCAGCTGTTGTAGCATTAGCATTTGGACTAGCAGCGGCTTCTTTTTTTCCTGCTATAATATTAGGTATTTTCTATAAAAAAATGAATAAAGAAGGTGCAATTGCAGGTATGATAGTCGGTATTACAGTAATGCTATTATATATGATGAAATATAAACTAGGCTGGTTTGATCTTAGTATACCAGACAAAAGTGAATGGTGGTTTGGAATTTCTCCAGAAGGTTTTGGCAGTATTGCTATGTGTCTTAATTTTATGGTGTCTATAATCGTATTAAAATTTACAAAAGCACCTCCAAAAGAGGTTCAGGATATTGTTGAGAATATAAGAATACCAAGTGGAGCAGGAGAAGCTTCTAATCATTAAAGAGAATACTAATTGATAATAATAAAAAAAGATGAGTAATTATCATATAAAGCATCTTGAGGAATACTTTCAGGTTTACCGTAAATCAGTAGAGAATCCTGAAAATTTTTGGAAAGAAATAGCAGAAGAGCATTTTGTGTGGCGAAAAAAATGGGATAATGTTCTTAGTTGGGATTTCAATAAACCAGAAGTCAAATGGTTTGAAGGTGCAAAACTGAATATTACTGAAAATTGTTTAGACCGTCATTTGCTATCTAAAGGAGATAAAACAGCTATTCTTTTCGAGCCAAATGATCCAAATGAAAAGGCACAACATATTACTTACAAGCAATTACATGAGCGCGTTTGTAAAATGGCAAATGTTTTAAAAGATAAAGGTGTCAAAAAGGGAGACCGTGTTTGTATTTACTTACCGATGATACCCGAATTGGTATATTCTGTTTTAGCATGCGCTCGTATTGGTGCTGTACATTCTGTGGTTTTTGCAGGATTCTCTTCATCAGCATTAGCAACTCGTATTAATGATTGTAATTGTAAAACTGTGATTACAAGCGATGGTTCTTATCGTGGCGCTAAAACTATAGATTTAAAAGGAATTGTAGATAAAGCCTTGGTAGATTGTCCTGATGTTAACTCAGTTTTAGTAGCAAAACGAATTGATTCTGAAAGCAGCATGAAAGAAGGGCGTGATTATTGGTTACAACCACTTTTAGATGAAGCACATGGCGATTGTTCTATTGAAATAATGGATGCCGAAGACCCTCTATTTATACTCTACACTTCAGGTTCAACCGGAATGCCAAAAGGTATGCTACATACCACTGCAGGTTATATGGTATATTCATCTTACACGTTTAAAAATGTTTTTAATTATACTGAAAAGGATGTGTATTGGTGTTCTGCAGACGTAGGTTGGATTACTGGACACAGTTATATTATTTATGGACCGTTAGCAAACGGTGCTACATCGGTATTGTTTGAAGGCGTTCCTAGTTATCCTGACTACAGTCGTTTTTGGGAAATTGTAGAAAAACATAAAGTAAATCAGTTCTACACAGCACCAACTGCTATTAGAGCTCTTGCAAAAGAAGGCTTAGAGTATACTCAAAAACACGACTTGTCTTCACTCAAGGTAATAGGTACCGTTGGCGAACCTATTAACGAAGAGGCTTGGCATTGGTATGATGATAATATTGGTAAAAATCAAGCACCGATTGTAGATACTTATTTTCAAACCGAAAATGGTGGAATTATGTTAACACCTATTCCTTATGTAACGCCAACAAAACCAACCTATGCAACGTTACCATTTATAGGAATTCAGCCTTGTTTAATGGATGAAGAAGGCAAAGAAATATCAGGAAATCAGGTTAGTGGTCGTTTGTGTATAAAATTTCCTTGGCCTAGTATTGCAAGAACTATTTACGGTAATCATCAACGTTATAAAGAAACGTATTTCACAGCTTTTGACGGTAAATATTTTACTGGGGATGGCGCATTAAGAGACGAAGTCGGTTATTATAGAATTACTGGTCGTGTAGACGATGTTATTATTGTTTCTGGTCATAACTTAGGAACAGCACCAATAGAAGATGCCATCAATGAACATCCTGCAGTTGCAGAATCTGCAATAGTAGGTTTTCCTCACGATATAAAAGGGAATGCGCTTTACGGTTATGTTATTTTAAAAGAAATAGGAGAGAAGCGTGATCAATTCAACCTCAGATCAGAAATTAATCAGATTATAACAGAACAAATCGGACCTATTGCCAAGTTGAATAAAATTCAGTTTACACAAGGGTTACCTAAAACACGTTCTGGAAAAATTATGCGACGTATTCTGAGAAAGATAGCTTGTAATGAAGCTGATCAATTAGGGGATATTAGTACATTACTAAATCCTGAAGTGGTTCAGGATATAATGGATAATGTCATTTAAATTTAAGACGCATTAAATTTATTTTCATTTGCCTTTTTTACGATAGCTTTTAAGCGTTCTTTACGCGATAATGCTTCTTGTTTTTTCTTGTTCTTCTTTTGATTCACGAGCCGACTATGCTTAGCCTTATTCTTAGTATTTTTTTCTTGTCCCTTTTTAGCCATTATAATTCTGAAAGCAATTTTATATTACTAATTTCGACTTTTATTCTAATACAATATAAGAATTATGCTAAAAGCAGTATTATTTGATATGGATGGTGTAATTGTAGATACCGAACCTATACACAGAAAAGCCTATTTCAAAATGTTTTCTGATGTCAATATAGATGTTAATGAAGATATGTATACATCTTTTACTGGACAATCCACCATAAATATTTGTAAACGATTAGTAGAACATTTTGGTCTCTGGGATACTCCAGAACATTTGGTAAAACTAAAAAGAAAACATTTTAAATATCTTTTTGAAAATGATGCAGAACTTGCATTGATTGATGGAGTTTTAGATTTAATAAAAGATTATCATTTAAACGGATTAAAACTAGTTGTAGCATCATCAGCGTCAATGCCTAACATTAATCGAATCTTTGAACGATTTGATTTAAACCAATATTTTATGGGTAAATTTAGTGGTGCAGATTTAAAACAATCAAAACCGCATCCAGAAATATTCATAAAAGCTGCAGAATACACAGGATATAAAAAAAAAGATTGTATAGTTATAGAAGATTCAACAAATGGTATTAAAGCCGCACACGCTGCAAGTATATTTTGTGTTGGGTTTAAAAGTCCGCATTCAACACATCAAGATTATACACTAGCTGATATTGTAGTTTCTAGTTTTTCAGAAATTAGTTTTAAAAAAATAAGAGTTTTTTAGGACTTTTTTTAATTTTTATCTTTGTTTTTCTTCCTTTGTTTCTTTTTCTTTTTTCCGTCGTCTTTTTTAAACTTGCCCTCAAGAAAGTCATCAAGTTTTAGGTTGTCACCTTCAGATAATAGTGATTTTAATTCTTTAAAATGCTCTCTTTTGAAACCGTCAAACGCATCTTTTCGCTCCACAGAATTTTCAAATTGGACTTTCATGAATTTTTTGGTTAATTCAAAATATTCTACCATTGTTTGCTTAGTAATTTCTTTCTGAAAATCATCAGCTTCTAGCGTATCTAGAAAACTTGCGATAAATTCTGCTTGAAGCTCAGCATTCTTTTTTTCGATGTTTGCTTTCTGATTTTCATTTGGTGGTACATTGGGTTGTTGTCTACCCAATCTATTATTACGCATACCTTGGTTTCCAAATTGTGCTGTTGCTGTTGTTGTAGTTAGAATTATACAAACTAAGAATAATACCCTTTTCATAATATAGTTTTTATGGCATCCGAAGGTCTTCCAATGACTGCTTTATTTTTACTAATAACAATTGGTCGTTCAATAAGCTTTGGATTAGCGACCATAGCCTCAATGATTTGGGCGTCATTCAAGTCTTTTCCCTTAAACTCACTTTTCCAGATAGCTTCATTTTTGCGTACCAAATCTATTGGTGATATGTCCAATTTACTTACTATTGTTGTTAAATTCTTTACAGTTAATTTATCTTCAAGATATTTTATAACCATAAAATCCTGACCTTCTGCTTCAAGCAACGCCAAGCCTTCACGTGATTTTCTGCATCTTGGGTTGTGTAATATTTGTATCATCGTTTCAACTATCAGTAATTAATGTGCCGTATCTTTTTGCCCCATCATCATCAAATATTCCTTTAAAAATGGTTCAATATCTCCATCCATAACTGCATCTACATTCCCTGTTTCATGTCCAGAACGTACATCTTTTACTAACTTATATGGATGTATAACATAGTTTCTGATTTGACTTCCCCATTCAATTTTCATTTTTCCAGCCTCAATATCATCTCGTTGAGCCATTTGCTTTTGCAATTCTATTTCATACAACTGTGACTTTAGCATTTGCATAGCCCTTGTTCTATTGTCTTGTTGAGAGCGTGTTTCTGAACATTGAATTTGAATACCAGATGGTTTATGTTTCAATTGCACTTTAGTCTCTACCTTATTCACATTTTGACCACCAGCCCCACTAGAACGTGCAGTTGTAATTTCTAAATCGGATGGGTTGATTTCAATTTCAATAGAATCATCTACCAATGGATATACATAAACTGAAGCAAAACTTGTATGACGTTTAGCGTTACTGTCAAAAGGAGAAATCCGTACCAAACGGTGTACACCGTTTTCTCCTTTTAACCAACCAAAGGCATATTCACCTTCAATTTCTAAAGTAACTGTTTTTATTCCTGCTACATCGCCATCTTGTGAGTTAAGCTCTTTTATTTTAAAACCACTTTTTTCTGCATACATCACATACATACGCATAAGCATACTTGCCCAATCGCAGCTCTCAGTTCCACCAGCACCAGCAGTGATTTGTAAAACGGCACTCAAACTATCACCTTTTTCCGAAAGCATATTTTTGAATTCTAATTTTTCAATGGCATTTACAGAAGCTTCATAACGTGCCGCAACATTTTCCATTGGCGCTTCGTCTTCCTTAAAAAACTCGTATATAACTTCTAAATCTTCGTAAAGTGTTGCTGCAGCTTCGTAATCTTTAATCCAACTTTTCTTCTCTCGAAGCGATTTCATGACTGCTTCTGCTTTTTTTGAATCGTTCCAAAAGTTGGGGTCAAAGGTTTGTTCTTCTTCGTTAGCTATTTCAATGCGTTTGGCATCTAAGTCAAAGATACTGTCTCAGTGCGTCGAGACGGGAATTAAGATTTTTTAACTGGTCAGATGTAATCATTAAAACATGTATTTATGCAAATATAAGATGATGGCTTAAAGTGTTGTTATTTTTAAGTAGAATTTTTAGAAATTCCGTAGTTTTATATTTCTAAAAAAACAACTATGAAAGTTATACTTCGTATTATTATTTTATTCCTATTCTGTAATATTCAAGGACAAGTACTTAATAAAAAAGGTCTAAAAACTTACGATGGATATTTTGATTTCTACTATGAAGAATCTTCAGATAAAATTTATTTGAAGGTTAAAAAGCTTGAAGAAGAGTTTTTATACATAAATTCACTAGCCTCTGGAGTTGGTAGTAACGATATTGGTTTAGACCGCGGTCAATTGGGTGGTGAGCGAGTTGTTTATTTTAAGAAAGCAGGAAATAAGCTTTTATTAGTTCAGCCTAACTTAAAATTTAGAGCCAATACCGACAATGCTTCAGAAAAGAAAAGTATTGAGCAAGCTTTTGCTAAATCTGTACTTTTTGGTTTTAAAATAGTTGAGAAAAGAGACGAGAACTACATAATAGATTTCACACCTTTTTTAATGCAAGATACACATGGTGTTTCTGAACGCTTGAAAAGTAGAAGAGAAGGCACTTACAAAATAGATGCGTCTAAAAGTGCTTTAGCATTAGAGCGTACAAAAGCATTCCCTGAGAATGTTGAGTTTGAAGCTATGTTAACTTTTAAAGGACAACCTACAGGACGAAATATTAGGAGTGTAACACCTACATCCTCCTTAGTGACCGTAACGCAACACCATTCTTTTATAGAATTACCAGATAATAATTATAAACCAAGAGTTTTTGATACGCGTAGTGGTGCTATTTCTATGAGTTACATGGATTATGCAACGCCAATCCAGGAGGATATCAGAAAACGATTTGTAGTTCGTCATCGCTTAGAAAAGAAAAATCCAGAAGCTAAAGTAAGTGAAGCTGTAGAACCTATTACTTATTATTTAGACCCTGGAACTCCAGAACCTGTACGTTCTGCTTTGTTAGAAGGTGCTCGTTGGTGGAACCAAGCTTACGAAGCTATTGGTTTTAAAAATGCATTTCAGGTTGAGATGTTACCGAGTGATGCAGACCCAATGGATTGCCGTTATAATGTAATTCAATGGGTACATAGAAGTACAAGAGGTTGGAGTTATGGTGGAAGTGTTGTTGATCCAAGAACTGGCGAAATCATAAAAGGGCACGTAAGTTTAGGTAGTTTACGTATTCGCCAAGATTTTATGATAGCACAAGCCTTGATGAATAAACCGTTTGCAGAAAGTGACAATAATTATCAACCTATGTTAGAAATGGCTTTAGGACGTATAAGACAATTAAGCGCTCATGAAGTCGGTCATACAATTGGTTTTACTCACAACTTTGCAGCTAGTGCAAATAACCGTGCTTCAGTTATGGACTATCCTCATCCACAGATTTCTGTAACTAACGAAAATATAGATTTTAGCGATGCATATGCTGTCGGAATTGGAGATTGGGATAAAGTTACTGTAGCTTACAGTTATTCTGAATTTAATAACAGTACTAATGAGAAAGAGGCATTAAATAAAATATTAAAGGCAGCGACTTTTACTGGTCATCGTTTTATTTCAGATTCTGACGCTCGAGCAGCTGGAGGTGCACATGCTACTGCCCATCTTTGGGATAACGGCAAAACTGCCGCTGAAGGTTTAGAAGATGTTTTAGCATTAAGAAAACAAGCGATTGGAAACTTCTCTAAAGATAATATTAAGAGCTATGAACCATATTCCGTTTTAGAAGATGTGTTTGTACCACTTTATTTTTACCACCGTTACCAAACTGAAGCAGCAACTAAAGTTATTGGCGGTTTGGATTATAATTATGCGGTGAAAGATGGTGTTGAGTTTACGGTAAAACGGATTGATGCTAAAGAGCAACGCGAAACACTTAATGTACTTTTAGAAACATTATCTGCTGAAACTTTAGCGATACCAAAAGATAAGCTTGAATTATTTCCACCAAGAGCCTTTGGTTATGGTCGTTCTCGTGAATCCTTTAAAGGAAAAACAGGAGTTTCTTTTGACCCATTTAGCGCTGCAAATACAGCCAGTGATATGACTTTAAAATTTCTATTGAATCCACAACGTGCTAATCGGCTGGTGTTACAGCAGAGTTTAGATTCTAAACAGTTATCATTAGAAGAATTGTTAAATAGTATTATTGAGAATAGCTTTAATAAATCCTATAATGATACTTATTTGGGTGAAACTCAGTACCAAATTAATTCAAATGTTTTGAAATACTTAATGAATTTAGCTGTTAACGACCAATCTTACTTTCATACAAAAGCTATTGTAAATAAAAAAATATCTAAACTTGCTCGCCAATTTTTGAATCTAGAGCCAGCGAATATGCAATACGGTAATATGATAAAAGAGTTTTATGAGCATCCAGAAAAATTTAAATTAGAAGTTTCTCCAAAAATTCCTGATGGTTCACCAATCGGGAGTAATATTTGTAACTATAATCCAGAAAACCAATGATAATAGACTTACGTAGTGACACCGTAACAAAACCAACTAAAGGCATGTTGGATACTATGCTAACTGCAGAAGTTGGTGATGATGTATATAAAGAAGACCCAAGTATTAATGCTTTAGAACAGCGTTTGGCTGATATGTTTGGTATGGACGAAGCCTTATTTTTTCCAACAGGTAGTATGGCTAATCAAGCTGCTCTAAAATTACATACCAATCCAGGTGAGCAAGTCATTTGCGATAAATACGCACACATTTATAATTACGAAGGTGGTGGCGCCTCTTTTAATAGTGGCATCTCTTGTAAATTGGTCGATGGTCATCGCGGTATGTTTACTGCAGAACAAGCAGAAGCCTCTATAAATCCACCAGATTTTTACCATAGTCCATTAACATCTTTAATAGCGGTTGAGAACACAACCAACAAAGGTGGTGGCGCATGTTGGGATTTTGAAGAGTTGAAAAAATTACGTCAAGTAGCTGCTAATCATGGATTAGGCTATCATTTAGATGGCGCTCGCTTATGGAATGCACTTAAAGTCACTAATCAATCACCAAAACAGTATGGCGAATTGTTTGATACCATTTCTGTTTGTTTGAGCAAAGGTTTAGGTTGCCCAATGGGTTCAGTTTTAATTGGAAATAATGATTTAATGCAAGGCGCTATTCGCGTTCGTAAGATATTAGGCGGCGGTATGCGACAAGTTGGATTTGCTGCAGCAGCAGGATTATATGCTTTAGATAATCATTTTGAACGTCTAGCAGAAGATCATAAAAAAGCCAAGGAAATAGGTGAGGTGTTATCTAAAAATACATCTATCGAAAAAGTAGAACCTATTGAGACTAATATTCTAATTTTTGAACTTAAATCCCATGTTAATGAAACTGATTTTTTAAATGGACTAAGTGAAAAAGGCATACAAATTATTGGAATGGGAAGTAATAAGTTGCGAATGGTCACGCATTTAAATTATTCGGATACGATGCATGAAAGGTTGTTGCAAATACTTGTCAGTATATAAAACAGTTTTACAACCCCAGAATATTAGGCAAACCTTCTTTAGCAACTGCTGCTAATTCTGTTTCATTAACTGCTGTAGCACGTTCTATAGCTTTATTCAATGTTAAGATTAAATAATCTTCAAGCAATAACTTGAGTTTCCACCCCTTGAAACCCAAAATTATTGGCTTCTTTAGGTGTATTAATTGTCCAATTATCTTCAGTACCAGCATTTGTTCCAGTCCCACCAAATTGACCATTCCAAAGCATAACATCTTGGTAAGCCACATTGAGAGCACTAGGAGTTCTTATTGGTTGTAAATCTATGTCTTCATCTAAATATAAGGGATTCTTAACTCTACCTTCACCTTTTATTCCAAGACCGATTCCACCTTCTCCAATGCCTTGTTTTGTTCCAGCTTGAAAACCTGCAGCAGCATGGTGACAAGAAGCACATGAATACATATCTGTACCAACTTCCATGTTTGGGTTCTTTGCTAAGCCCGTTTCATGAAATAAGAATTTACCCAGTTCTACTTTTGCCTGTGTTATTGGATTATTTGGATCTGAAGGTATATTACTGTAGTCAGTTTCTGATGGAAGAATTAGTTCATCTTTGGAACCATAGAGTTCTAAAATACGTGCCTCTAAAATTGAACTTACAATTACATTTTGGTAATAATCATTGTCTGATGTACAGGAGCTTAAAAACAATAGTGTAAATAAAGAGAGAATTTCAGATCTAACGGTGGTTCTTGAATATAAATATTTCATTTAAATTATATTTATTTGTTAGATTAAAATCAAATATATTGCAAGAATAATGTATTTAATTGTGTTTTGTAAGTTATCTTAGGATATTAATGATTTGTGTTGCCAATTCAGCACCAATTCTATCTTGTGCTTCTTTGGTTGCAGCACCAGTATGTGGTGTTAAAGACAGTGCAGAGTTCATTAATAACCCCATTTCTGGTTGTGGCTCTTTTTCATATACATCTAAAGCAGCACGTGCTACTTTTCCGCTTTCAATAGCTTTTACTAACGCAACTTCGTTAACAACACCACCACGAGCAGCATTTGCGATAATGACACCATCTTTCATTTGCTTAAATTCAGCTTCGTCAATTACGTAGTCTTTTTGTGCAGGAACGTGTAATGTTAAAAAGTCTGCTTGTTTTAAAACATCTTCTTTAGAAATGGTCTTGATGTTAAAACTAACTTTCTGTCCATCAAAAAAGTCGAGTTCTAAATTGGCTGCTTCCATAAATGGGTCATAAGCTATAACTTTCATACCTGCACCAATAGCTACTTTTGCTGTGGCTTGTCCGATACGTCCAAAACCTAAGACACCTA
>ERZ1047472.2488-NODE-2488-length-12940-cov-9.631898_pt1 | contig 12940 bp, 9 predicted proteins | sample MGYA00383095_ERZ1047472 | MGnify/ENA primary metagenome ERZ1047472 (study PRJEB29581, sample SAMEA5548365) | metagenome | biome: marine; feature: coastal; material: water | depth 1 m | study: Short-term variability in the microbial, nano- and picoplankton...
CTTAAATAATTAATTTGTTAAAGATTCTTAGTATTTTTTGTAATATAATGGCTTACTTTTTTAAGTTAAATGCGGTACTAGCTCAGTTGGTAGAGCGTCTGCTTGCCAAGCAGAAGGCCGCCGGTTCGAGACCGGCGTACCGCACCATTCAGACTAATAAACGTAAATATTTTTTGTGAATACTCGATTAATAACATGTTCTTTTTTGTTCCTTGTATCCTGTGGTGGGGGTTCATCCCAATCGAATAATAATTCTCTTCCTGAGGTGATTGAAGGTGAAGAAACTTGTATCACTACAGGCATCAATACTCAGAGATGTACTTTTACCCATAATAATTTAGAAAGGTTCTATTTTATTTATAAACCTGAGTCACTATCCCAAAATAATAATGTTCCACTGCTGTTTGCACTTCATGGCTATGGCTCTACCGCTGCTTTTCATAAATCCTATACTCAATATGAGGTAATCGCTGAAGAAAATCAATTTATTATAGTTTATCCACAGGGGTACAAGCTTGATACTATATTAACAAATAGCTCGTCTCACTGGAATTCGGGTGCATGGACTATTGGAAGTAATGTTGATGATGTTGATTTTATTAACAGTGTTATAGAGCTTGTTGAGGATAAAGAAAATATAGATCCTAACCGTATTTACTCAGCCGGCATGTCTAATGGTGGCTTTATGAGTTACCACTTAGCTTGTAATTTAAGTGAAAAAATAGCTGCAATAGCCTCAGTTACAGGATCGATGAGTAAAGAGACATTGAGTGGTTGCTTATCCAGTCATCCAATGCCAGTTCTTCAAATTCATGGTCTTCAAGACTTTACAGTTCCATATAGTGGAAATAATACTATCGGTATGGAATCGATTGATGATGTTCTAGATTATTGGGCTAATTATAATAGTTGCAATCCTGAAAGGATCTTAGCAGTAGTTGATTATGATAATGAAAAGGGCTCAATAGATTTTGTTAATTATGATTCTTGTTCTAATAATGTTGATGTTAAGCTTATTAGGATACCTACAATGAGCCATACTTGGCCTGCTATAAATAATTTTAATATCTCTGCATCAGATGAGATTTGGAGTTTTCTTTCTAAATTCGACATCAATGGCAAAATTAATAATTAAAAAAATATTTAATTTTTATATCTAATAATTTTTATCTTCATATCTACATAAGGTATATTTAAAGCTATTAATTTATAAAACTAATAGGGAGAAAAGAATGAAGAATTTATTAACTTTGCTTTTAACTATGAGTGCTTTTGCTTTTGCTCAAGAAGAGGCTGAATACAAGTATGAACCTGAGGTAAACAAAGCTGAATATTACATAGGAACTTATAATAAAGGAAAAGACTATGATGATATGGTTAAATGGTATAACAAGTTTGCAGAATGGGCAGAAGAATATGATGGTATTTATGACTCTATGACAACTGCTATTTTACAACCTTACTTCCATTCAAATCTTAATAATATTGATGTGATGTGGGTGAACACATGGCCAACACCTGGTGAACAATTTCTTGGTTTAGAAACATGGATAACTGGAGGTGGAGGTGATTTGCTAAAGTCATTACCTGCAACAAACTCACAACAAATTGATACATGGCAATGGACAATATCTCAACCAGCAAGCATGAAAGCAGGCAATATGATGTATGCAACCTATGCTGATTGTAGTTTAGAGGACGATTATGATTTGAGACAAGTGTATGATCTTTACAAGGATTTCGCTATTTATGCTCAATCTCAAGGAGATACTGTAGGCAGAAAGCTTATAGTTCCTGATTCAGGAGTTCAATTACCTGATGGCGTAGATTTTGTAAGGCTGATGTACTCTTCTTCAATATCAGAAAGAGGTACAAATGCTGATTTATTTTTCTCACAGATAATTGATTCTGAAGCTGCTACAAACCTTAAAGGTTTTTCATGTAGTAACGCAAGGTCATATTTTGGGGCTGCAATGAGAGCTGCAGAGTAAATATATTTATTTTATAAAAATGGGAGCAATCGCTCCCATTTTTTTTAGTTATTGCATAATACAAAAATGAGTAATTATTCTAAACATGTAGCGGTTATAGGTGCAGGTATTGCAGGACTTGCATTGGGATGTGTTCTTAAAAAAGAAGGTATTAATGTTGTTATTTTTGAAAAAAGTGAAACTACTAGCAACCATGGTGCTGGAATTTCAATTTCAGAAAATGGTATTAGTATTTTAAAAAAAATTGGTATCTATGAAAAGGTTCTTGCAGAATCAGCAAACCCTAAAAAAGTTTCTTTCTTTTCAAAAAACAAATTAATTAATAGCTTTGATGTAAATGTTATTACTGCATCAAGAAAAGTTTTATATAAATGCTTGCTTGATTTATACAGCTCATTAGATGGCGAGATTATCTTTGGGCATGGTTTAGAAAAACTTGATATTTACAGGTCTGAAATTTCTTTTCTAAACGGCACTACTCACAAAGTAATGCACATAGCAGCTTGTGATGGAATTAAATCAATATGCAGGGAATCTTTAGACCCTATAAAAAATTTAAATTATAGCGGTTATTCCATTTGGAGAGCTATTCATAAAAAAAGTCAAAATACTATTCAGACTTCATTAGGTTCTGGGCATCATATTGTTACTTATCCAATTAATAATAATGAGGTAAGTTTTGTTGCTGCAGTTCAATCAAGCAGCACACAAAAAAATTCATGGAAATCTAAAGGAACATATATAGATCTACAAAAGGATTTAATGCATAGTAATGATAAATATTTTTCTTTTCTAGAATCTAATCCCAATCTATATAAGTGGGATATCTATACTAGACCCAGTCCTTCCAGCTTATGCCATTCGAATATTACACTTCTTGGTGATGCAGCTCATCCAATTGTTCCTTTTCTTGGTCAAGGAGGTTGCTTGGCGCTTGAAGATGCATATATTTTTGGTAAATTGCTTGTAGAGTTCAAACATGACTTTAAAAAAATACAGAGATCTTATGAAGATATAAGATTAAAAAGAATAAAGTATGTAACCAAGCTGTCGCAAAGACAGGGATACTTAAATCATATCAATAATCCTTTTTTAGTTATGGGAAGAAATTCAGTAATGAAATTTTTACCAGATATCGCTATGCAAAGTACTAAATTAATATGGGCTTATGATGCTGACAAAAAATTAACAAAGTTTATGCAATAAAGCTTAATAATAGTTATTGGTTATTCAAACTAACTTGTTATAATTTTGAAATGAATATTTATACAAAATTGCTCTCTTTTTTCAAAACAAATAAAAATCAATCTACACAAGCAAGTTCTCATAGCAGTAAACTTGATGTATCTGATTCATTAAAAGATTTTTTAGAAAATGAGGTACTTGTTGGTTTGGATATAACACCTGAACAATTTTGGAAGTCATTTGCAAATGTTCTAAGCAATTTTTCTCCAAGAAATAAATCCTTGCTTGAAAAAAGAGAAAAAATTCAATCCCTCATCGACACATGGCATATTGATAGAAAAGGTAAAGAGTTTGATAGTAATGAATACAAATTATTTTTAGAGAGTATTGGCTATCTTGCTCCAAGAAGCCCAAAATTTTCAATCACTACATCGAATGTCGATCCTGAAATTAAAACTATTGCTGGACCACAGTTAGTTGTTCCTGTCATGAATGCTAGATTTGCATTAAATGCAGCCAATGCTAGGTGGGGAAGCTTATATGATGCTTTGTATGGAACTGACATGATAAGCGAGAACGATGGCGCCCAAAGAGAGGGTGGATACAATCCACTCAGAGGTGATAAAGTTATTGAATTTGCCAAAAACTTCTTAGATGACACTATTCCTCTTGAGCATGGAAGCTTTAAAGACGTTATTGGGTTTAAGTTTGCAGACTCCAATATATCAGTCTTACTTGATAACGGAGATAAAACAATACTACAAGATCAATCTAAATATATTGGATATTCTGATAATGGAAGCGGAGCATATAGCCTTTTATTTAAAAATAATAATTTACACTTTGAAATTCAAGTAGATTCTAATCATTCAATTGGCCAAACAGATAAGGCTGGTATTAAGGATATCCTTATGGAATCAGCAATTACTACCATACAAGACTGTGAAGATTCAGTTGCAGCAGTTGATGGCGAAGATAAAACTTCTGTTTATAGAAATTGGTTAGGGTTAATGAGAGGCGATTTAAAAGAATCTTTTAATAAAAACGGATCGGAAATAACTAGAAAGCTTGAGTCAGATAGGTTGTATAAGGACAAAAATGGTGATGATTTCAGTCTATCAGGTAGAAGTCTCATGCTGGTTCGTAATGTTGGGCATCTTATGACAAATCCTGGAATTAAAGACTCTAATGGTGATGAGGTCCCTGAAGGAATTATTGATGCAATGTTTACTATATGTATTGCAATGCATGACTTGAATAGAAATAGTAAATATCAAAACTCAAAAACTGGAAGCATATATATTGTTAAACCTAAGATGCATGGTCCTGAAGAAGTTCAGTTTACTTGTGATTTATTTGCTGCTGTTGAAGAAGAGTTAGGTTTGCCAAAATTTACTGTAAAAATTGGAATTATGGATGAAGAGAGAAGAACAACTGTAAATTTAAAAGAATGCATTGAAGTTGCAAAAGAAAGAGTCATTTTTATAAATACAGGTTTTCTTGATAGAACTGGTGATGAAATTCATACAAGCATGGAAGCTGGGCCAATGATCACTAAAGCTGACATGAAATTACATCAATGGATAGCTTCTTATGAGAATTGGAATGTCGATATAGGACTCGAGACTGGCTTCAAAGGAAAGGCTCAAATTGGCAAAGGTATGTGGCCTATGCCTGATGAAATGCTTGGAATGTATAATACAAAAACAATGCACCCAAAAGCTGGAGCAAATTGTGCATGGGTACCTTCACCAACTGCTGCAACTCTTCATGCAATTCATTACCATCAAATTTTTGTTAGTGATGAGCAAGATTCAATAATAACTAGAGAAAAAGCTAGTCTTGATTCAATTCTTGATATACCTGTTCATAAAAATCCGTCAGAAATAACTGCTGAAGACATTCAAGCTGAGCTTGATAATAATTGTCAGGGTATTTTGGGATATGTTGTCAGGTGGGTGGATCATGGAGTAGGTTGTTCGAAAGTACCAGACATCAACGATGTGGGTTTAATGGAAGATAGGGCAACTTGTAGAATTTCTAGTCAACATATTGCAAATTGGCTTCATCATGATCTTTGTACAAAGGATCAAGTAATAAGTTCAATGAAGAAAATGGCACTCATCGTGGATGAACAAAATTCAGCAGACACATCATACAATCCAATGGCTCCCTCATATGAAGGGCTTGCATTTAAAGCTGCTTGTGATCTTGCAATTGAAGGCAGAACTCAGCCCAGCGGATATACCGAACCCATTCTTCATCAAACAAGGTTAAATTTTAAATCTTAATTACTATGAAAGCCTACTGGGTTGTTAGAGGTCATATCTTGGATCACGAAGAATATAACAAATACATTAATCTTGCTGGCCCTATTATAAAAAAATATGATGGAACTTTTTTATCTAGAGGTGGTAAACAGGTTGAAAAAGAGGGTTCTGGGTTTGAGAGAACTGTACTTATAGAATTTCAAAGTTTTGAAAAAGCAATTTTTTGTTATAACTCAGATGAATATCAAGAAGCACTTGAATTTGTTAAATCCTCTGCTCGAAGACTTGTTGTTATTGTAGAAGGACTCCATTAAATTTTATAAATAATCATCGCCTATAGGTGATAAAATTTTAAAATGAAAGTTATTCAGTTTGTTCCAACTCTTGAAAGTGGGGGTGTTGAGCAGGGCGTTCTTGAAATTTCACAAGCTCTAGTCAATGCTAATCATGAGTCTCATGTGGTATCTGCAGGTGGAAGGCTTGTTGAGCAACTTACCAATAATGGAACCCATCATCATAATTGGGATTTACATAAAAAAAGTTTATTCACTTTTAAACTTGTGAAACCTCTTCGTGAATGGATATTGTCAATGAATCCAGATATTTTGCATGTTAGATCACGCATGCCTGCATGGATTGTTTGGCAGGCACTTAAAGGTATACCTGAGGTTAATAGGCCAGCTTTAGTATCAACAATACACGGGTTGTATTCAGTCAATTTTTATAGCGCAGTTATGTCAAAACCTATGAATATTATTACTGTTTCTAAATCTGCAAATGAATACCTTACTAAAAATTATACAAAGTCCAAAAAAAAGAATATTAAATTAATTTATAGAGGCATTAATCAAGAAGAATACAATCAAAGCTATGTTGCTAAGGATGATTGGTTAGAGCAATGGTATAAAAAATATCCAGATACTCAAAATGCGAAATTGCTCACGATAGCTGGAAGGATTTCACCATTAAAAGACTTTGAAAAAATTCTAACCTTAGCAAAAAAAGTCAAAGAGCATACCAATCATAGTATTAAGGTATTAATTGCTGGTGAAGCTAAAGATAAACACCAAAAATATCTCAATGCACTCAAGAAAAAGATAAAAACAATGAATCTAGAAAAAGATGTTTATTTTTTAAACTACAGAAAAGACGTTAAACAAATTTATTCAATATCATCTATTGTTTTTAACACATCTAACAAACCTGAATCATTTGGTAGAAGTATTTTAGAGCCACTATCTCTGGGTATTCCCAGTATTGGTTATGGCAGGGGTGGTGTTCAAGAAATTTTAGAATGCTTATATCCTTTTGGCTCTGTTGAACCAAATGATGAGAAAGGAATGTTAGAAAAAACACTCTCTATTCTTGATGGTAAAAGTATTGAAATAAAAGAAAATACAAAATTCTTAACCTCAAAAATGTGTAAAGATACTATAGAGTTTTATAGGGAAGTTTCATTATGATTTTTTTAGCAGTTGTTCTAGATATTATCTTTATTTTATTCTCATTAAAATACGTTTGGTGGTATAGAAATAAAGACATGAGCAAAACTAGAATTATGATGTATCACATGATTTCAGAACAACTTCCTCAACAAAAAAAATCAGGGTTAAGAGTCTCTCCTTTAATGTTTGAAAGGCATTTAGAGTATTTTTCAAATAATGGTTGGAAATTTATTAAAATGTCTGAGTTAGATGACTACGCAGAAGAAAATAAAATTGTAGCAATCACCTTCGATGATGGTTATTTAGATAACTATACAAAAGCACTACCTTTGCTTAAAAAATATAATGCATGTGCAACTCTTTATCTTGTCATTGATAGACATCAAAATGACTGGTCAGTTAAAAAGAATATCAAGCATAACTCTGGTGTTTTAGCTGCTGAGGAAAAGTTATCTAATGAGCATGTTCAGGATATGTTAGATTCTGGTGTTTTTGAATTAGGTGCTCATACAATTACTCATCCATATCTACCAAACACTTCCACAAAAGATAAGCAACATGAAATGTTTGAATGTAAGAAGATGTTAGAAACACAGTTTAAAACTAATATAAGTAGCTTTGCCTACCCGTTTGGCATATATGATGATGAGGATGTAAATATTATTAAAAAATGTAATTATTCTTCTGCTGTAACAACAGATGAAGGAGTTGTTGATAACAAATCTATGTTTGAACTAAAAAGGATTAAAGCATCAGGGAAAGACAATTTCTTTGCTTTTAAATTAAGGGTATTAAAAGGCTTTAGAGGTTTTATTTAATGGACATTGTTAAAAATATTTTTATTATATTTCTCTTTTTACCTAGCGTCTTGTATGGAGAGTATAAAAATACAGATGGCACAGCTTTAGAGAAAACTTTTGCTGAAATGATCAAATGGATTAGATCAGATCAAGAACCTGTTCTTACCTCAATTGAAATTTCATCTGAATGGAAAGATCTTAACTTATTAAAAGATGACAACTACGCAGTTTGGATAGGTCACTCAACTTTTTTAATAAAAAAAAATGGGATCACTATACTCACTGATCCAATTTTTTCAGAACGAGCATCACCCTTTAAAAATATTGGACCAAAAAGATTAATTTCAGCTGCTATACCATTAAATGAAATTCCAAAAATTGATTATGTCACTGTAAGTCATAATCACTATGATCATTTAGATATAAATTCACTAATTCGTATTTCTAAGCAACATCCGAATGCAATTTTTTTAGTTCCGGCCGGAGACAAGGATTTACTAGAAAGAAAGAAAATTAAGAATGTTTATGAATTTAAATGGTGGCAATCATTTGATAGAAAAGATATTCAGTTCACATTTACACCAGTACAGCATTGGTCAAAAAGAGGCCTGTTTGATCGTAATAAAAGTCTTTGGGGTGGTTGGTACATAACTAATAATGATTATTCACTTTATCATGCTGGAGATACGGGTTACTCAAGTGATTTTAAAGATACTAAATCAAAACTTGGCTCACCAAAGTATGCATTTATTCCAATTGGAGCATATGATCCAGAATGGTTTATGGCAGCCAGTCATGTAAATCCTGAAGATGCTGTGCAGATAATGCAAGATTTAGGAGCTGAAAAAGCCTTTGGCATGCATTGGGCAACTTTTGTTCTTACTGATGAAGATACTCTTGAGCCAAAACAAAGACTTGAGGAGGCTATTATAAAAACTAAAGACTTGGACTTTATTTCTCTTATGCCTGGAGAGATAATTAATTTAGACTAACTAACAATTTACTTCAAAATTATAGTTAGGTAATATGTTTAAAATTTGGGGCTATAGCTCAGCTGGGAGAGCGCTTGCGTGGCACGCAAGAGGTCGGCGGTTCGATCCCGCCTAGCTCCACCACAATCGTTAATTTTTTATATAACTATTTATAGTTTATCAGCGTAATTATGATTTGTTTCACTATGGTTCTGTTCATCAGCTCTCACACATCTAATTAAATCAGAGAGTTTCGCATCTGAGCCTAGTTTATAATACTGAATAGCAAGCAAAGGCGCAGGGATATTCTCAACTTTTCCTGATTCAACCATTTTTAGATACTCTGTATAACTTTTAACAGCCTCATCTTCAAAATATCCTATCATTCGGTGAGCTGTTTTTGTGAAGAATATATAAATAAATAAATAAAAAAAACCAAAAACAAATTGTGCACCAAGAACAATAAACCTTTCAATAAAATTAGGTTTCGCTATAGCAATAAAGAACATTAGATGCATTCTTTCATTTTCAGCTTCTGCAAGCATTTCTCTGATTTGCTCGCCGTATCCAGCTTTCATAGCTCTTAGGCTTTTAAAATGCATCCAGACACCTGCTACCATTCCTGGGACTCCAGCAACTGTTTCTAGAACGACTGCTCTATGACCATATCTCTGGGAAAAAAAAGTATCAGCTGTAAATCTAAAGAAGCGTGTCATTGAAAATGCAAAAGCATCAGACATGTTTATTGTTTTTATTTTTTTATAAATTTGCATAAACTAACATATGTTTTGTGAATAACATATTATATTAATTATTTATAATATGTAAAGTCATTAATTTGTTAATACTATTGAACCTAATATTGCGTTTGTTTCTTCTAACTAAAAATTTCATACCTCTTATATTTTTGTAAAAAAAACCAAGATAAACTTGATTAAATAACAAGCATTAAATATTAAATTTAATCTAGCATCTACTCCATATATAAGTTAAATTTATAATCAATGTTTAAAAGTTCATTAAAAAATTTACTCGTTATTATTAGTTCTTTAGTTATTGTCTCCTGTGGTGGCGGAGGCGGTGGTGGAGGCTCATCTACTCCAGCAACTCCAGCTCCAACAGTAAATATATCAGCTCAACCTACCTCAGTGCTCTTAGACAATAACTCCACACTTACTTGGTCATCAACCAATGCTATATCTTGTTCAGCTTCCTGGACTAGCCAACAAGGTAGCTCCGGTTCAGAGACAGTAACTATTAGCATTGCTGGTAACAATAGTTTTTCTATTTCTTGTACTGGTGATGGAGGTACTAGATCAGCATCAGTAACTGTTGAAGGTTATAGAGAGACTGATGGCGTTGTTGTAGATGGATATATTTCGGGCGCTGAAGTCTGTATTGATGAAAATGACAATTGGACTTGTGATTCAAATGAAAACTCAACCACTTCAGATAACGATGGTACATTTACAATAAGATATGCGAATGGAAACTTGGTCTCTATTGGTGGCACAGATTTAGACTCTCAAACCCTTTTAGATAATCTTTTAATCACACAGGAACTAACTGGCCACTCAGACTTTAAAGCTGTTACTCCAGTAACCTCAGTTGCTGCATTTATGGGAGATAGTTCAGAGGTCAATGCAGTACTTGGAATAGATTCTTCAATTGATGTCTTTACCTTTGATCCGGTTGCAAACAAGGGCGATGGCGGGATTAACGATTACTTGTATGAGAAGGGCAATCAATTAACTGTTTTAGCTTTTGCCTTACAAAATATTACCAATGATTTAAATGCCACAACTGAAACTACCCAAGATTACTTTAAGGCTATCACTGAGGAGATAGAAAAAGAATATACCGAAACTGAAACTAAAGTAGATATTGAAACCGAAGCTTTTATAACTAAAGCCCTTGATAATGTCATTGCAGCAAAATCATTAACCATTGATGAGGCTGCTAAAGATAATTTTACTAATGTGCTTTCAGGAATGCTGCCTGTTATTCAGGTAAAACCTTCTGATGATTTAACAACCGCAATTATACGTTTTGCTGTATCAACCTTGCAAAATGATATTCAATCCATTGTAAATGGCACTGCAACAGCAGAAATAGTTACAAGTTATACCGAAAATCTTCTCAATTACATAGCAGAAGATCAAAGTATAGATTCGGATGAAATAGCACCTGATATCAATACAATACCTGATAGTACTCCTACAGCTGAAGATACAGCCGTGACTATTAATGTATTACTTAATGATTCTTATGTTACTTCAGCACCATTCTCATTATCAGCAACCAATGGTGCCAACGGGTCAACATCAATATTTAACAATCTAATAACTTACTCTCCTGATGCTGATTATTATGGCAGTGATTCATTTTCTTACACACTAACTCAAGGTGAAAAAAACTCTAGTGCTGCTGTAACGGTAACCATTGAAGCTGTTAATGATAAACCTTCTATTGATATAGCATCCACCATTCAGGTACTAGAAAATCAAACAGCAGTTACAACTATCTCTTTATCTGATGTTGATGAAGATGATCTTAGTTTAACTCTTGGCGGAACTGATGCTGATAGCTTTAATCTTTCAAGTGACAATGTCTTAACCTTTAAAGCACCACCAGATTATGAAACTAAGACCTCTTATTCAATTACACTGACCGTAAGTGATGGCACTGTGACAGTCCCAAAAGATGTCACTATTGTCATTGTAGATATTAATGACGCGGCACCTATTTTTACCTCTGATGCTACTTTTAATGTGGCAGAGAACCAAACAGCTATTGGAACAGTAACTGCTTCTGATCCAGAAGGAGATAGTTTTAGTTTTAGTATTTCAGGCACTGAATTAAAAATAACTGCAGCTGGTATCTTAACCTTTGCCTCACCTCCAGATTACGAAACTAAAGCCATATATACCGCAACACTAACTGTTGAAGATACAGAAGATAATTTTGAAACTCAAGATATTGTCGTTAATGTAACAGATGTTAACGACAACACACCAGTCTTTACTTCATCACAAACATTTAACGGTTACGATAACACAAATCTAATATATACCTTCCAGAGGGCATGGACAGAAGCTGTCAAAACAACCGATCTTGATATTAATAAAGTATTATCAAAAGCAGGAGATAAGATTATCTTAGAGGTTTCTTTATCCGACCCAATTATTTGTGATAAGCAAGAAATAGCTTTCTACAAGAATAGCGATGATACTGATAGCACTTTAAAAAGATGTAGCGTCATACTTAGGCTACTGCCTCGCTCTTATGATGGAAATTTTGTAAATGAAGAAACACCACTAAACATTGAAACTGAAACAGATTTAATCGTAGTTGCAGATCGAAATGATGATTATGATGCAAGCCACTTTAATTTAATTGATACTCTAGGGGGCGGATCCGACGGATCAGGCGGTTCTGTAAATCTTGTAGATTATCTAAAGTGGGATCAAGATGATTGGAATATTCCTAAAAGGATAACTATTTCAATTAATGAAGATATTGAACAACTTTCCAGTACCTTTTTAGAAGCACAACTGTTAGCTGTTTCTGAGTTATATAATGGATTTGATCCTCGTGATTTTTATCCTGGAGCATCTTATGAAAGCTCCTTCACGCCCGCGTTATCATTCAAATATGTATCGCCTGTTAGTTATTCCATATCAAATTCAGATATATCAATAGATCCAAACAATGGTGAACTAAAATTTGTTAATTCTGTAGATATTGATAATCAATCAAGCTACACAGCTACAGTAACAGCTAATGATGGTGTTAATACATCAACCCAAGCTATCACAATCTCTATTACACCAAATGCATCTGCTCCAGTCTTTACTTCAGACGCAACCTTTAGCGCACCAGAGAATCAAACAGCTATTGATACAGTAACAGCAACTGATGACGATGAAGACACTGTTACTTTCACAATTACTGGATCTGATTTAGAAATTACCCCTGCAGGAGTTTTAACTTTTGCATCAGCTCCTGATTATGAAACTCAATCTAGTTATACCGCTACAGTTACAGCAAGCGATGGAACTAATCCAACTACCCAAGTTATTACTGTAAATGTAACTAATGTTAATGACATAGCCCCAGTCTTTACTTCAAGCGCAACCTTTAGCGCAGCAGAGAATCAAAAAGCTATTGATACAGTAACAGCAACAGACTCTGAAGGTGATTCAGTAACCTTCATAGTTTCAGGATCTGATTTAGAAATTACCCCTGCAGGAGTTTTAACTTTTGCATCAGCTCCTG
>ERZ1047472.2494-NODE-2494-length-12913-cov-6.670400_pt1 | contig 12913 bp, 13 predicted proteins | sample MGYA00383095_ERZ1047472 | MGnify/ENA primary metagenome ERZ1047472 (study PRJEB29581, sample SAMEA5548365) | metagenome | biome: marine; feature: coastal; material: water | depth 1 m | study: Short-term variability in the microbial, nano- and picoplankton...
ACCATTTTGTCTACCCTAATTGACCATGTTTGAGAAAACATGAGTAAATTCAGGGGCCTAGAGGCAACTTAAGACACAAAATGGTGGCCAGAGACAGAATCGAACTGTCGACACGAGGATTTTCAATCCTCTGCTCTACCAACTGAGCTATCTGGCCAAGAAGAGCATCAAGGCTCGAGTGGTCTCGAGCAAGGCGCGTATTAAAGCGGTGTGGCCGCCCATCGTCAACTCTATGTTGGTGCTTGATAGCCTTCGGGTGTATCTGTGGCCTCGTTTGCGAAGAATCGCCACATTTGTTCGGTTAAGTAGGTACGTGTCGCAGGCTCGATCAAGCTCAGATGTTTTTCGTTGATCAGCATGGTTTGCAAGGTTTGCCACTCTTGCCAAGCCTGTGCCGAAACTTCGGTTAACAACCTTTCGCCCATGGGGCCGGGTAAGGGTGCGCGCTCCAGTGCTGGTAGTTCTTTGCCATAACGACTGCAAATTACGGTTCGGGCCATGCCATTCTCAAGTTAAAAAACGTTGGTTAAGTTTAGCCTGTTGCCTGGCTTGGGTCAGTGCTCTTTGAGCAGGCGCAGCGCGGCGGCAGACAGACCGATGGCCTCATCGCTGTCGCGTAATCGGGTTAACGATACCCAGCGTTGCTCGCCCTCCTGCAGCATGTTGGGCCGGCGCTTAAGCGATATATAGGTTGGCTGGATATCCAGATGAAAGTGGCTGAAAGTATGGCGGAAAGGCGGCCCGTCTCGCTGTTGCAGCACATCGTTGACATGGATGCCTTGGCTTTGCAAAAAGGACTCCGTCGATGTTTGTGTGGGCCTCTCTGGGGGATTCCAAAGCCCGCCCCAAATCCCGCTTTGCGGGCGTTGCTCCAGCAATATTTGCTGGTCGGGTAACGAGACAATAAAAAAACGCGCTTGGCGAACAGGCTTTGGCGCGCTCTTCTTTTTGGTGGGCAGCTCGGCGACGCGATCGGTTGCAAGGGCTAGGCAGCGTTTCCTCAGCGGACAGACCTGACAATTGGCTCGACTGCGCAGGCAGACCGTTGCGCCGAGATCCATGATCCCCTGGGTATAGGCGGCAACGCTTTGATCCGGTGTGTGTTTTTCAGCAAGTTGCCACAAGGCCTTACTCACTGCAGCTTGGCTATAGTGGCCCTCCACTGCGTGGAAGCGCGCGAGTACGCGCTTAACATTGCCATCTAAGATGACCCCTCGTTGATCCATGGAAATAGCGCGAATGGCTCCGGCAGTAGATCGCCCAATGCCCGGCAACGCCTCCAGTTGCTGCTGATCGCGTGGTAGCTGGCCGTTGTGTTCGGCCAAGATGATCTGGGCCGATTTGTGGAGATTTCGGCCTCTGGCGTAATAGCCCAGTCCGGTCCACAGGTGCAGGACTTCGTCAATTTCTGCTTGGGCCAAGCTCGGTACATCAGGGAATCGCTGCATAAACCGTTGGTAGTAGCCAATGACCGTGGCTACTTGGGTCTGTTGCAACATGATTTCGGACACCCAAACCCGATAGGGGTTGATGTTAGCTTGCCAAGGAAGATCCTTGCGCCCGTGCTGCTGAAACCAAGCGAGTAGATGTTTGGCAAACCAATCCATCTACCATTGTGGTGTTATCGCCCGAACAAGTTCAACAGCTGTTTGGCCCCTTCGCGGAACTCCTCTGGCAGCTTGTCTTCAAGTTCCTCCAGCAGCGGGCCTTGGATTTTTTCCTCTACAAAGCGCTTGGTTTCTTTTTTGATAAGGTCCTTGGCCACGGACAGCGCAGCGTCTTTGTCGGGGCCACAATCCGGTGAGCCGGCAGCGCCTTCGCAGTAAAAGGGCAGAGGTAAATCCGTCAGTGCAGGTCCCACGCTGATTGCATCGTTCTCTTTGGCTTCCCTAATCGTCAGGTTACCCTTTAGATCCAGCTCGCCGGAGCTTTGTTTCATGATGCCGGCCATGGTCACGCGTAAATTGTCGATGTTTGCATCTAATGTGGTTTGCTCATTTTGCAACGACCCAGTTACGGCAAGGTTCTGGTAGCGCATCATATCGGGCAGAGATTCGGCGTAATTCTTTTTGCCGATAAGCATGCTCATGGCGGCAAGCGTCTCCTTGAGCTTCCGAATATCGATGCTGCCATTGGCTGCATCCAGTGTGGCGTCGAGGCGTCCGTTGGCTAGAGTGGCGGTAACTTTGCTTTCCGGCCACGTAAGGCTGTTGAGGTTGAATTCAGACGAGGTGCAATCTAGCTGACTGGTGTACGCGCTGAGAGCGTCGGCTTGGTTGTCAGCCCCGTCTACTTCTTGCAGCCTGCCAGTGCATTTGCCAGACAGCGGTGTTTGTTCAATGCGCGTTTTGATGTCGGACTGAACCAAGGTCAGGTCGGTCAGCTGACTGTCTGGATTGGCTTTGGAAGGCTGTAATCGATAAATCATCTCGCCCGTGATCTCTACCGGTGCGGCGCCGGCGCGGATTTCACTGGGTTCAGGAGCCTGCAAGAATACCAATTGGGCTTGGAACGGCGTGGTCTTGCCGAGAGAGAAGTCCTGCATGGCGAAGCGCTGTAAACGAAAGTCAGCGTCTTTTACCCTGACTTCGCTGAGCACCAAGCGACCTAGCGTCCAAGATTCTGGGGCCTTGGTGATTTCTAACAAACTCAACCCAAGCTGAAGTTTGCTGATATGGATTTGAGTTTCCTCATCTCTTACTTTGACGTTGCTGATCGCCAAACCAAGGCTTGGAAAGATCTGCCAGTTAAGGTCACCCTGAATGTCCACCTGATAGCCGCTGGCGGCGCTGAGTTCGGTGTTTAGCTGGCTTTTGATTCGTTCAGAATCGCTCAAGAAATAGCTGGCGGCACCAGCGATCAATGCCACGATGACGAGCAGCGTAAATAGGAATTTTTTCATCGATCTGGTTTCGCTTGTGATTGGAGTGTGGTTCTGGGCGCTGGCAAATGCCGCCCCAGCTCTAGTGCCAATTTAGGGAGTTCTTCTAGGCTGGGCAAGATACGAAGTGCGATGTTAGTCGCAGTTCCAACCGACGCATTTGCGACAGCACATGCTTTACACTTAGCAGGTGAATTTATTTGACGAAAAGTTTTTCAAGTAGCCCATCGCGAGGTCTTTATGAGTGTTGGTACCTTTGATCCTAGTCAGCTCAGGGCGCAAGCCAGACCCATTGATGGGCAGCTACTTCAGCAGGCCGTTGAAATTGCGCAGCGTCAATCTTCCAGCGCTGGGCAGCTTGATCTCAGCGACGACGAAGTGAGCGCCCTTCAGCCCTTATCGATCCACGCGGGCTGGCTGGAGGCTGCTCAACAGCTTTCTATGGCTGACGTTGTCGCGTTGATCCGGCTATTCACCCTTGGCGAGGGCCAGTTTTCCAGTTGGCAGGCCGGCGCAAAATCACCGGTGGTGGCTCTCGCAAAGGCGTTGAAAAAACGGCGTGAGATGACACCGGAGCTGACCACTTGGATCAAGCGAAATACCGATAACCGATATCTACCCCATGGCGATCTTATGGACAGGCTATAGCTGCCATCGTTTTTGGCGTTGTAGTTAACGACGTGTTTCATCAACCACCTTTTAAGGGTGCTTCATAACTCGTGAAAGGCGGTGAAAAGGCGGCTAAACTGCACATCGCTAGGCCGGCCACCTCTGGAAGGTAAGCGACTTTTTCCCAACATATTTTCCCAACACCAAGAGAGAACAACGTGCGCCAGGCTTCTATCAATCGGGATACCACTGAAACCCAGATAAAACTCAGCATCAACCTAGATGGCGATGGCACCAGCCACTTTGCTACTGGCCTGCCATTTTTTGATCATATGCTGACGCAAATTGCGCGACACGGCATGATCGATATTCACGTGGAAGCTACCGGCGACCTTGAGGTCGACGCGCACCACATGGTTGAGGATGTGGGCATCGTGCTGGGCCAAGCGCTGAACAAGGCTATTGGCGATAAAAGTGGGTTGACCCGTTACGGTCACGCCTATGTGCCGCTGGATGAGGCCCTGTCTCGGGCGGTGATCGATTTGTCCGGCAGGCCGGGTTTGCACTATCGAGTGGACTACACGCGAGGTCGGGTTGGCGACTTCGACGTGGATTTGCTGCGGGAGTTTTTCCAAGGATTGGTAAATCACGCCATGATGACCGTGCACCTAGACAACTTACTGGGCGAAAATGCCCATCACCAGGCAGAAACCTTGTTTAAAGCCTTTGGGCGTGCCCTGCGCGTGGCTGTGGCCGAAGATGAGCGCATGAGCGGTATCGTGCCGTCTACCAAGGGCAGCTTGTAACCGTGATTTTGATACCTGCCATTGACCTAAAAGAGGGCCAATGTGTGCGTCTTCGACAAGGGCGAATGGATGACTCGACGGTGTTTTCCAAAGACCCTGTGGCTATGGCGTTGCATTGGAAATCTCAGGGTGCCAGACGACTGCATATTGTGGACTTGGATGGGGCCTTCGCTGGCGTTCCGCGTAACGGTGAACTGATTAGGGATATGGTTTCTGCCATGGGCAATGTGCCCGTCCAAGTAGGCGGCGGTATTCGCACCCAGCAGATTATCGATGCCTATCTAGAGGCCGGTGTTCAGGGACTGATTCTTGGAACAAAGGCGGTGGAAGAGCCGGCGTTTCTGCAGAACATGGCGCGCCAATACCCGGGCAAAATTATCCTAGGTTTGGATGCCCGAGGTGGGGTTGTGGCTACCGAGGGCTGGGACAAAGACGCGGGTATTACCGCGCTTGAGTTTGTGCAGGGTCTAGCCGAACTGCCGCTGGCGGGAATTGTTTATACCGATATAGATCGTGATGGCATGATGCAAGGGCTTAATGTGGAAGCCACGTTGGCCCTAGCCAAGGCCGCTGGCCTTCCAGTGATAGCCTCTGGCGGCGTCACAGAGCTCACTGATCTGGCGGCGTTGAAGGCGGCCTTTGCTGACTCGCCGGAGTTGCTTTTTGGTGCCATCACGGGACGGGCCATCTACGAAGGCACCTTGGATGTCGGCCAGGGACAGGCACTCCTCGACGCTTAATTGTTTTTGTCTTGCAGCTCCGATGTTTGTACCAGCGAAGGCTTGGCCAACATCGCCAAAGCTCTGGTGACCGCCGATTCTCCCTCGGTCAGTAGTACATCCGGCACAAGGCCTTGCTCGTTAAATGTTCGCCCGTTGGGGGTAAGGTAAATCCCTGTGGTGATTTTCAGTGCGCTGCCGTTTGCCAGTGGTGGTAGCAATGACTGCACAGTGCCCTTGGCAAAAGTTTGGCTGCCCACAATTTTTGCTCGACCGTGATCTTGCAATGCGCCAGCGATGATCTCTGCGGCGGAGGCGGTGCCCGCATTGACGAGTATGACGGTTGGCAACGCTTTTAACGGCGTAGTTGGCCCTGCCGGATAGGTAACCGCGCCTGCAGCCTCCGGTAGCAACTGGGCTGCGGCTGTGGAGACGATCTTGCCGCTATCTAGAAATAAATCTGCCGTTGCAACCGCGCAGTTTAATGTGCCCCCCGGATTATTTCGCAGGTCCAGAATCAGTCCGGTGATTGGGGGGTTCTTATGAGCTGTGACGGCGCGAACAAGGTCTTCGGCTAAGCCGTCATAGCACTGAGCTGCTTTCACATGCATGACACGTTCAGCGACCATCTCGGTTTGCAGATACACGCCGGTAAGCTTGGTGCGCTTCAGGGTAAGCTCGAAATAAGATTCCGATGACTGAGCACTTACCTTGTGAGAGAAACCGATGGCCACTTCTGTGTCCTGTTTTCCTCGAAGCATGGCAACAAGTTCGCGCAGTAGTTTGCCTTGAACGCTCTTGCCATCAACGGTTTTGATCCGATCGCCGGGTTGTATGTCCTGAGCCTCCGCAGGCGAGTTGACCAGGGTACTCAGCACGGTGAAAAACCCCCGCTCCAGTCCTATCTCCAGACCAACACCAACAAAACTGCCTTGAGATTCTTTCAGCAGCCGCTCATAGGCTTCAGGGGTCAATAATTCAGAGTGGTCATCGAGGGTGTTAACCATGCCTTTGATCGCGCCGCGCTCCAAGGCGGCGTTGTCGATGTCGCCCAGATAATGCTCGTGAATTTGCTGTTTAGCCCGTTGAAAACTTGGCGACTGCGATGGTGACTTCTGGGCAGCTCGGTCGAGCACGATGCCCAAGGCGACGCCAAAGGCGATGCCAAGTACCAACGTCCGAAGGGTGATGGGTTTAGCGGCAGGGTTGTTCAAGGCTCCGCTCATGGCGCCAGCCACTGCTTGGGGTTTTTCACCGCGCCCTTGTGCCTAAGTTCAAAGTAGATGCCGGGTTCGTAGCCGCCGCCGCTGTTTCCTGCCCGGGCCAAGACTTCTCCGCCCTCTACCCAATCACCGACGCTTTTCGTTAGTGAATCAGCATGACCGTAAAGGGTCATATATCCGTCACCGTGATCCACAATGGCGATCAGGCCGAAGCCTCGAAGCCAGTCGCTGAAGATCACCTTGCCCTGAAACACCGCGGTGACGCTGGCCCCTACGGGTCCGCTTACATCAATGCCTCGCCAATCTAGATTTGTGCCTGCTCGGGTGTCCCCAAACTTGTGCCGAATTTTTCCCTTCAAAGGACTGGGTAATTTGCCCTTGGCGGCAGCGAAGGCTCTGCCGTCCAAGGTCGATGTTTGGGCGCGCAATTGATTGAGTAAACGCCGCAGGCGGTCACTGTCTGCCAGTAGAGCTTCCTGTTGGGCTGTTTTTGATTTCCGTTGGCTCGCCAGCGCCCGGATGGCTTGGGAGCGCTCTTGCCTTTGGGTTTTTAGCTGATTGGTTTGACTCACAAGGGCTTGGCTGCGGTCGGTTTGTTCCTTCAGTTTGTTGTCCAGTTTGCTCTGGACCCCCTCCAGTTCTTCTAGACCCTGTTTATAGCGGTTCATGGAAGCCAAACGCTGCTCACCCAAGTAACGGTGATAGCGAATGAGTCGATCCACATCAGCACTTAGCTGCTGACTTAACAGCTGTTTGATGAAGTCATCCCCGCCCAGCCGGGAAGACGCCCTCAGGTGGGCAATGATGGCGGCGCGTTGGTCATCCAATTGCTTTTGCAATCGTTGTTGCTGACGCTGTAAATCCCCAACCTCGTCGCGAGTCCTGGCGAGTTCAGTCTTAGACTGTTGGCTTTGCGTTACCAAGTCGTTGATGGCTTGGTCCTGCTGGCGAATTTGCTGCTCGATCTCGGCACTTTGTCGCTGGGCTTGAGTTAGCCACTTTTCTAGATCATTGAGCTGGCTTACAACTTCATCTAGAGCGACCTCGGCTTCGTCGCTGGTGTTAATTTCTGCGGCGCTGAGATAGGGGGAAGAGCAGGCGATGATGCCCACAATGAACCAAATTCGATTCCGCCGCTTGTTCATTCTAGGCTGGCGTAATCAGCGTATTTCCGGTCATTTCGTCCGGTGCATCCATGTGCATTAGATCCAGCAGGGTCGGCGCCACGTCGCATAGGCTTCCGCCGGATCTCAATTGCACGGGCCGACTGCCCACGTAAACCAAGGGCACCAAGTTACTGGTGTGAGCCGTATGCTCTTGGTCGCTGTTTGGGTCGCGCATTTGTTCGACGTTGCCGTGGTCGGCGGTTATCAACATGTTACCCCCCACGCTGACTATCGCTTCTTCCAGTCTTGCTATGCATGCATCCAAAGTTTCTACGGCCTTGATTGCGGGCAGGAGCTTACCGCTGTGGCCAACCATATCGCCGTTGGCGTAGTTACAAACGATGACATCGAACTCGCCTCCTTGAATGGCCTGTACCAGTTGATCGGTAACCTTCCCCGCGCTCATTTCTGGCTGTAAATCGTAAGTGGCCACATCGGGTGATGGAATGAGGATGCGTTTTTCACCGTCAAAGGGTTGTTCTCGTCCGCCGGAAAAAAAGAAGGTTACGTGGGCATATTTTTCGGTTTCGGCAATTCGCAGTTGGCGCTTGCCGTTGTTTTGTAGGAACTCTCCCAAGGAATTGTGCAGGGTCTCAGGAGCAAAGGCACAAGGCGCTTTAATATCGTCGGCATATTGAGTCAGCGTCACGAAGTGCGCAGGGGGAGCGAAGGAGCGGCGTTCAAAACCCGAAAAGTCTTCTTCGGTCATGGCTCGCGTGAGTTGGCGGGCCCGATCCGCTCGGAAGTTCATGAAGATAACGCTGTCTTGGGCACCAATACCCCGAGGTGGTTCTTGTTCATCGTGAATAGACGTTGGTTGCACGAACTCGTCGTTTTCGTCTCGATCATAGGCCGCTAGCAGTGCTGCTGTGGCGCTTTGGGCGTGGAAGGGTGCTTCTCCGCGGGCCAATAGGTTGTAGGCTCTGGCTTGGCGATCCCAATTGTTGTCTCGGTCCATGGCGTAATAGCGTCCGCACAAGCTCATCACGCCACCACAACCAAGCTCTTGGAATAGGTCTTGGGCGGCTTCAAGGGAAGCCATGGCGCTGCGTGGTGGTGTGTCCCGGCCGTCAAGAAAGGCGTGCAAGTAGACACGCTGAACGCCGGCGGCGGACGCGCATCGTATCAAAGCAAAAATCTGCTCCTCATGGCTGTGCACACCGCCTGGCGACAGCAGCCCCATAATGTGTAGGGCAGAATCGGCGTCTTTAACCTCATTGAATACCTTGCCAAATACTGGGTTGCTGGCAAATTCGCCGGTCTCTACCGCGCGATTGATACGAGTGAAGTCCTGATACACCACGCGGCCGGATCCCAGATTCATGTGCCCCACCTCTGAGTTACCCATTTGGCCTTGGGGCAATCCTACGTCTAAGCCCGAGCCGGATATTAGGGTATGCGGGCGCTGGTCTAGAAGCCGGTCCCAAGTTGGGGTGCTTGCTAGTGCTATGGCGTTGTTTTCCGTTTCGAGGCGATGGCCAAAACCATCGAGTATCACCAGCAAGCTGACATCGGGCATCGAATGAGATCCTTTGGATTGTTAGGTGTTATAAAATGAGGGTGACGTCCGTTGGCCTAAGTCTTGAGCTATTACGTATAGCGACCCTCTGAATTGAGGGGATTCTAGCAAAAAGCTAAGGGATTAAGGATGAACGTGTATAATCGCCAATCTTGGAATAGGCAGTGTTTATGGATCAGTTTTTCACCTTTCTTGGCAACCACCCGTTATTGATTGGGGCCTTTCTTTTGCTGGTGTTTTTGTTCTTCCGCAACGAATCAGCCCGAGCGGGAGCTACCATTGGCACTCAGGAACTGGTTCGTTTGGTAAATAAGGACAACGCCATCGTTCTTGATGTGCGCGATCGTTCTGAGTTTGACGAAGGTCATATCGTTGACGCGGTGAACATTCCCTATGCGTCCTTGGAGTCCCGAATCGATGAGCTGGCCAAGCACAAAGAAAAGCCCGTGGTCATCGCCTGCAAGATGGGTCAGCACTCAGGGGCTGCGGGCACTCTTTTACAAAAAAACGGCTTCACAAACGTGGTTCGCCTAACCGGCGGCTATTCTGAGTGGCGGGCCCAAAACTTACCGGTAGTAAAATCATGACAGACGAAGATCAGGCGGGCATTGCTGAGGATGCGACTCAGGGTGAAAAACAGGTGCAGATGCGCATCGAAAAAGTGTATTTGAAAGATGCATCTTTCGAGTCGCCAAAATCGCCCGAAGTGTTCACCCGCCAGTGGCAGCCGAATTTGTCCGTGGATATCAATACCCGCGCCACGCCGCTGCCAGACGATCGTCATGAGGTTGTTTTGACCATTACCGTTCGTGCGAACGTGGAAGAAGATTTCCTTGGCTTCTTAGTGGAGGTTCAACAGGCCGGACTGTTCTCCATTCAAAACGCGGACGGCTCTCAGGTCAGCCAAATCATTGGCATCGCGTGTCCAACGACGCTGTTTCCATACGCACGCGAGGCTTTAGACAACTTGGTGGTTAAAGGGGGCTTCCCGGCCATTAATCTGGCCCAAGTGAATTTCGAAGCCCTGTATACCCAGGCTCTGCAAGATAGGCAGCAACAGCCTCAGCCATCGACGACTCATTGATCTAATGCATCAAAGAACGCCGTCATAACCTCGCTGACGCCAAGCTTCGTAAAGAGTGATGGCTACGGAGTTAGCTAAGTTGATGCTGCGGGTCGGGGCCTGCATTGGGATACGCAGTTTTCGGTCTTGGGGCCAGCGGGATAACACGTCATCTGGCAAGCCTCGGGTCTCAGGTCCGTAGAGCAGCACGTCATCGGATTGAAAAGCGATCTCTGCGAAATTTCGGCTACCCTTGGTGGTCATAGCAAACCATCGTTGGTCGCAAAGCTGTTCCTCGCACTGGGACAGGTTGTCGTACAGGCTGACTCGGGTGAAATCGTGGTAATCCAAACCTGCACGCCGTAGTCGTTTGTCATCCCAGTCGAACCCCAGTGGTCGGATTAAGTGCAGGGACGCACCGGTGTTGGCGCAAATGCGGATAATGTTACCGGTGTTGGGCGGTATCTCAGGTTGATAAAGAACCACGTGCATGAATGGACCGCCCGGCTATTGTAAAGGCGTTCTATTGTACGGCTTTTATAACTCCAGCTCCTGCATCTTGCGGGTCAATGTGTTCCGACCCCAGCCCAGTAGATCGGCCGCGTCCTTTTTGCGGCCGCCGGTTTTACGCATGGCGGCGTTGATCATGATGCGTTCGAATTTCGGCAGCGCACAGTCCAACAATGCAAGTCCCGGCTCCTTCTCCAGTTGCTGGTTGGCCCAAAGTTCAAGGCTCGATTCCCAGCTACCCAGATCAGAGGCAGGTTCGCTCTGTTGAAGCTCCGGCGGCAGATCTTCAACCAATACCGTACGTGAGCTGGCCATGACCTGTAGCCAGCGGCAAGTATTTTCAAGTTGCCGAACATTGCCGGGCCAAGGGAGAAGGCTTAAGTAGTCCGCCGTGGCGGGCTCTAATCGCTTCGGCTCATCGCCCAGTTCCACAGCGGCGGCGTCTAGGAAGTGCTGGGCTAATAGTGGTATGTCTTCACGACGCTCAGCCAAGCCGGGCACATGAACTCGAATGACGTTCAGCCGGTGGAACAAGTCATCGCGAAATTTCCCCTTCTCGACTAACTGTTCAAGATTTTGATGGGTAGCAGCTACGATGCGGACGTTAACGCTCACCGAATGGTGTCCGCCGACCCGATAGAACTCGTTTTCTGCCAGCACCCGCAGCAGGCGGGTTTGGGCAGACGCCGGCATGTCGCCTATTTCATCCAGAAATAAGGTGCCTCCATCGGCCTGTTCGAAACGGCCAACGCGTCTTTGGGCGGCGCCGGTGAAGGCCCCCTTTTCGTGGCCAAAGAGTTCGCTCTCAATCAGATCACTAGGGATGGCGGCCACATTGAGCGCGACGAAGGGTTCATTTTGGCGAGGCGAGTGACGGTGCAGTGCCCTTGCTACCAGTTCTTTGCCGGAGCCAGACGGGCCATTGATTAGCACAGTGACGTTTGAGGACGACAGGCGACCGATGGCGCGAAAGACTTCTTGCATCGCGGGTGCTTTGCCGATGATCTCAGTTGCGCCTTGCGGCTCAGCGATCTCAATAGGCTGCACTTCTTGGGTTTGGGCGATAGCCCTGCGCACGACTGCTACTGCCTCATCTACGTCAAAGGGCTTAGGCAGATATTCAAAGGCACCACTTTCGAAGCTTGTTACCGCGCTTTGCAGGTCGGAATGCGCGGTCATGACGATGATGGGCACCTGAGTATGAGTCTCTTTGACCTGGCGCAAGAAATCCAAGCCCGAGGTGCCGGGCATTCGAATGTCAGTGATGATGGCAAGAGGCGCTTCATTTCCCAAATGATGCAAGGCCTGATCGGCGGTATTAAATGCGGTGATAGGAATGCCGGCTTGGCTTAGCGCGCGGTCCAACACCCAGCGAATGGCGCTGTCGTCGTCGATCACCCATACGTGTTTATTCATAGTGCTTTTCTCTTGTCGGCGGCGTCGGATTCTGCCGGCCCATGGAAGGGCAGAAAGACAGAGAACACCGTATTGCCCGGACGGCTGGATACCTGCAAGGCACCGCCATGTTGGCCAATAATGTTTTGGGAAATGGAAAGTCCAAGACCAGAGCCTTCAGCGCGGCCACTGATCATGGGGAAGAAAATTCGGTCAATGAGGTCCGGTGGTATGCCGGGTCCGTTGTCGGTAATGCTCAGGTGCATCACTTGTTTGTGCCGAACTGAGCCAATGGTGAATTGGCGCATGACCCGTGTACGAAATGTCAGCTTGGCGTATTCGATAGTGCTGAGGGCTTGGCAGGCGTTTCGAGCGATGTTGAGGATGGCCTGTATCAGCTGATCTTTGTTGCCGGAAACTTCGGGCAAGCTGGGATCGTAATCTCTCTGTAAATGCAGGTCTGGTTTAAACTCAGGCTGCAAAATTTGCATCACATGCTCAATAACCTCTACTAGGTTTATTGCCTCGAAGAGTACCGGCTGCCAAGGACCCAGCATGCGATCCACGAGATCACGCAGCCGGTCGGCCTCACTGATTATCACGCCGGTGTATTCTTTGAGGTCCTCGTTGGGCAGTGCCCGCTCCAACAGTTGAGCTGCTCCACGAATACCGCCTAGGGGATTTTTCACCTCATGGGCCAAGCCCTTAATTAGGCTTCGGGTGGTGATTTGCTGTTCTTCACTGAAGCTGCCTTGGCTGATGGAGTTGATACGGCTGGTCGGGTGAAGTTCGAGCAGCAACCCCTTGGGAGACTCAAGGTTGGATACCGTAAGGTCCACTTCCTCTACGGTGTTCTCTGGTAACTGGAGGCCGACATTTCTGGCGGTAAAGGGCTGGGTTTCATTCATGGCCTGTCGCAACGATACGACTAGGTCTTCGGCTTTGAGCACTAAGTCGGTTAAGGAACTGCCTAAAATCGAGCTGGCCGAAACATGTAGCAGGCCTTCTGCTGCGCTGTTAAG
>ERZ1047472.2504-NODE-2504-length-12881-cov-4.710276_pt1 | contig 12881 bp, 10 predicted proteins | sample MGYA00383095_ERZ1047472 | MGnify/ENA primary metagenome ERZ1047472 (study PRJEB29581, sample SAMEA5548365) | metagenome | biome: marine; feature: coastal; material: water | depth 1 m | study: Short-term variability in the microbial, nano- and picoplankton...
ATTTCACCTCTGGGAAGGCGGCGTTCGCTGTCCCATGATTGCCCGCTGGCCGGGCAAGGTCGCAGCTGGCTCCGAAACAGATCATATCTCCGCTCACTGGGATTTGTTGCCAACGACGGCGGAGTTGACCGGTGCTGATGTGCCGAAGGGAATCGACGGAGTGAGTTTTCTTCCGACCTTGTTCGGCGAAACCGAAAAGCAGAAACAACACGATCACCTGTACTGGGAGACGAGCGGAGGGGGCGGCTGGCAAGCGGTGAGAAAAGGGAAGTGGAAAGCTCACCGTCTCATGACGCAGAGGCCGAATCGCACAACGGTGGAGTTGTATGACCTCGATGCGGATATAGCAGAGGAGAAAAATGTCGCGGAACAGCACCCCGACGTCGTTGCGTCGATAATGAAAATCTTTGAGGATGGCCGAATCGTGCCTGAGGGGAGAGACAGCCTATTCGAAGCTCCGAAGAAAAAGAAGAAGTAGGCTGCTGAAGTAACTGGACCTTTGGGACTGGTCTGATCACCAGCTAAGGAACGGATGCTCGCGTTCGCTCAGGGGAATCTCCACACGTCTACCTTCGGCTCGGTGAGAGGCAAAGACTCCCATGATCATCTCCGTGACAATGCGACCGTCTTCCTCATTGCAGATCGTGGGGCGATCTTGTTCGATAGCGGCAATGAGATCTTTTGCGGCAGCGATGTGACCTCCGACAAGTTTCTTGATGTCTTCTGTCGGTTCTGGCTTGCCGATGCCAGCGCTGGTGATCGGCACCCACTTGCGATCTTCGTTGGAAGGTTGTTGAGGATTTCCCAGAAGAATGTGAGCGAGTGGCTCGCGGTCCGCTCTTAGGTCGATGATACCTTTCGTGCCAATCAGCTGAAGCCCGAATCCGGCCTCGCGTGAGCCGGCGTTTTGAATGGAGTCAAAAAATATGGGAGTGCCGCTTTCGGTGTCCCATCGAGCATGAACTTCGTTTCCAGCGAGTGGGCCAATGCCTTCGGCCCCTTCAACTACATCTTTTTTCGTAACGATTCGTCGATCCTGATAGACGCTCGCCGAACATTTGGTGGGATTCCCGCCGAAGTAGTGGGCAAGATTCAGGAGGTGAGATCCGAGAACCCAGAGGTCCAGCAATCCGCCGCGCTGATCTTCCTTTCCGCGTAGCCGAATTTCGAGAAGCTGCCCGATAGTGCCGTCTGCGATGAGGTTCTGGATGACGGGAAGCACAGGGTGATATCGGTTCCGATGCGCGATCGCGAGTTTGGTATTCGTTTCTTTGCAGGCTGTGACGATCCGGTCCGCTTCGGCGAGGTCGCGACAAAATGGCTTTTCGATGTAGATGCCTTTTGCCGATGAGTGTGCCGCTGCGACAGACATGTCGGCATGTTGATCGACATGGCGCGGAGCGACAGCAACGATGTGAGGGGCTGCCTCTTTCAGCATCGTTTGGTAATCGGAGAATGCAGCGGACTTCTCAAGTTTGAGCTTCTTTCGAGCCTTCTCGCGACCCGCTTCATCCGGATCCGAGACGGCGACGATATTGGTCTCTGGGATCTGAAGCCAGAGCGTGTCGAGGCCATGTCCGAAGTTGCCGCGTCCTGTATGACCAATGACGGCGACGGAGAGTTTTCCCTGACCGAAAGCGAAGGGAGAGAGCGCATGGCAAGCGCTGGCTGCGAAAGCGGAGGATAAAAGGTGGCGGCGGGAGCAAGGGGGATTCATGGGGGGGCGGTCAGAGAAATCATCTGCCGGGACTTTCACTCTATATGATAGAATCTGGGTAAATGAATCGAAAAATCACAGCACTGATTTTGTCTGCGGCACTCATTACCGGTTGCGGTGTAAGCGATTCCAATCAGGGACCGCTCGAGATTGATCGTCAATTTGTGACGGTGCAAGAGGATGGATTGGGGACGATTCGGTTCTTTCAGCCGCGAGAGGTTGGAGACGGTTTGTGGGCATAGTGCTTTGCCGTTCCGCCTACTTTTTTGGAAACCGAGGCATGTTACGATGGCAAAGCGGCAGATTCATTTGCCGACCACCGATTGCGGAAGAGCAAAGTAGCGAGTCCTTTCGGGATAGGGTTTTCGAGTTTGATGCCATCAGCGGACCGACTGGTATCAGCGGAGGAACTGATCCGAGGATTCAGGTGAATTTTATTTTCAAGCGATCTGAAGGAAATTTTGCCCCAAGAACAGTTATGTCGGGTCTGTCTTTTACCAGTCAGGGAAGCGTTGTCGCAAGCAGATGGAGAGGGGGGCACGCTGCAAATTCTGTTCATCGGCGGTGAAATCCGAACGGTCAATGGAGTGTTGCGCGTTCGGAAGGTAAGTGGAAAATAGAATCGTTTCGATCCGGGACTGAATTTATGAAGAAGGTTTTTTATCGAAACAGTAGTGGCGCCAGTCTCGACAGGTAGTCCCGCCAGATCGGCCAACTGTGACCACCTTCGGTGAGGTGCCATTCGTGCTCGATACCGTTCTCTTCCAGCGTCGCTATCAGCTTCTTGTTTTCCTGGAGAAGGAAGTCGTCTTTGCCGCAGGCAATCCAGAGAAGGTTCAGCTTTTCGTTGGTATTTTTAGAATCTGTCAGGGCCGGTTCGGTGACGGATGGATCCGGGATCGCTCCGCTGAAAGAAGCGATGGTGGAAAAGGTGTCCAACTCGTGAAATCCAATGGAGAGGGCATGGAGGCCGCCCATGGAAAGGCCGGCGATAGCGCGGTGTTCCCGGCCACCCTTGATCCTGTATTTTGATTCCAGCATGGGAAGAACGACTTCCATGAGGTCCTTGCGAAGTTCTTCGGTGTTTTCAGGACAGCGACCATTTCCATACGACTCCGGAATAGGATGGCCGTCGAGCATCGCGACAATCATCGGCTTGGCTTTCTCATCTGCGATCAGGTTGTCGAGAATCCAGTGTGCCTTCCCGTAACCAGTCCAGCTGGAGAATTTATCGCTGTGTCCGTGTTGAAGTATGAGAAGCGGAAAGGAGCTGCTGCCGGTTTCGTATCCCAGTGGAGTGTAAACGAGCAATTCACGAAACCTATCAATCGGCTTCGAATGATAGGCATGGTGATGGACGGTCCCGTGCGGGACGTCGCGAAAGTCGAATGGGTTGTCTCCGGGGATGTAGAGAATGCTCGTTTTCGGAGATCGCCCTGGTTTCAATTCCGGGTTGCCCGGGTCGAGCATTTTCAATCCATCGACCGTGAAGCTGTATCCGTAGAGGCCCGGTTCGATTGGCTCCGTCGTAACAGACCAAATGCCGCGATCTCCCTTTTCGAGCTCGATGCGGCCTTTCTTCATTTCTCCTGATACGGAGACTGACTCTGCATTGGGAGCTTGAATTCGGAAGGTGACGCGTCCGTCTTCGTGAAGGCTCGGCGAGACAACAGGAGCGGGGCGAGGCTTGCGTTTTTTCTTATCCTCTTGCGCTGCGAGAGGAAGATGCGCGAGAAGGAGAAGCAGGGAAAAGAGTCGAATCATTCTGGTCATGACATGATTCCGTAGCGAAACAGGCGTGCAATGGAAAGCCCATTTTCCCGTGGCAAATTTGCTGGGGACTCGGATTCCCGATCGAAGTCCCGGAGAAAACCCACCCGGGAAATGCCCTGACGAGTTTTGGCGAGTTGCCGGATCAGTCTTTCGGGCGGAAGACGACCGCATTTGGTTCTACGGTGTATTTGAACCCGACTTGATCTGCGGCATAACGGAGGACGTTTCCGAGAGAAATATTGGTTACTTTCAATGTTACGGTTTCTGCTTCGACCCGTTTCGCCTCTTCCAGGATGATGTTTATGCCCTTGTTGGCGCGATCTATCTCTTCCGCGTCGAGTTCCACAGAGCGCTGACGAAGGAAATCGAGGACGTCAGCAAAAGGAGTTTTGTTGAATTCTGCTTTCGGAATGATGATGGAGTCTAATTTAGATGTGGAGTCACCTTTGGCTTCATTCGGAAAGACATCTTCCCAGCCCTGTTCGATTTTGAATTGGTCGAGTTTCCCTTCCGCAGCTGCTTTGATGAATGCTTTGATTTGATCCAGTTCTCCTTTTGTGTTGCGGACGATTAGCTCGGATTGACCTTGGTTGTAGATCGCGGTGGCACCCTGACCAAAGCGAATCCCGAAGCTCTCGAGGAATTTCTTGGCATCTTTGACAGGACGGAAAAGAGCGATGGCCTCCCCCGAGATCCCAATTGCTTCTGTATAGAGATCGCCGGAAGGGGCAGGGGCTTTTTCCTCAATCACAACCGCTTGTTCATCGACCCGATAAGTGAGGCCAGCGAGGCTGGTGGTGTATCGGATTGCTTCGGCGAGGGGAACGTTGGTGAGGCGGAGAGTGATTAGCGCGTCGGTGCCTTTGCTAGCGTTGATAACGATATTGATTCCCTTTTTATTTTGATCTTCCGTAGTCTCGTCCAGTTCGATGCTCTTCATGGCAAGAAACTCGATGGCATCACTGAGTGGTGTGTCGCTAAATTGGACCGAGGGAAGAATGGTAGAGGTCATCTTCTTTTCGATGATACCTCTTGCGGTGGGAACAGGCCGTTCCGAAACCTTTGTGTCCTGTTCCAGGTCCGAGTTGATCGGCAAAACGACGATTACATTCGGATCGACCCGATACTTCAGTTGCGCCAAACTTGCAGTATACTTTACGGCTTCTGCCAGGGGAACGTTTTTGAGTCGCAGTGTGATCTTCGTCTCGGCTGAATCAGGGGCCTGTAGAATGATGTTTACCCCCGTCTTTTGTTGTAAAAAGTTTAATGCATCAGCCAGCGGAGTATCGCGAAATTCGATGCTGGTTAGAATTGTTTCATTAATTTTTGCTTCAGTAGCCGCTTTCGTGGCATCCGGATTCGTCGTCTGCGATCCGACAAATCCGACGAGCAAAAAAAGCAAGGTAAAAGCAGTTGCTCCCAGCTTGGCCAGGGGGGAGGGCTTGCGATGAACGTTAGGGGCAGGTTTCAGTATCATTTGAATTCGTTGTTCGATGGTTTCAGTTTCGGCCATGAAGGTGGCGCAGATTTGCAAAAAGCGATGATTGCGGAAGTGAGCCTGACAAAACAGCATTTCGGCGTAGGCCGCCGGAGCGCGAATTGTAGTGGCGACTTGGAAGCCACCGCTACGCCGATTATTTCTCGTCCACGCCGAGCTCTTCCAGCTTTGCAGCGATATCAGCCCCGTGGTTTCCGGGTTTCACCTGCTTGTCGACGTGAAGAATTTTTCCGTCTTTCCCGATGTAGAATGTCCAGCGATTTGGCGCTTTGCGACCGCCGGCGAGGAGACCATATTCCTCGGCAACTTCACTATCTGGATCGCTGAGAATGGGGAAGTCGAGTTCCAGTGATTCGGCAAATTTGGTATTGGTTTCCACGTCATCACAGCTTGCTGCGAAGTACGCGACGTGAAACTTCCGGATGTCTGCGCCACTCTCACGGAGCGACTTGCATTCGGCTGTTCATCCACCGGTAAAGGCTTTGGGATACCATGCTACGACCATAGCCTGCTTGCCCTCGAAGTCGGAGAGCTTGTATGTTTTTCCATCACTCCCGGTAAGGGTGAAATCCGGAGCATCGTCTCCAACGGCAGGTTCCGCGTGTGTGTTCATCGTAAAACCGACCAGACCGACAAAGAGGCTGGCAGTAAGGATTTGAGTTGTTTTCATGTTAGGGTGCAAATGTATTACTACCGTCGTTCAACAGGATTTAGTCGTCTGCCTAACCCTGACAGGTCGACGACTCTCTATGGTAAGCTCACGGTTGAGGAAAATCTACTTCCGTAATTCCTTTGGATTTTGCTTCACCCTACTCTTTTTGGGAGCAAGCAAATGCTCCTTCAAAAAAGCGACACTCTCCTTCACAGCCTTCGGATGACGTGCGCCGGCGATGGAGTGGTTCCCGCCTTCGATGATGAGAAGTTCGGATTCGGCTTCCGCCTGTTCCATGCGTTCATCCAGATCGCGGGCATGTCGAACCGGAACGATGATGTCAGCGTCGCCGTGAACAATCAGAATGGGAGGATCGTCATGCGACGCATGAGTGATCGGTGAAACGTTCGCCTTTTTCGCGGAATTCATCTCCGCAGCAGCAGTTCCGGGCTCATAGTTGAGAAGCTGCCGGTAGGCGGGGTGCTTGTGGTCAATCTCACTGAGAAGAGACCAGTCGGTTGGACCGGCAAATCCGATCGCGCAGGTGACGCGTGAGGATTCCCGTTCAACGGGGTCATCAGATTCGGGATTGGCAAAGTCATCATGCAGCGCGAGCCAGAGCGAAAGGTGCGCTCCTGCTGAGCCCCCGGTCACCGCGACTCGCTCTGGATCGAGATTCCACTCGCTTGATTTTGAGCGAACGAATTGGATGGCATGGGCGCAGTCGTTGACCTGCGCGGGATGCGTTGCCACATCCGTGAATCGATACTCGACTGACACGACCGAAGTCCATCCTTCTGCAACCGCATTGAGCAGATAAGGTGGCACGGCGTTCTTCGAACCTCCACGCCATCCGCCTCCGTGAATGAAAACGACTACGGGTGTGGGCTTGTCCGATTTCGCAAGGTAGACGTCGAGGGCCTGTGCTTTGTCTTTGGTGTGGTAGGCAATGTTGAGATGGGTCGCCGGAGTCTTTGCGAGCAGTGGGACGGAAGTAAACAGAGTAAGAAGTAAAAGCGACGTGACCCTCATTTTCATGGGAACGAGAATGAACGGTGGGCGTGATTATTCAATCTCAAACAGTGCCTCGCCGAGGACATCCATGCGCGGCTCGATTCCGAGGCCGGGTTTTGTAGATGCCTGCATTGTTCCATTCTCACGCTGTGGAGCGCCGGTCGCGTTGCTAACCGTGACGTAGCTGTTGAAGTCCGTTGAAGTAAAGCGCAGTTCCTCTGGCGTGCTGTGGGCGAGGTGGGCGATCGCCGCGGTGATGATGTCTCCGCCCCAGCTATCTTCCAGTGTCATCGCGATTCCCATTTCCACGCAGAGGTCACGAGCCTGTCGTGCTTTTGTCAGGCCACCGAATTTGCTGATCTTGATGTTTACCACGTCCATTGCCTGCTCGGCGTGTCCGCGCAGGAGTGGATCAAGCCCATCGATGTTTTCGTCGAGTATAAAAGGTCCGTCCCAGCGCGCCCGAACGGCACGGCATTCGTCATAGGTCGCGCAGGGTTGCTCGATGTAGACATCAACGTCCCGAACTCCCTGGCAGACGCGTATCGCTTCGTGCTTGAGCCAGCCCGTGTTGGCGTCGGCCACGAGAATGTCGCCTCGTTCCAGTTCTGCGGAAACGGCGCGAATTCTCGCAATATCGAGATCGACATCGTAACAGCCAACCTTGAGCTGGAAGCGGCGGTAGCCCTCTTCGCGGTAGCCGGATACCTTGGCGGCCATTTCTTCGGGAGATTCCTGAGAGATTGCTCGATACAGTTGAACGCTGTTTCCGAAGCGACCACCGAGGAGTTCGCAAACCGGCATCCCGGCCGCTTTGCCAAGAATGTCCCAGCAGGCCATATCGATCGCGGATTTCACATAGGGATGTCCTTTCAGGGCGACGTCCATGCGTCGATTGATTCGACTAACTTCGTTGGCAGGGGCACCAAGAAGATGAGGGCCGAGTTCGTAAATGCCGGCTCGTGCGCCCTGCCCGAAAGCGGGCAGATAAAATGGTCCTAACGGGCAAACTTCACCCCATCCAGTGATTCCTTCGTCGGTATCGATGCGAACGATAGTGCTATCGAAAACGGAAACGCTTTTTCCTCCTGACCAATGGTAGGAACCCTCGCAGAGCGGTAGGTCGACTTGATAAACAGAGATGCGGGTGATTTTCATTTTTTGGTAGAAGGGGCGTTCCAAAGTTTTTGGATCAGATCGTGCATGTGAGGGTCGTTTTCTTTCAATTCCTTTCGGTTGAAGGGAAAGAAATCGTTTTTCCCAAAGTAGGCTTCGGTGGACTCGGCGAAATACTCCATGGGGTTGGAAAGAGCGTAGGCTTTGTCCTTCACGATTTTTTCTCCGGTAAAGCGATCCACTTCGTTGTAAACGCCAGAGTCCCGGGCTTTTTCAAACGCGGCCTTTACTTCGGCGTTTCCATAGCCCTGAGAAAGAATTCGATCGTGATAGCCGTGAGCGAGTTCGTGAAGGAGCACGTATGGCATGCGGCGATTTTCGAAGGGGAATCGATTCACGTTTGTGATCTCAATCGCTTTAGTCATTTTCGGATTTCTTCCATTGTCGATGAGCCAACCTTTGCCCGGATGATACTCTGCCGTGCCGTGTTTCCCGGAGTAGGGGGGATTGATCCAGATGGGGATTTCCCGGAGTTGCCGTAGGGCTAGCTTCGGAACCGAATTGATGACGCGTTGGAGTTGGCCGTCGAGAATTTCGAGCATCCTTCGGGTAGCATCGCCTGAGTCGGCCCACAATTCGTCATTAAGTTGAATCGTCCAACCACGCACAGAAAATGTTGCATGACTTGGCTCACTGAATCGTGGGTCTCGAGAGGAGCGTAATTTTTCGGTCAGCTCACGGGACAGCCTCTTTCTGATCTCCGCGATTTCTTTTGGCGTGGTCCGCCCTGCAAGGAGATTGTTCAACTGGTGAGGATCTTCGCTGATTCGGTAGAGTTCCTCAGCGGGGCGTCGACCAAATGCCTGCTTATCTTGCGGAGATTCGTTGTGCCGCATCCATTGCTTTGTGGGGCTGGGATCGATGTTGTAAGAGAATGCCCCGGGCACAGTTGGCCACGGCGTTATTTTGAAATCAAAGGTTGGTTCGTCTTTCGCAACTTTCCCGCTAGGCCACGATTCCGGAGCAAAGTTGCGAATGTAAAGGTAGTCCTTTGTTCGGATTGCTCGCGAGGGATTCGGGTAAACGTGCTGCTCCATGCCGGCGAGAACGGAACTGCGATCGGGATCGATTTGCCCGGATTTCTCTGAGGATAATGCAGAAAGTAGCGACCGCCCGGTCATCGCACCGGGAACGGGGATTCCCACTGCATCGAGAAAAGTGGGAGCCAGATCCGCTAGGCTCACGAAGTCGCTGATCTCCCTGCCTCCCTTGATATTCTTCCCCCAGCGAATGGCCAGCGGTATTCGAATGCCGGCGTCGTAGAGGGTTGCCTTGGCGCGGGGAAATGGCATGCCGTTGTCGCTCGTCATCACGACAATGGTATTTTCCAACTCGTCGGTCTGTTCCAGTTTTGCGATGATTTCGCCTGCGAACTGGTCAAGCTTTTCGACCTTCAGGTAGTAGTCGCCGAGATCGGTTTGAGTGGTGGTGTTGTCAGGGAGATAGGGAGGAACGGCAATGCTGTCGAGATTGAGATCACTATCTAGGCTCGCCTGCCAGTCGTAAGCGCGATGTGGCTCACCGGCACCATACCAATAGCAGAAGGGCTGATCATCTTTTCGAGCATCGATGAACTCGTTAAAGTTCTTGTAGCGCTCACCAAAAGGATCGTTGCCTCGAAAGCTATGTTTGCTCGGAGCCGTGCCTTTGCGGGAGAAGCCGGTGAAGTAGCCGGCGTTTGCCAGCATGTCAGGATAGGTGGGGACGCCCTTTTCAATGGAACCTCCCAGATTTACACCCCCGCCAAGTCTCCAGTGGTATTGGCCGGTGGAAGCGGAATGACGCGAGGGCGTGCAGGAGGGGGCCGGGGTGAAGGCGTTTTCGAAAAGCACTCCTTCTTTTGCGATGCGATCGAAAGTCGGAGTGCGGATGGTTTTGTCTCCAAGAATCGAAGCATGCGGCCACGACCAATCATCTCCCATGATGACGACGATGTTGGGCGAGTCAGAATTGGCTCGATGGGCCTGGCCAAGTGGTAGTGGCTGCGTGGTGCGAAGTTCTTTTCCAAGTTGTTTGCAGACTTCCTCGTTCTCCGGATTGCTTGCGACATTAGTGCGTTCATTAGAGTCCGTTCGATGATCGTAAAGCTCGCGGTCTACGGTTTTTCCATTACTGCGGTCCACCCATTCGACGTATCTCCAATTCTTGTTGCGGTAGGCGTAGCCCATCAGTTCGCGCTTGTTCTGGCGTCGCAGGAATTGACTAACAGCTGCGTCTTTCACTTTTGCCTCGGGATTGTCGAGAATGGGCTTCAGGCTGGTGCCTTCCAGATTGTCAGCGATAGGTAGGCCTGCCAGATCGCAAACTGTCGGATAGATGTCGACTAACTCGACGAGGGAATCGCTGCTGGCTCCGTTGCCCTTTCTTCGAGGATCATGAATGATGAGCGGAACCCGAGTGTCGATTTCGTAGTTGGACTGCTTACACCAACTGTTGTGCTCTCCCAGTTTGAAACCGTGGTCGCTCCAGAGAACAACGATGGTGTTTTCGGCGAGCTCGAGTTTTTCCAATTCGGTGAGCAATTTTCCGACCTGAGCATCGATGAAGCTGACAGAGGCGAGATAGCCGTGTTTGAGTTCCCGCTGTTGTGCTTCGGTCAGGCTTCCGCTCTGTGGATCGGGAGTTCCGAGGTAGTCGTAGTAGTCTCGCAATTCATACATCGTGTTCATCGCGAACTTCGGCGAATCCCTCGGTATGGCAGTCTGGTTCGCCAAAGTGATCTGATCTCGTTCGTAGAGGTCCCAGTATTTTTGGGGAACGACAAAGGGGAGGTGAGGGCGAACGAATCCGGCGGCAAGAAAAAAGGGTTCGTCTTGTTTTGCCAGGCTGCGCATTGCGCGCAAGGCCTGCTCGGCAATTGCTCCGTCGATGTGATCACGGTCAGGAATGTCGACAGCTTCGGTAGCAGTAGCTCGGAGCCGGTCGATGTTTTTCTGGGGAGTGCCTTTTTCTTTGAGATTCTTTTTGAATGCGACGAGCTTTTTGCGGGCCTCCGGACTCCAGAGTTGGGATTTTCTGGGCCAGCTGTGTGGCTCGTTCCAGGAAACGTTGTCAGGCCAGGGGTTGTGAAAGATTTTCCCGAATCCGTGGGATTGGTATCCGTGATTCTTGAAATGCTGAGGTAGCGTGATCGCCTCGGGAATGGTGTTTCGAAAGCGAACATCAAGGGTCCACACTTTCGTGGAATCCGGACGAAGACCCGTTAACAGGCTGACGCGAGAAGGATTGCAAACCGCGAGCTGACAGTGGGCGGAGTTAAAAAGAACGCCTTCCGATGCAAGGCTGTCGATGTGGGGTGAATGAACTTCTTCGATTCCGTAGCAGCCCAACTCAGGACGGAGGTCATCGATGGCGATGAAGAGCACGTTGGGCTTTGCATCGGCGAAAGTAGAGGCAAGACCTGACAGGGTTAAGCAGCAGGCCAAACCCTGTCGGGTCCATGACCAAACCCTGTTGAGTCCGATTGAAAGGGGGGGGCGAAAAATCATTGAGGTGATTCAAGGTGATCGATTAGCTCTTTCCTTCCCAGCTGTTCCACCAGCTTCGAAACTGTTTCCACTGGGCGTGAAGAAAGCCGCGCTGGCTGGCGCTGAGCTTGTCGTTTTCATGGATTCCATTGGCGAATTCTGCGTGGCCTTCCAAGACCATGAGTTCTCGATAGTAGAGAACAAGGTCAGGGCCTTCATCGTAGGTGGAAAGAACGTTGAGGGCCTCGGATAGCTCAGCGGCGTATCGCCGGGACTGAACGTTTCCGGCGGCGGCTCCTTCGCATAGTTCGACGAGTCGAAGCACCTCTTTGGGTAAGGCATTTCCGACTCCGGTAATGGCTCCGATTGCCCCGCAATGGACAAATCCGTGGAATACCTGTGTGTCGACTCCGACCATGAGAGTGAGATCGGGATCACTGCTCGTGATGTGTTCTGCGGCATAGGTGAGAGAATAGGCCCCGCCGAATTCCTTGAAACCAACTAGGTTGGCATGGTCTTTTCGGAGATCAAAAAAGAGTTCGGCTTTGGTTTCAAAACCGTAGTAGGGGCTGTTGTAGATCACCGCGGGCAGGTCATCACCTGCTGAAAGGACTCCTGCGAAATGGTCACGCTGTGCAGCTGATGAAGTCCCTCGGGAAAGGACACGAGGTATCACCATCAGTCCCGCTGCACCTACCTCCCGAGCATGGGCTGCGTGGTTGGCCGCAATCTTCGGGTTTTGCGCTCCGGTTCCGACGACAACAGGCACTCCGGCGTTAACGAGACGCTCCACTCCTTCCTGTCGTTGTGAGTCTGTCAGGATCGGCCACTCGCCCATTGATCCACAATAGACGACTCCCCGCATCCCGGTGTCGACGAGGCGAGAGGCGGTGCTGACAAGAGCGTCGTAGTCTGGGTTTCCACCCCCGTCGCCGGGAGTCATGATGGCAGTGATTGTGCCGCTGAAAATGTTGGAGCTGGTTTGTGACATGAGAAAAAGAGGGACTCAGAGTTTTATTGTTTTGGGGATGACTGCTTTGGCTTTTCGATCGCCGACGACGAAATGACCGCGTTCTTTTCCTGATTTCATGGGTTGAATCATCCAGACGGCACCGGGTCGAGTCTGTTGCGACTTTCTCGTTCCGGCAGCAATGGTCCCATAGGATTTGGGTTTTCCCTTTTGATCCATCCAGAATAGTTCGACTGGTTGGCCAGACTTGTTGACGAAGGTGATGGGAAAAGGTGAGCCATCCGGTTGAGAGGCTGGTGCTTTGCTTTGCGAAAGAGGAATCCAAGGTAATCCTGGCAGTGCCTCGAGAGAGGGTTCTTTGCGAGGGGAGAATTTCGTGGGTGCCCAGCTACGAAGTTGTTCGAGCTTCGCTGAGTTTTCGGCGTTCGAAGCGAGGTTGGTCCATTCGTAAGGATCCTCTGTAATATGATAGAGTTCCTCGTCGCCGTTCGCGTAGTGAATGTAGCGCCACTGCAAGGCACTGAGCCCATAGCTACCGGGTTCGCCAAGGTGAGTCAGCGCAACATGATCCCACTCTGCATTTGGGTTTTTGAGAAGCGGAACGAGACTCGGTC
>ERZ1047472.2505-NODE-2505-length-12880-cov-4.380585_pt1 | contig 12880 bp, 4 predicted proteins | sample MGYA00383095_ERZ1047472 | MGnify/ENA primary metagenome ERZ1047472 (study PRJEB29581, sample SAMEA5548365) | metagenome | biome: marine; feature: coastal; material: water | depth 1 m | study: Short-term variability in the microbial, nano- and picoplankton...
GTTTCTGCCATCTTGCTGCGCGGTGGGGGTGACGCTGCACCCCTCCCTCCCTTGGAATTTACATCTTTGCTTTCTTTCTCTCCCTGGCCAGCAGCATTGAGCCCTACGGCTTCTGCACTGGCATCTTCCATCATCATTTCATCAGAGGCAGCATAAGCCACCGCCCCTTTGGCCATAGCTCCTTCAGGTACCGCCATTGCTGTCGTCGGCATCCTTTGCATTCTCGCCATGCCACCACCACGAAGCATGCCTCCGAAGCCACCATTGACTGGTGATCCAAAGGGGCGGCGAAACCGATGATACGAGATACGGACACTCTGATAATTTCTTGCCCATGATCCATGAATCTGCTGCATAGCACTCGCAGAATTCGTAAATCTCAGCTGCCAACGACTGGACTCTCGAGCAAAGAGAACAAGGGTTGGCCATTGGTGTGACGCGAGTGCATCAAGTGATTGGTCGTAGAGCGTTGCGGTCATCTCTGCAAGGGTCGCTCGTGCTGGTCCAGACAGCGGATCAGCCTCTGTTCGAATAGTTGCCTTCCAGACTTGCTCCGTTGCAGGTTCCAGTCGTCTCGTGAACTGCTCCCATTCGATAGATAACTTTTTATCGGTCCATGGTACGTCTATCCTCTGTGATTCATTGTAGAGGCGACCCTCACGAACCATCCATGCGCGAAGCGTGACACCACCCCGATGAGCATCTTGTATTTTGAATGAAATTGGGGTCTGCGTCTGTTTATCCTTTGTCCAATAACGCTTGAGCACGCGGCCTGATTGGACGAGTTCGATCAAACAGCAGCCTTGCTCATATCCGGTTCCCACAATTGCCCGCAACTCATTTTCAACTTCAACTGTGGACTTTTCAACTCGCAATACAAAAGGCTTTTTTATTTCATACTTTTTAGCCTTGGGGTTTATCACTTCAACAAGTCGTGTTGCGATGACTTCGGGACGGTCTTTCGTTGCTGGAATCGTAAATGTCGCTCGGTAAATACCGGGCTGGAGCAGTACTGTAGCTTTGCCTTTACCACTGGAGATATCTGTCACAATCTCGTTCGTTGTTACCTGTTTTCCATCGGCCCATGTTTTTGGATCATCATCTTGTGGCAGTGGAAGAATGGATGATCCGCTGCTTTTTTGCTTTTTCAACACGTTATATGGAATTGAACGAGTTGCGAGATCAGTCCGGGCTACACGCTTCGGCTGAATCAACTGATTGAGTCGGAGTGTTCCAGATACCCCTCGAGGCGCGGCATCGAGCGATAGGGTGGAGACATGGATTGTGACCGAAGCAATATTTTCATCATTGGTAACCTGCCAGTCATCAACATCCAGAGTTGCTTCCACATCGACATATCCGGCTGAAACGTGCGTATCAGCAGACCGTGTTTCGCCGCCTGTATCAATCACATCTGCAGTAATGTGATAGGTAAATACCGGAAGGGACTGTGCTGGTAACGCTCGATCAGGCACAGCTGGAAACGTAATATTAAATGTTCCATCGGCATCTGTTACCGAATTCCCTCGCGCTATACGTCTCGCTCCACTATCAAACGGTAGCCATGGGAAACACCAGCGACACCATAAAGGAAATCGCACCTGCCGTTCCACGTTCCAGACAACCTTCGCCCCTTCCACCGCTAAACCGGTATACGTTGATGCGATTCCTGAAAGTGTCACTTTTTTCTCAAGCTGAACAGGCTCTGTAGGCAAGGCAAGCTCAACCTGAAATTTGGGCCGCTTGTATTCTTCAACGCGGACACCTGCAGCACCTGTTGCACCACTACCCTGCGCTCGCACCGACCATCTACCAGGAAGTGAGCCTGTTGGAATTGGAAAGGTGCCATGAAAGGAACCAAAACCATTTGTTTGCAGAGAGAGTTTTGAAATCTGTCTCCCATTCGCATCCTGAAGGATTGCCTCCACTGACGCTTTCGGTATTGCAGTCGCACCGCGACGATCAGCCGCTTGCTCAATCAGAATACCTTTAAAATGTAACTGCTGACTTGGTCGATAGATTCCACGGTCTGTCATCAAAACGATGGACCGTCTGGGCCGTTGTACGTTTTCACGATGCCACAATCGTTCCGGCTCAGTCAAAACCTCGTGAATCCGGCCGCCTATCGTAGACGAAACAACAAAGACCGTTTCCTGTCCTGAATGAGCCTTCAACGTGTACTGGCCATCCTCGTTTGTCTTTATTGTTTCTTGTTTCACCATCTTGCGTGGGCGCGATCTCTGATCACGTCGCCATGCTGTAACCTCTGCTCCACGAATCGGCTTCCCGCTTTTCACGTCGACGACATACCCAGTATGTTGTGAGCGTTGTGGCTGGTAGTCTGTGGTATTCACAGCAGATATTCGACTGACCCAGATAAGTGTTGTCGAAACAACATTATCACGTTCACCAAAGTCTCCACGATAGCTACCCACAACCCAGTAGGCACCTGGCTCAATTGTTTCGGTTACGAACGTGCTTTCCACAGAGAGGTCTTCAATGGCTGATTGATAGTCATCATGCACAGGAAGTCTCACCATCACCGATTGAAGTACTGGAAGAGAAAGAATCCGCTCACGATCTTTTTGATCAATCCCTTGACCATATGGCTTTCCCTCGAGCAGTCGCTCTTCCCAATTCGCCTTTACCAGCCGAAGATGTAGTCGATCAATGTTGCGATAGGTGACGTGAAGTGCTGGCCAGGGCTTCGCCCATGTACGTTCTGTTGCAACAGCCACTTCTTTTGCTTCAATTTTAGTAATCAGGTTGTGGCATTGTTGTGCACCAACACTTTGTGGGTGACGCTCAACTGCTTCGAGTGCAATTGCTCTAGCTTCCACAGGACTTTTCGGACGTAGAATATCTGCCACTGTAAATCTCGCCATCGCACATATCTCATGGTCTTCTGCCCGCTCAATAAATTCTGACAGAGCCTTACGAACGGCATCGTCTGGCTCAGTTTCAGCATCAGCGACTGCCGCACCACGTGCCCAGAGAAGACGATCAAGGTCGGCCGAAAGAAAAGCAGTCTGGTCTTGGTCGTCTGCGTGAAAATTTAAGATCTGTTGATAGAGACTGATGACCAGTAATACTGGTGAATCTTTATCCGTTACTAAATCATTGCCTGCTTCAGCTTGTGCTGGCTTCCACTTGCGAAAGATATTAACAGCCTGAAGAGCGGGGCTTGATGCCTCAAGCTCAAAAGCATCTTCGGGCTCAACAAGACCCCGGTCACCTGTCTGATGAAATGCAATTGCATCGCGCACTACAACATCCCAGAGAGTCGGCCGGTACGCTTTGCCCATCGTACCGGCTTCGATCAGCATGGCCCAGTCGTCGACAGGTAACTCTTTGAGTCCTCTATCATCAGAAAGTGCCTTCTCGAATTGAGCGTGAATTTCAAGAACAATTTGCCGAAGGTCCCACGAACTTATTTCTGAAAGATTTCGATCTGCGTCACTTTTCACTTGAGTTGTTCGCTGTGCAAATCGCCAGCGATTCATCTGAAAAAAGTTCCACGTCCAGTTAGCCTGAATAGCTTGGATAGCGCCACGAGTTTGTTCGGGAGCAGCTTTCGTTGCAGCATCCAAATCAATCAATCGTTGCGGGTCATCTGCTGGACGATCTGAATTTTCAAGTAATACGCGGGTCGCAATCGCGCGAGCAACCTCATCCCAAGCCTGCTCATTGATGGCTGCCTGCTCTATGCCTTTAAGGACATCCCTACCAGTTTTTGGTTTTCCTTCACGAATAGCTTTTGTAATCGACTGCCACTCAGCGTCACGGGTAACCATAGGCTCAGTAGCGTATAGCATTGGCACCCAACAATTCATCACGCAGAGCATGTACAGAATGCGTCGACTCATTTTGAATTATCCTTGCAGATTGAAAAAAAGAATTACTTTTGAAAATATTTGGACATTGTTGGAAATGTGTATATGTCAGACCCATAGAAAACGTAGTTGCATCTTACGCACTTTTTGGTGCTCTTCGAAAACAATTACTGGTGCTGAGTCATCCATCACTCGCGATCCTTACCCTCTTGGTAGAACCAAATAAAAGGCGATTCAAAATCCCCACACGGAACAGGGCTAACCCCTGTTGCAATTTCGTATAAAAACACATTTTTTAGTACTTTCACACCTCATTAACGCAGAGTTTTTCTTGCCGTTACAGGAAAAACGTGCTAATAATGAAGTATCGTAAGATGACATATGTCCATACCCCGCTGATCGATCCCTCCGGGATCCGCGTTTAAGGGCTTTCGGCCATGAAACGGCGACGTGGGTGTTCCCAACGAATCTCTCTGGAGTTACATCGATGGAACCCTCAGTGATGCGGTTTCTAATACAGCGCTTTCAACCACCTCTTTGTATGAGAGGCGTGGTACTCGTTTTATCTTCTATTGGATTCACGCTAGGAATCGTCCAAGCCAAAGAGCCACTTTCGTACAACGAACACATTCGTCCTATTTTGGTTGAAAACTGTTTCTCCTGTCATGGAGCAGACTCAGCGAGCCGGAAAGCTGATCTCCGTCTTGATCGTCGTGAAGATGCCATTGAGTACGGAGCTATTGTTGCTGGCGACCCCGATTCAACAGTCTTACTCGACCGAATTTATAGTGACGATCCTGAAGAGGTCATGCCTCCACCGGAGACAAAAAAAATGCTTTCGGCTCAACAGAAAGCTCTTCTCACACAGTGGATCAAAGAAGGTGCCGAATACGAGCCGCACTGGTCATTTATTCCACCAACGCGAGTACCAGTCCCAAAAGTGGAAAAACAGGAGTGGGTTCGCAACCCTATCGACTCCTTTATTCTTTCAAGGCTTGAAGCAGAAGAACTTCTGCCGGCTAAAGAAGCCGACCGTCGGACACTCGCTCGTCGCCTTTCTTATGATCTCACCGGGCTGCCACCAGAGCCGGCAGTTGTTGAGGCGTTTGTTCTAGACCCTCACACGGATGCCTACGAACGACTCGTTGATACATTTCTCTCGAAACTTGAGTGGGGTGAACATCGTGCTCGGCATTGGCTCGATTATGCTCGATATGCTGACACCCACGGCATTCACTTTGACGACTTTCGTGAAATATGGACATACCGCCAGTGGGTTATAAATGCATTCAACCGCAATATGCCATTTGATCAATTTACAATCCTGCAACTTGCCGGCGACCTGATCACTGATCATGGGCCGGGTGCCACGCCTGATCAGATTCTTGATAACAAGATTGCCACTGGCTTCAATCGCTGCAATATGACGACCAACGAGGGTGGCATCATCGATGAGGAATACATTGTCCTCTACGCGAGAGATCGCACTGAAACCACAGCGCAGGTTTTCATGGGTCTTACTGCTGGTTGTGCCGTCTGCCATGACCATAAGTTTGACCCATTGTCGCAAAAAGAGTTTTATGAACTCTCAGCATTTTTTAATAACACAACACAACGAGCAAAAGACGGCAACGTCTATAACACCCCACCTGTTCTCGCAGTTCCCCTGGCTCAAGATCGAACTCGATTCCGTGCAATTGAGAAAGAGTTGCCGGATGCTCGAGCAGCCCTAACCACTCGCAAGAAGAATGCAAAAGCCGAGTTCCATACATGGGTTCAATCACCGACGGGAGATCAGGCCCTTGCATTGCTTCCCCGAGAAACGCCGCTTCTCGAAATTGCATTTTCTGAGGGTGAGGGCAATTCAACAGAAGCCTCCTTCTTAGGCAAACAAACAACCATACCGCTTTCATCCACCACCACATGGTTGCCAGGTCCGAGCGGCATGCCTGCTGCGCTACTCAATGGGAAAGCTGTCGAGCTTTCATCAGCTGGCGACTTTGAACATGATCAGCCATTTACTATTTCCTGCTGGGTCAAGCTTCCCAAAGAAGATGGGAATAAAAATTTTTCCATTGCTTCTCGGATGGATGAGTCAAATGCACACCGCGGATGGGACTTATGGGTTGAAGACCGTCGTGTCGGCATGCACCTGATCCACAAATGGCCTGAAGACGCATTAAAAGTTGTCGCAAAACAACAACTCAAGCCAGATGTCTGGACACTCGTCACGCTGTCATATAACGGCAGTGGGAATCCCGGTGGCATCAAAATCTATTACGACGGTGTTGTGCAGCAGAAGCCAAAGGTCGCAAACAACAAATTCAAGAAAAACACAACGCGTACTGATACGGCAGCATTTGCCATTGGAAGTCGATCAACGGGATCGCCTGCTAAAAATGTCGGACTTACAAGTCTCTCCATCTGGGGCCGGGCTCTTTCTCAAAACGAAGTTGAAAGCATTGCGAAAGCCGATCTTCTGATTGATATCGTCAAACTGCCAAAAGATGAACGACTTCAGGCTGCGAATCGACTGTATGATTGGTGGCTCACGGCTTTTGATAAACCGTTTCAGGCAGCCAAGGCTCGAGAGAACGCATTGGTCGCCGAAGAGGCAGCTATCAAAAAACGTGGCACCATTGCTCATGTCATGCAAGAAAAGCCTGATATGGCCAAAGCTTTTGTCCTCGATCGTGGCGAGTACGACAAACGGCTCGACGAGGTTTCCCCGGGAACTCCAGCTGCTCTTTCAGCCTATCCAGAAACGCTTCCTAAAAATCGACTGGGGTTAGCGCAGTGGCTCCTCCTGCAGGATCACCCACTTACAAGTCGCGTCACCGTCAATCGATTCTGGCAGGAAGTCTTCGGGACTGGTCTTGTTCGTACCAGTGGTGACTTTGGTATTACCGGAGAACTCCCAAGTAACCAAGACCTTCTCGATTGGCTCGCTGTGGAATTCCGAGAAAGCGGATGGGATGTCAAACATCTCTTCCGACTTTTTGTAACCAGCGCAGCCTACCGACAGGCTGCAACGGCTACGCCTGAAAAATTACTTAAGGATCGTGACAATCGTTTGCTCTCTCGTGGCCCTCGATTTCGAATGGATGCCGAAATGATTCGTGACACGGCCTTGGCAGCAAGTGGTCTACTCGTTCAGAAAATAGGCGGCCCGAGCGTCAAGCCATACCAACCCGAAGGGGTTTGGAAGGCGGTTGCCATGCCACAGAGCGACACAAAAAAATATGAGGCAAGTACAGGTGCTGATCTGTATCGCAGAAGCATGTATTGGTTCTGGAAACGATCGGCTCCGCCAACCTCGATGGATATTCTTGACGCGCCGTCACGTGAAGTCTGTACAGTGAGGAGAGACAGAACAAATACGCCGCTACAGGCACTCGTCGTATTGAATGACCCACAATTTATTGAAGCATCAAGGGCATTAGCGGACGACACGCTGTTTTTGGGTGGAAGCAATGACGACGAACGCATTGATTACATCACAAACAGGTTGTTATCCCGGCCACTTGCTGAAACTGAAAAGCCTGTTGTCAAGAAATCGCTGGCTGATTTGACAAACTGGTACAAGGAACATCTTGAAGATGCACAAGCCGTCATCTCAGTCGGCCAATCACAGCCCCGTCATGAAGATGCTGTGACGTTAGCAAGTTGGACCATGCTGACGAATCAACTCATGAATCTGGACGAAGTACTTTCCAAATAAGCCATACACAAGGCATGATTCCATGAATCCACCAATTCGATCACCGCTGGACGAACTGGGGCTCAACCTCACACGCAGGCGTTTCTTTGAGCAGGGGAGCCATCTCCTTGGTGGTGCGGCGCTTGCATCGCTTCTACCAGGTGGACTTACGCACGGCGCGCCGAGTGCCCAAAACAATTCAAACATTGAGATACCACGTGTACCGGGCGCCATTGGTCCTCACTTTGCCCCGAAGGCAAAGCATGTCATCTATCTGCATATGGTTGGCGGACCGCCGCAGCAAGATCTGTATGACTACAAGCCGGCAATGGATGACTGGTATGACAAAGACTTGCCCGAAAGCATTCGCAATGGTCAACGACTGACAACCATGACATCTGGTCAGAAGCGATTTCCGATTGCACCTTCGAAATTCAAGTTCAAGCAGCATGGTGAAAGTGGCATGTGGGTGACTGAACTCTTGCCATGGACTGCAAAGATGGTCGATGAGATGTGCTTTGTACGCAGCATGCATACAGAAGCGATCAATCATGAGCCTGCTATTACCTACATGCAGACGGGGAATCAGATTACGGGACGCCCATGTCTAGGTTCGTGGACAAGTTATGGACTTGGCAGCCTGAATGAAGATTTACCGGCGTTTGTTGTTCTTGTTGCTCAATCGACAAAGCCAGCACAGGCACAGGCCATTGGTGCGAGACTCTGGTCGAGTGGATATCTTCCGGGTGAATACGCCGGCGTGAGCTTTCGTTCGAGTGGTGACCCCATTCTTTACATTAATAATCCACCAGGGGTTTCCGATGCCGTTCGCCGAAAAACCCTTGATGGACTGCAGGCTTTAAACCAGCAGACTTTCGAGAAGATCGGTGACCCTGAAATACGGACAAGAATTGCTCAGTATGAGATGGCCTATCGAATGCAGACGAGTGTCCCTGACCTCACTGATATTTCTCAGGAGTCTGAAAGCACGCTTGCGCTGTATGGTGATCAGGTGAAGAATGCGGGGTCTTTCGCCAACTCGGTCCTCATGGCACGGCGTATGGTGGAGCGTGGCGTACGGTTTGTTCAGCTCTACCTCAATCATTGGGATACCCATAGTGACGTAGCAAATCGCCTCCCAAATGGCTGTCGAGATATTGATCAAGCCTGTTACGGATTGATCAATGACTTAAAATCTCGCGGGCTTCTTGATGACACGCTCATCGTCTGGGGTGGTGAATTTGGCCGCACGGTCTATTCGCAAGGCGGGCTTTCGAAGGAAAACTATGGCCGCGACCATCACCCGCGTTGCTTTACGATGTGGATGTGTGGTGGTGGGGCCAGGCCCGGACAAATCTATGGTGAAACAGATGAATTCTCATACAACATCGTGAAAGATCCTGTGCACATTCGCGATTTCCATGCCACAGTACTTCACATGCTTGGGTTCGACCATGAGCGATTTACATATCGTCATCTTGGTCTAGATCAAAAACTGACCGGTGTTGAGCACGCCAAGATCATTCAGGATCTTCTTGCCTGACGCTGTTGCAGTCTCAAAATAGACTGGAGCATCTGTTTCCAGATTCACTTAGCAACAACCGGCTAATTAGCTGTTTCTTCCGATGTGTTTTTGTAACGCTTGGCAGAACGGAAACATCTGCTCATCATACAGTCTGTAAGAGTAGTGTCATTTCCAAAGAGGGGTCAATCTGATGATCAAATATTTTTTAGCAGTTGTACTCAGTCTGCACTGTGCGTGTGCCTATGCTGAGAACCACCCGAACGTTCTTTGGATTTACCTCGAGGATGTCAGTGGCTGGCTCAGTTGTTATGGCGAGACGCTCATTGAAACACCAAACTTTGATCGACTCGCTGCACGTGGTATTCGCTTTGATCGATTCTACACGCCGGCTGGTGTGTGCTCAGCAACTCGTTCTGCCACGATTGTCGGTGCCATGCAGACAAGCTTTGGTATTCACAACCACCGCAGTGGACGACCAGATTTTCGTGGTCAGACGATGGGGGCTGCCTTTGATGACATTCGATTGCCTGCAGGCGTCGAGCCTCTTCCAGTTTTGATGAAGAAAGCCGGGTACTTCACGTTTAATCAATCTGGCAAGGATGATTACAACTTCAAATGGAGTGCAGAAGATTTCTATAGCCCGAACAGCAAAACAAATCTTTGGCGAAACCGTAAAGATGGCCAGCCATTTTTTGGACAAGTGCAACTTCGTGGTGGCAAACTTGGCAAACGGGCAAAGGCGATCATTAATCCTGCAACAGTACCTGTCCCACCGTACTACCCAGACATCCCTGAAGTCCGTCAAGAAATTGCACATCACTACGACTGCCTTCTGAAGACTGATCAAGAAATTGGCAACTTGCTTGACCAGCTTGAAAAGGATGGCCTGACAGATTCGACATACATTTTCTGCTTCAGTGACCATGGTTATAAACTTCATCGTCACAAACAATTTTTATACGAAGGTGGCATTCGCATGCCGCTGCTTGTGGCAGGCCCAGGTATTAAACCGGGGCAAGTACGTGATGATCTTGTCAGTGGAATTGATATCGCGCCGGCAAGCCTTGCAGCTGCTGGGATTTCTATTCCTTCTTTTATGGAAGGGCGCAATTTCTTGGCGAAAGATTACGCACCACGAGAGTATCTTGTGGCTGCACGTGATCGATGTGATTACAGCATTGAAAAAATACGAGCCATTGTCACGCCGCGGTTTAAGTATCTACGAAATTATCTGACAGACCGTCCTTTTATGCAGCCGAGTTATAAAGACCCGTGGCCTGTTTCGATACGATTTCGAGAGATGATGGCCAACAATGAGATGAATGAGACACAACTCATTTTCTTTGGTCCAGAAAAGCCGTCTGAAGAGCTGTATGATTTGGAAAACGATCCTCATGAAATTCATAATCTTGCAGACGATCCAGCGTTCCAGAAAGATCTAAAGCAGCATCAACAATTCCTAAACAACTGGATTGAAGACACTGGTGATCAGGGGCAGACGACCGAAAGCGATGCTGGTTTACTGGCAGCTTTAAAGCGTTGGGGAGACAAGTGCGTCAACCCGGAATATGATCGTGTACGATCGCAGCTGAAAAAATTAAAAGAGTGATGCAGTCATTTGTTTCGGTCTTTTAGTGATACACATCAAACGCCCTCGTAGCTCAGGGGATAGAGCACCGCTTTCCTAAAGCGGGAGTCGCAGGTTCGAATCCTGCCGGGGGTACTTGGTTTTGCGTATAGTACGAGTGAAAGTGCGTTTTCCACACATCTGTGTGGAGAATGTGTGGAAGAATGCTGCAAGTTTCACTAGGTATATTGCATGATCGCAAATGAAACTCGGCGGCACGCAATTCCCTGCAAATTTTTGCAGTAAGAATACCAAGATGCTACTGATACGAAATGGATTTGTTCAAAAAGGTTTTTACATGACTCGATTTGAAGATTGGAAATTAACTCGACGTACAGCAATTAAAGCTGCTGCTGCTACTGCCGCTGCTCACACTATAAACCGATCTTTTGCTGATAATACTGAATCACTCTCCACTGTAGTTCCAATGGCATCTGACAAGTCGCCCCCATCACCCGCTGATTGGCAAGCGTTTGCAGATAACCTCACTGGTGAACTCCTTGAAGTCAAATCACCACTTGAAATATGTAAGTCTGATCCAAAGAGCACAGCTGCACAAAAGATAATGGAAGATATGAAGAATCCATTTTTCTTAGAAGAGCAGCCAGGTGCAACTCACACAACAGGTTGGGTCAATGCTTTTGACTCACAAGTAAGTTCTCAAGCAGTTGCAGTAGAAACAACAACTGATATTGCCACCGCAGTTTGTTTTGCGCGTGATCATGGCCTGAAACTCGTTATTAAAGGCACAGGCCACGACTATCTGGGGCGATCAAGCGCACCGAATTCACTACTGATGTGGACCCACAAAATGCGGGATATCAAAGTTCATGAGCAATTCATTCCTGCAGGTGGCAACACGGGAGCCGTACCTGCTGTTACAGTCGCAGCAGGTTCACGATGGCTCGAAGTATATGATCAGGTGACCAATCAATCTGGACGATTTGTTCAAGGCGGTGGCTGCACGTCCGTTGGCGCATGTGGGGGATTCATACTTGGAAGTGGTTTCGGAGCATTATCCAAACGATTTGGTACAGGTGCTGGTAGTATGCTCGAAGCTGAAATAATTACTGCCAACGGTGAAATACTTGTGACAAATGAGTTTCAGTATCCAGATCTTTTCTGGGCACTTCGGGGTGGGGGCGGGGGTACTTTTGGAATAGTCTCTAAATTGACTTTAATGACGCACGAGCTTCCTAAATCACTTGGGGGTTTCATGGGGAATATTCATGCGAAAAGCGATACTAGCTATCGACAACTCATCAAGCAGTTACTTGACTTTTACCCAGCAATCAATAACGAGCACTGGGGTGAGACAATAAAGTTTTCACCTAAAAACAAAATCGATCTATCGCTGGTTTTTATAGATCTTTCTAAAGAAGAGGTCCAAAGAATTTGGCAGCCTTTCTTCGACTGGCTTGACAAACATCCAACTGATTACGATTGGCACATTGACATCATGGCAGTGCCCTTCAAGGACTATTGGAACATTGATTTCTGGTTGGAGAATTACCCGACACTCATTCAGAAGGACTCACGTCAGGGACAGCCGCAAGGCCAGTTCTGGTGGAAATCAAACGATAGTGCTATATCCGAATATATGTATGGTTATCAATCTCGTTGGATTCCACAAAAGCTTTTTGAATCGCCATCTAAATTAGCTGATATTTTCTTTGATGCTTCTAGGCATTGGGACTTCAAACTGTATGTAAGCAAGGCCCTCGCAGGAGCCGCCAAAGATGCTGTGGATCGTGATCGTAAGACATGCATAAATCCCTCAGTTTTCAATGCTGCAGCGTGGGTTCTTATGCAGGCTAGTGATACAAATATTTTTCCTGGAATTCCTGGATATGAACCGAATATTGCCTATGCAAAGTCGCTAGCCGCTAAGGTTGAAGCGGGTATGAGAATTATTCGAGATGCGACACCACATGCAGGCAATTACGCCAATCAGGCTGACTATCATGAACCTGACTGGCAAAAAACATTCTGGGGTAATAACTATCCACAGCTGCTTGCCGTGAAAAACAAGTATGATCCAGAAAGAATATTTAGTACGCATCACTCCGTGGGCAGTGAGTTATGTGGATAAGCTAAAATTGAAGACTTGTTATGTATTACGAGTGAAACGACGTCCGCGCACTGTTGCCCAATAAACTTTTCTCCGTGTTTTATGACCCTGTCTTCCTCCCGGG
>ERZ1047472.2509-NODE-2509-length-12863-cov-16.565194_pt1 | contig 12863 bp, 10 predicted proteins | sample MGYA00383095_ERZ1047472 | MGnify/ENA primary metagenome ERZ1047472 (study PRJEB29581, sample SAMEA5548365) | metagenome | biome: marine; feature: coastal; material: water | depth 1 m | study: Short-term variability in the microbial, nano- and picoplankton...
TGTCTGCTGAGGTAACCCTGCTCGATGTTCAGGACCTTACAGCTGATGACATCAGGGTGCGTTTAGGCACGCAGAGCGCTTTTGATCGCCTAGGTATCGACCGGGCTTACTTCCTCACAAATATTAAATTCGAGGTGCTGGTTGATGACAGCGCGGCGCGGATTATTCTGACGTCGACGAAGCCACTACTCGAGCCCTACTTAGACTTTTTGGTTGAGACGCGTTGGCCTGACGGGCGCTTGTTGCGCGAATATACCGTACTGGTCGATTTGCCCATCGACTCAACAAGTAGCGCCCAAAGCCGAGGGTTTAGTGCCACAGCGTCTACTGAAGAGCAGGACCGTGCAGCCTTGGATGCGACGATTTCCCAGTTGGCGGCCTCCGCTCCATCCGAGGACATGTCCGACAGAGAATTTGCTAGAGACACCCAGGCAGGCCCCAGCGTAGGTGGCCGGTACTTGGTGCAGCATGCTGATACGTTATGGGAGATTGCTCTTGAGGCGGTGCCTCAGGGCGCCACGGTAGAGCAAACAATGCTCGCGACCGTGCAAATGAATTCAGATGCATTTTTGGGGGGGAACATCAACGGGCTGAAGGCTGGCTATGTGTTGGAAATGCCCTCTGAAGGCGACATTTTGACCTCTCAGAATGAGGCCTTGTTGGCGGTTGATCAGGCCAATCAGGACTGGCGAGATGGTATCCGTCGCACCCCAGCATTGAGAGTTGTGGCTGACGTTGCAACCGAAGACGAGTCAATAGCTGATGACCCCTTTGAGGCCGCGTTTGCCCCTAGTGAAGAAGATAGGGCGACGTCTAGTGAACTCGACGAGAGCAGCAACCTTGCTGTGGGCTCAGATTCACAGCCCAATCCGGTCGCGGAGATACCAAAAGCAGTTGAAGCCTCGAATGCCGTAGGCCAGAGCAGCGTGGGTGGGAGTGAGGCGGGTCCAAACGCGAGTGAACTGTTAGAAATTCAGGCGAGGTTAACAGCGCTATCGGAGCAGATGGGAAACCTGCGTAATTTGGTTGTCCTAAAAGACCAGCAGATTGCAGCATTAGAGGCGCAGCTAGCGGCACAGCGTGAGTCCACAGTCGCTGATGCCAATGCTGATGTAAAAGACACCGCGAGCGCTCGCACTTTTGCCCCAATCAACCGGGGTTTTCCTTGGTGGGCCTTTGCTTTGGGGGGGGTCGCCTTGTTGGGCGTTGGAGCCGTGGTGTATTCGCGACGCGTTCAACAGCCCGTCATGATTTTAAAGCGCAACCTTCCCACTGAGCGGGAACCCTCGGTCAGCAGGCCAAAAGAGTTAGACCCCAGACCTGCGGCAGCTCCAGCTCCAGCACCAGCGCCTTCTCAGGCAGCAGCCCCCGTGCAGGCGCAAGCAGGGGTGGAAAATACGGCTACCCAGCCAACTAGCGATGGTGAGCGAGGGTATGGGCAACGACTGCACAACGACTACGTCGATGAAAGCGTGGTGACTGATGCTATTGCTGAAGCTGACATCTACATGGCTTATGGACGTCACCAACAAGCGCTCAATCTACTGGAGTCAGCGGCACAGGCAAACCCGGAGGATTCGCGAGCACTGCTTAAGATGGTCGAAATTTATCTCAAAAACGACCGGCAAGAAGAGGCAAAAAGCACCGCCCAAAAACTGAAAGGTATGGGTAACGGGCATGCCTTTGGCGAGGCCTCAAGAATGCTCTCTGAAGTTATACCTGCAGCGAGCAATCTCGATTTAGGTGAACTTGCAGAGCCCGTTTCGGATGCGCCGTTGACCTTGGATCTTGAGGAAGAGGTCCTCGATGAAATCATGCCGTATGCCGATCCAGTGCCAAGAGATTCCGACGACAGCACCGATTTGAAATCCTCAGACAGCGCCACGTCAGGTACAACAGAGACAGGGGCCGCGAGTGATACGCTGAGTTACCTTTCTGATGATCCTTTTGCCCAGCAAGACGCTGCGCTGCCCCCCGAGTTGGCTGAGGTCCTCGGCTCGGATGTGCCGCCGCCACTTGCTGAGGCCGACAAAGAGCCCGAAGGCTTGGTCTATGCTGCGGAAGTTGATCCCGTCGACACACAGCTGGATCTTGCAAGAGCTTACATAGATATGGGAGACGAGGATGGAGCCCGCCCGGTATTAAAAGAGGTGATTGCTGCAGGGGATTTACGGCAGCAGGCAGAGGCTCGCGAGCTCCTCATTAATATTGACTGAGCCTTTTTCCTCATTTAGCGCAGTGAGCTGGCCCGAGGGTACACGTGTTGCACTGTGCGTGAGCTACCATGGCGGCAGCTTTTGTGGATGGCAGGCGCAGCCTCATCTTCCTGTGGCAACGGTCCAAGCAACGCTGGAGCAAGCGCTGAGCAAAATCGCCACCTGTCCCGTTACCACGCATTGTGCGGGGAGAACCGATACGGCTGTTCATGGTGTTGCACAAATTGTGCACTTTGATGATCCCGTTGGTCGCTCCCAGAAAGCCTGGGTTATGGGAGTCAATCGTCATCTTCCCGCGACGGTCAGAGTGCACTGGTCAAAATCGGTGCCTGAGGAATTTCACGCGCGGTTCAGCGCAACGTCACGGCGTTACCGATACATAATCAGTAATACAGCTATTCAGTCGCCGCATCATGCGGGCCTGGTGAGTCACTGTCGTAAACCTTTGGACGCGCAAGCGATGCACGACGCCAGCCAAGCCCTCTGTGGTGAACACGACTTTAGTGCGTTTCGTGCTGCTCAGTGTCAAGCCAGGCATCCCATACGGGAAATTCTTGAGGTTAGTGTGAAGCGGGTTGGCGACTTTGTGGTGCTCGATATTGAAGCGAATGCATTTCTGTATCACATGGTTCGTAACTTAGTGGGCTCGCTTCAAATGGTAGGTTTAGGTTTGCGGCCATGCGAATGGATTGCGGAGCTGCTTGCAGGCAAAGATAGGACGCTTGGTGGTGATACAGCGGGGGCGGAGGGGCTTTATTTGCAATCAATCACCTACCCTCGGCGCTTTGAGTTACCACAGAATTCCCCCCCCAGTTCATTATTCCTGGGGGGCAGTTAAGAACCTCGAGGTTTGCTACACTGCAGCGCTTCATTAAACGCTGAGGTTAGTGCGTGTCCGTTCAGGTAAAAATTTGCGGTGTTACGCGAGAGGAAGACGCCCTTGCTGCTGCAAATGCGGGGGCAGACGCGATTGGCTTGGTGTTTTGGGCCGGTAGCAAGCGCGCGGTCTCGTTGGAGAAAGCAGCGGATATTTGTGCCGTATTGCCGCCGTTGATTACCGTGACAGCGTTGATGGTCGATCCGACGGCAGAAGAGGTTGAAGGTCTGCTGAACGCGTTACCCATTAATGTTGTCCAGTGGCATGGCAATGAGAACCCTGAGTTCTGTGAGCAGTGGCAGGTGCCCTACATCAGGGCACTACCGGGAGGCGTCTGTGACCGGCTTGAATCGGTAATGGCAGACTACCCCCGTGCTCGCGGTTTTCTTCTTGATGCCGTGGTTAATGGGCAATTTGGGGGAACCGGTCATCGTTTCGATTGGGATGCTATTCCGCCGACTCGAACAAGGCCTATCATTTTGGCGGGAGGGCTAAATCCCGCTAATGTTGCAGAGGCTGTGATGAAGGTGCGTCCCAGTGCGGTTGACGTAAGTAGTGGTGTTGAATGCTCGCCGGGCATTAAACAGCCGGAAAAAATTCAGCAATTCATACAGGCCGCTCGAGAGGCGGTTGAGGCATAAGTTATGACTGAAATGATTAGTCCAGATTTGTTCGCTTCGGTGCCTGACCCCGATGGGCGCTTTGGTCCATACGGTGGCAAGTTTGTTGCGGAAACTCTGATGTCTGCGTTGGCAGATCTGGAGGTGGTTTATCGAGACCTCTCTTGCGATCCCGATTTTCAAAAGGAATTTGACGCTGACCTTGCACACTATGTAGGCAGACCATCTCCGCTGTACGAAGCAAGTCGTATGTCTGACGCCATTGGTGGGGCGCGTATTTTTCTCAAGCGCGAGGACTTGAATCACACGGGTGCTCACAAGGTTAATAACACGATAGGCCAGGCATTATTAGCTAAGCACATGGGCAAGAAGCGTATTATTGCTGAGACAGGGGCGGGACAGCATGGCGTGGCCAGTGCAACGGTTGCAGCCCGTCTTGGATTGGAGTGCCATGTTTTTATGGGCGCGGAAGACATTAAGCGGCAGGCGCTGAATGTGTACCGGATGAAGTTATTGGGCGCTGAAGTGATTCCCGTGACTTCAGGTTCAAAGACGCTCAAAGATGCGATGAACGAAGCCTTACGTGATTGGGTTACCTACGTTGATAACACGTTCTATATCATCGGCACTGTCGCAGGGCCGCACCCTTATCCCATGCTTGTGCGGGATTTCCAAAGCGTGATTGGTCGCGAAGCTCGACGGCAGTCGCTCGCAATGACCGGCAAGCTACCCGATGCGTTGGTGGCCTGTGTCGGCGGTGGCTCAAACGCAATTGGGCTCTTCCATCCGTTCCTGTCAGATGAAAAAGTGATGATGTACGGCGTCGAAGCCGGTGGCCACGGAGTGGAAACTGGACAGCATGCAGCGCCATTATCTGCAGGGGTGCCAGGGGTATTGCATGGCAACCGGACGTACCTCATGCAGGATCAAAACGGCCAGATCATGGAGACACACTCAGTATCTGCAGGCCTCGATTACCCGGGTGTAGGCCCAGAGCACAGTTGGTTAAAAGATATTGGCCGAGTCAACTACGTTGCGGCCAATGATGATGAGGCGCTCGCAGCATTTCATCACTGGACGAGAACAGAGGGAATCATGCCAGCGTTAGAAACCGCGCATGCTTTGGCTTACGCCGAGAAATTGGCCGCGGAAATGACGCCCGAGCAACACATTATTGTCAATCTGTCGGGGCGAGGCGATAAAGATATTTTAACCGTTGCGGCCATTGAAGGTATTGAAGTTTAAACCCCAAAAGTAGGATAGAACGTGAGCAGACTCACCCCATGTTTTGAAGCGCTGCGACACTCGCAGCGTAAAGCCGTTATTCCATACATTGTCGCAGGGGACCCTGACGTCGCTACGACGGTGCCCATGCTGCATAGTCTCGTCGCCGCCGGTGCCGACATCCTTGAATTGGGAGTGCCGTTTTCTGACCCTATGTCAGAAGGGCCCGTAATACAACGGGGCCATGAACGTGCACTGGCTAATGATGTGTCCCTAACGCAGGTGTTAGGAATGGTGGTCGAGTTTCGACAACGAGACCAGAAAACGCCGATTGTCATCATGGGGTATGCCAATCCAGTGGAGCGAATGGGTTACGCAAACTTTGCGTCTGAGTGTGCCGCCGCTGGTGTCGATGGTTTGATCACCGTAGATTTGCCCCCTGAAGAGGTAGGGCCTCTCAATGCCGAACTGCAACAGGTAGACATCGATAACATATTCTTGATTTCGCCCACGACACCTGCGCAAAGGATTGCCACGATCGCCGCTAATGCCTCGGGTTTTATTTATTACGTAGCGGTTAAAGGTGTTACGGGTGCGGGGAACCTAGACAGTTCTGATGTTGGCATGCACTTGGATGTGATTCGTGCAGCTACGACGCTGCCAATTTGCGTGGGCTTTGGTATCAAAGACGCCGAATCTGCGACGTCCGTGGGTGCCATGGCAGATGGAGTGGTTGTAGGCAGCGCTCTCATTGATACGATGATTGGCGTTGTGGAGGCCGGTGGTTCTCTAGATGGTGGCGTTGAGAAAGCGGTAGCGCTGTTGGGGTCGATTAGAGCCGGTATTGATAATATGTAAATGTGCCCACTACTGGTGGCTAGCGTAGGGTTATAATATTAGGTGTTAGCTGATCGGAGTCCGATATGAGTTGGATTGACAAAATTCTTCCTTCCGGTGTCCGCAAGGACGAGGCAGAACAAAAGCGCGTCAACGTGCCTGAAGGGCTCTGGAAAAAGTGCATCAAGTGCGATGCGGTGCTTTATTGGCCAGATCTCGATCGCAATTTGGAAGTGTGCCCTAAGTGTGACCATCATATGCGTGTGGGTGCGCGCAGAAGGCTCGATATATTCCTTGACGCAGACGACCGTCAAGAGCTCTTTGCCGACCTCGAGCCCATCGATAGGCTTAAATTCAAAGATAAACGCAAGTATCGTGACCGATTGACGGCGGCCCAGAAAAGCACCGGTGAACGTGACGCCTTGGTGGCAATGCAGGGTCGGTTGCATGGCTTGGAGCTCGTCACCGTTGCCTTCGAGTTTAATTTTCATGGTGGCTCAATGGGCTATGCGGTCGGTGAAAAATTTACGCGCTCTGCCACTCATGCTCTCAACAACGGATTACCCTTGGTGTGTTTTGCCGCATCGGGCGGGGCGAGAATGCAAGAGGCATTGATATCCCTAATGCAAATGGCGAAAACCTCGGCAGTACTTGAGCGTCTCAAACTCCATGGCTTGCCGTTTGTGTCAGTAATGACGGATCCAATCTATGGTGGCGTGTCGGCGTCCCTTGCACTTCTTGGTGATATCAATGTGGCTGAGCCTGATGCCAGGGCAGGATTTGCTGGCCCCAATATCATTGAACAAACCATTCGCCAGAAACTCCCCAAAGGATTTCAGCGCAGCGAATTTTTGCTGGAGCACGGCGCCATTGACATGATCGTGCCTCGCTCGGAAATGCGTGACACCCTGGGTCGTATTCTCTCCAAGTTGGCGGGTCAGGAGGGCAGTCAAGAGCATCTGGCGGCATCTGTGCCTGAGCCCGTCGAATAAATTGCATGGCACTGGCTGGCGCCGAAACACTGGATGCCTGGCTGACTCACCTTGAGACGCTGCATCCGCAGAAAATCGATCTTGAGTTAACCCGTGTACAAACCGTGGCTCATCGACTTGGGCTTTTGCCTGCAAGTTGTCAAACCGTGACGATAGCGGGTACCAACGGAAAGGGCAGTTGCGTGGGCGCCTTAGCGGCGCTATTGAGCCAACAGGGCGTCTCGGTAGGCTGTTATACCTCACCGCATTTGCTGAATTTTAATGAGCGAATCACCATCGATGGTATGCCAGCAAGTGATGTCGAAATTATGGGGGCCTTTGCCGCGATCGAAGAGCACAGGCAATCCATATCGCTGAGCTACTTTGAATTTGCGACTTTGGCAGCCCTCGTTTTATTTCGGCAGAAGAGCGTGGATGTGCAGATATTGGAGGTGGGTTTGGGAGGCCGACTCGACGCCGTCAATATGCTCGATGCTGATGTCTGTGTTATCACGAGTATCGGGATAGACCACACTGAATGGTTGGGTGACACGCGAGACTTAATTGCGATCGAAAAGGCAGGCGTCGCGCGCTATGGAAAGCCGGCGGTCGTCGCTGAGCGTGATCTGCCATCAACACTATTACCCCATTTGAAAGCTTTAGGAGCAGACGTAGCAGCGCTGGACCGTGATTGGCTGCTTTGCAATTCAGAGCTGACTTTGCCCGATGGCGTTCAGCGCGTGTTGCCAGAGGTGCCCGCTCTGCAGGCAAGTAACTTAGGTGCAGCGGTGATCGCGGCGGACAAATTAAATCGCACGCCCGATCAAGATTGCATAGATGAAGCGCTGCAAAATCTTACGGTGCCTGGCCGTCAACAGCAGCTTAGAGTACAGGATCGTGTTTGGTGGCTAGACGTTGCGCATAATCGTGAGTCAGTCGCACGTCTAGCGATCGCCTTGGGCCAAGAAACCGAAGGCCAAGAGACCCATGTGATATTTGGTGCCATGGCCGATAAACCGCTGCGTGATATGATCGACATGCTGGCAGATGGCGTTTCTAGTTGGCATTTGCCCACTCACGAGGAAGTCGCGAGGGCGGCTGCGCCCGCAGATTTGGCCCAGCTTATTAAAACGATCTCACCGAAGGTAACAGTGCGGTGTTATCCTACGCCTAGGATGGCCTTTGAGGGCATCGAGAGCGCTTCAAAACCCGGAGATCGCATTTTGGTATTCGGATCCTTTGTGACAGTTGGTGCACAGCTTGCCTGCCTACAGCAGGTCCATACAGGTCAGGAGACCTTTGACTGAATGAATCCCATTCTTCGTCAACGCTTGGTTGGTGCTCTGGTTTTGATAGCCCTATGCGTGGTTTTCTGGCCCATAGTTTTTGTTGAGTCCGTTGATCAGCAACCGATTGAGTTGCGGCCAACACCCCAACGTCCCGATATTGATACGTCACCCCTAGCTCAGCCGCAGTCCCCAGAGGCGACCATTCGCGAGCGAGTAAAACCGCCAGAGATTGATCGTGAGTCTCAAATGCAAGCGGATGAAATGACTCGATTAGTGGACGGGGAGTCCGACAGCAATCTCTCCGAGTTAAACGCTGTAGATTCGGTGCAAAAACTTGAGCTTCGTGATGCGGCGCCTATTGTTCCGGTGCTTGATGCAGCGGGTTATCCCCAAGCCTGGGTGCTGCAGGTCGCGACAGTGAGTTCAGAGTCAAGAGCTAAGACCCTAGTCGAACAACTCGTCGACAAGGGCTATCCAGCCTTTCATGCCCGCTTTGCGAGGGATACAGTTGTTCAGTGGCGTATCCAGATTGGCCCAAAGTTTGAAAAAGAAAGTTTTGAATCGATAAAATCCGAAGTCGACCGCGTGCTGAAAGTGAAATCTATGGTAGTCAGGTATCAACAACCTCTATGAATGAAATTGAACAACAATTGAGTGGCGCTACATCCGGTTTCAACGGGTTTGATTGGTTTATCGTATTGGTTTTGGCGCTCTCGCTGTTAGTGGGTCTGTATCGAGGCCTAGGTCGGGAAATTCTCTCCTTATCCGGATGGCTAATAGCTTTTGTTGGCGCCAATTTGCTGGCGCAATCTTTGGCTGACTCCCTCACGGCTTTGGTTGAAAATGAGACGCTGCGCTTCCTGGTGGGGTGGGCTCTGATATTTGTTGGAGTCTTGGCTACTTTTAGTGTCCTCGGTCGCTTAATGGCGCGGCAGATGCGTCAGCCCGGGTTCAATTTGGGCAACCGTGTCTTTGGCGCTTTGTTCGGTTTATTAAGGGGCGTTGTGTTCGTGATCGTAGCGACCTTTGTGTTGCGTTCAGTTGTTCCTGACTCTGAGCAAAACTTGATCGATCGCTCGTCCCTTATGCCAACGATTGATGAGATTGCGACTCAACTAGGTGGCTATACAGCTGAGATTCTAAAAACTGAACCCGTTGAGCAGGTCGAGGAAACCCTCGAGTCTGCTGATATGATCTGACTCGGAGAGACATCCATGTGTGGATTGGTAGGTATCGTCGGCGGTACTGACGTGGCGACGGAAATCTATGATGCGCTGACGATGCTGCAGCATCGTGGTCAGGATGCCGCCGGTATCATGACCTGCTACCGCGGCAAATTTTTGCAGCGAAAGGGCGAGGGGCTGGTTAAAGATGTTTTCCGTACCCAGCATATGTCCCGTCTTCTGGGATCATTTGGCATTGGCCACGTTCGCTATCCGACTCAAGGAAGCTCGGGTACGGCGTTGGCTCAGCCTTTCTACGTGAACTCTCCCCACGGAATAGCGCTCGCTCACAATGGCAATCTCACTAATGCATCCCAGTTGAGCGCTGAGATTTTTGAAAGCGATCGTCGGCATCTAAACACGGACTCCGACTCAGAGGTGCTGCTCAACGTCTTTGCCCATGAAATCCAGCGATTGGGAAAGCTATTTCCCGATGCGGATGACATTTTTGCGGCAATTTCAGCGATGCACGAACGCTGTGAGGGCGGCTACGCCGCCGTGGCAATGATTGCAAACCTGGGCATCGTCGCTTTTCGAGACCCATTTGGTATTCGACCGTTAGTGATTGGTATTCGGGAGCACGAGGGTAGGGAGCCTGAATATATGGTTGCCTCAGAAAGTGTGGCTCTGGATGTTTTAGGGTTTCGTCTGTTGAGCGATGTTGCGCCTGGTGAGGGTATCTTTATTTCCGCTGCAGGCACCCTAATTCGCAGACAGTGCTCAGAAAAAACGAAGTTGATGCCCTGCATCTTTGAGCACGTCTATTTTGCGCGACCTGACTCACTTATTGATGGCGTTTCCGTTTATAAAACTCGCATGCGTCAAGGCGAGCGACTTGCGCGCAAAGTACTGAAACTGCGCCCTGATCATGACATCGATGTGGTGATTCCAATCCCTGATACGAGTCGAGTTGCTGGGCAGTCCCTCGCCCATGAATTGGGTGTTAAGTTCCGTGAGGGCTTTATGAAGAATCGCTACATCGGCCGGACTTTTATTATGCCGGGCCAAAGTCAGCGAAAAAAATCGGTACGACAGAAACTGAACCCTGTGCCACTGGAGTTTGACGGCAAGAATGTCATGTTGGTTGACGATTCCATCGTGCGTGGCACTACATGTCGTCAGATTATTCAAATGGCCCGAGATGCGGGTGCAAAAAACGTGTATTTCGCGTCAGCCGCACCAGCCATTCGATTTCCGAATGTTTATGGCATTGATATGCCCGCTGCCAATGAGCTTATTGCCCACGATCGAACGGAGGAAGAGATTGCCGATTTGATCGGCGCAGACTGGCTGGTATATCAAGATTTAGAGGATCTCCTGGCCTGTTCTCAAGAGGGTAATGAGGCTATTGAAGATTTTGAGTGCTCGGTCTTTGACGGCTGCTATAAGGCGGGTCAGATTGACGAGCAGTACCTTAATTCGATTGAGGCCGCCCGTTCTGAGGGCTCTGAGATACGGCTCGCGGCCGCGCAAGATGGCGCCGTTGTGGGATTACATAATGATGTGTAGAGCAGTCGCTTTGCCTACCACTGCGAACACCCCGGGAGCCTCGTGAGATCCGTCGATAAAGGGTCGTTGCCCGACTGGTTGCATAATGCCCATGAAGAAACGTTGGGTATTCGAGCGGGCATAGCCCGCAGCGGTGAGGGTGAACATGGCGAGCCCATATTCACGACATCTAGCTATGTTTTTGATAGCGCGGCAGACGCCGCTTCTCGCTTCAGTGGTGAGACTGGCGGCAACGTTTACTCGCGTTATACAAACCCTACCGTGCGGGTTTTCGAAGAGCGCTTGGCGGCTTTGGAAAATGCTGAGTCTGCAGTGGGAACGGCATCAGGTATGTCTGCTATTTTGGCAACGTGCATGGCCTTCCTCAGCAGTGGCGACCATGTTGTCTGCTCCCGCGATGTTTTTGGCAGCACGGTTGGTTTGTTCGATAAATACCTGCCCCGTATGGGGGTTTCCGTATCCTTTGTACCTCTGGGAGATGTTGCTGCGTGGCGCGCAGCAGCAAATGAAAAGACTCGATTGTTTTACTGTGAGACGCCCTCTAACCCTGTCTGTGAAGTTGCTGACATCGCAGCTTTAGCCGCGGTCGCCAAAGATTTTGAAGCGCGCCTCGTTGTTGATAATTGTTTTTGTACACCAGCGCTGCAGAAGCCCCTTGAGCACGGTGCAGATATCGTCATCCATTCTGCGACCAAGTATCTAGATGGCCAGGGGCGCATGTTAGGTGGTGCAGCTGTCGGATCGGCTGCAGATATGGCAGAGGTCACCAACTTCATCCGCACCTGTGGCCCCTCAATGAGTCCCTTTAACGCTTGGGTCTTTTTGAAAGGTCTAGAGACTCTCAGTCTTCGTATGCGTGCGCATTGCGAGAACGCTAATGGGCTTGCTCATTGGTTGCAGCAGCGCCCGGACGTAGCTCGTGTTCACTATGCTGGCCTTTCAGATCATCCGGGGCACCAGTTGGCAAGTCGTCAGCAAAGCGGCTTTGGCGGCGTGCTGTCTTTTGAGGTGCCTGGCGGGCAAGACGCGGCATGGCGTTTTATAGATGCAACATCGCTGATGTCTCTTACCGCAAACTTAGGAGACGTCAAGACGACAATTGTGCACCCCGCCACGACGACGCACGGGCGGCTATCACCAGCGCAACGTAGTGCGGCAGGCATCACGCCAGGGTTGATTCGGATTGCTGTCGGACTCGAGCACATCGACGACTTGAAGGCCGATTGCCAGCGCGGCTTTGACGCTCTCAGCATTTAGGTCCATGACTGTGTCAGCATCCGATCTTCCAGCGCTTATCAATCATGCAGTCGCTAATATTGGTGAGGTCTTGTTGGGCAAAGAGCAAACAGTGCGGCAAGCGTTGTGCTGTTTGCTGACTTCAGGACATTTACTGCTCGAAGACCTGCCCGGCATGGGCAAGACCACTCTGGCTCACGCATTAGCGGATGTATTGGGGCTTAGTTACGCGAGAGTTCAATTCACCTCTGACCTTTTACCTTCAGATATTTTGGGGGTGTCAATTTTTAGTCGTGATACAGAGGCGTTTCAATTTCGCCCGGGCCCAATATTCAATCAACTGCTTTTGGCTGATGAGATAAACCGGGCAACACCGCGTACCCAGAGCGCGCTGCTCGAGGCGATGGCAGAACGACAGGTCAGCATCGACGGCGAGTCTAGGCCTTTGCCTGAACCATTTTTTGTTATCGCTACGCAAAATCCGGTTAATCAGTCGGGCACTTATTCGCTCCCTGAGTCTCAGCTTGATCGATTCCTTATGCGACTCTCGTTGGGCTACCCCAATTCAGAGGCGGAGCGGGAGTTGTTACAGCGGGGTAGTCTGCCGATTAAATCTATCGTTAAGCAATGCATTACATCCCAGCAACTTCTTCAAATGCGGGCCTTGATAGATAAGACCGCGCTCTCCGAGAGCTTGTTGGGATATATTCAACGTTTAATAGCGTTTACCCGAGAGGCGTCAGAATTCGCGGTAGGCTTGTCCCCCCGTGGTGCGCTTGCTCTTGTTGGCGCGGCCAAAACTTGGGCGCAAATGGAGGGTAGAGATTATGTGGCTCCTGATGATGTTCAGGCGGTGTTAGG